>Ga0224512_10002608_pt1 | contig 16395 bp, 14 predicted proteins | sample SF_May12_sed_USG_4_FD_169103 | JGI IMG/M metagenome (GOLD analysis project Ga0224512, IMG submission 169103) | Sediment microbial communities from San Francisco Bay, California, United States - SF_May12_sed_USGS_13 | ecosystem: Environmental > Aquatic > Marine > Sediment | place: USA...
GCTTAGCAGCAGTCGGTCTTCTAGCCTGGAGTCATGCCGCAATGGCTGACCGGGTCACGTTACGTATCGCGACAGGTCATCCGCCGGGTGTCGTCTATGCCGGTCTGATGAAAGATTACTTTCAGACGGAGCTCAAAAGCCGCGTTGAATCCCGCACGGAGCACACGGTTAACTTCGTAGAAGGTTACAGTGGTTCTATCGTCCGGACGGCCGAGACGCTCGAAGGCGTGCGGGACAACATTATCGATATCGGCGGCTTCTGTTTCTGTTTCGAGCCCTCGAATCTTCCATTGCATGCGTTCCAGGTCATGTTGCCATTCGGGACGATGGATCCCGCGGTCAGTCTGCAGATCGCACAAGACGTTTATTCGCAGGTACCGTTCCTGACGGAAATCTTCGAAGAGCGGTTCAACCAGAAACTACTCGCACGCATCGCTGACGCAGGTTACAACTTGAGCACGACATTCGATTGGAGCCGTGTCGAAGAGCTCGATGGCGTCAAGGTCGCCGGCGCTGGGCTCAATCTGAACTGGTTGCGCTACGCGGGTGCAACGCCGGTGCAAAGCTCGTTACCCGAGGCCTATACGGGCCTGCGAACCAATGTCTACGAAGGCTGGGTCGTTTTTCCGAGCGCCGCGCTGCAGCTGAAATTATACGAGCCAGCGCCGTTCTATACCCTAATCGGGTTCGGCTCGATGACGTGGCACGGCCTGACGATCAACCTCGATACGTGGAATCGGCTGCCGGCCGATTTTCAGGAAATTTTGCTCGAGGTAGCGGCAGACTACGAGCAACAGACGGGATCCAACAACTTGGAGCGATACTCCAGCGATGTCGAGACCTTACGCGGGCTAATCACCGTGAACGAGCTCGGCGAGGATGTGCGTAGAGACTGGGCGAACTCGCTCCGAGACTGGCCGCGCGAGATGGCCGCCGAGCTCGATGCGCAGGGTCTGCCGGCAACGCAAGTGCTTCGGGCCGCCTTAGAGTCGGCCGAGCGGCGCGGTTATACGTGGCCCGTTCGCTATGAGCTCGACTAGCGTCTAGCCATCGTAATCATCGTTACTCTGCATTTCACGACGGACGGCGGATCTCTCATGCGTTCCGTCAGGCGCAGGTCGAGTTGAAGATCTCCATCGTCACGCTGAGCGACCGTCTGACGAAGCTCCTTATGGTGCTCGCGGCGTGCTGGGCATTCATTCTGACCTTTTTCATCATTGCCGACATCGTTGGCCGCACCGTGTTCAACGCGCCGTTTTACGGCGTTCCCGAGATCGTCATGAACTCGATCGTGATGATCGTATTCCTCCAGGCCGGCTATGCGATCCGAAGCCGGGCTATGTTGCGAGCCGATTTCCTAGCCAACAGATTTCCAGCGCTTTTCGGGCGCATCGTGCTCGCGATCGGCTACCTGCTCGGGGCTGCGTTCTTCCTGATGATTTTCGTCGGCAGTTGGGATTCGGCAATCGACTCGTGGGTCCGTGGCGAGTACGAAGGTGAGGGCGCTTTGCGAGTGCCGGCTTGGCCGACCCGATTCACGATTCTATTCGGCAGCGCCGTTGCAACGTTTAGCTATCTGCTCATGGCGTATCTGGATATCTTCCATCCCGAACAGCTCGACGCACAGGTCGACCCCGACGCCAAGTTCCATGGCTGAGCCGGACGAGACGAGCGGGGGCTCTGTGCGTGTTTGACGTCAATATCGCAGCCGTCCTGATCATCAGCCTGCTGGTGATGGTCGCCCTCGGCGTGCACATCGCGATCGCGCTGGGCATGACGAGCGCCCTGGGCATCTTTCTCATTACGGGTGGAAACTTCAACGTCGTATTGGCCATGCTCGGAAGCACGGCCTACGAATCGCTGCGAGCCTATGAATTCGCCGTCATTCCGTTGTTTATGCTCATGGGAGAGTTCGTCGGTAAGTCAGGTGCGGTAACCGACGTTTACCAGGCAATACATCGAGGATTGAAGCGTCTTCCGGGCCGATTGGCCCTAGCGACACTGCTGGGCAATGCAATTTTTTCATTTGTTACGGGTGTGAGTATTGCATCGGCCGCGGCGTTCTCCCGGATCGCGTATCCGGAGATGAAGCGTTGCGGATATCACCGGGGGTTTGCGCTCGGTACAGTGGCGGGCTCGAGCTGTCTTGGTATGTTGATCCCGCCTAGTGTCCTCATGATTGTATGGGGGTTGTTGACCGAGCGGTCCATCGGCCAGATTTTTCTCGCCGGCGTGTTGCCCGGACTGCTACTCGTCAGTCTGTTCGCAGTCTATGTCTTGGGCACGGCGCTGCTGCGCCCGCACATTGTCGGGGCGGGCGCGGATCGGGAGGCGCTCGAGGCAGCTGCACCCGAGCCAGCCTCTATACCAGGCTCTCGTCAGGTCTGGGGTAGTGCGATTGGAATAATGCTCGTCATCGTTGCGGTGTTGGGTGGTATCTGGTTCGGCATATTTACGCCAACAGAAGGTGCCGGTGCTGGCGCCTTCATCGGCTTGATCATGGCGCTTGTCAAGGGTATGCGTGGGCGGGAGATCGTGGACGCGATCCTGTCGGTCGGACGAACGTCGGCGCCGATACTGTTGCTCCTCGTAGCCGCTTCGCTCTACTCCCGGACACTTGCGATGACAGGCGTGTCGACGGCCATTCAGGATGTGTTCCTCGGCACGGATATGTTTCCCTGGATGATCCTCGCGACGATGATCGGAATCTGGTTCATCCTCGGCATGGTGATCGACTCTATCTCGATCATGTTGCTCACGCTCACGATTTTCGAGCCTATCGCTGTAAGTCTCGGGTATGACCCGATCGCCTTCGCGATCATCGGAATCATCGCCATCGAGGCGGGGTTGTTGACGCCTCCATTCGGTCTGTTGGTCTATACGGTCAAAGCAGCGATACGTGAAGAAGACGATACCGTCTCGATCATGGAAATCTTCTGGAGTTCTACGCCATACTGGCTCGTCATGCTGGCGTGCATGGTTGCCATCATTGCGTATCCACAGATCGCGACGTTCCTGCCCGGGCTCGTGTTCTAGGTGCTCGGCGTTCAACGCCGTATCGGGCGCGAAATGAGGTTCGAGGTCATGGCTGACAGCGACGAATAAATCTCGTTCACAGATCAGGGGAGTCAGTACATTGTCCGATCAAATCCGCACGCTGATTGACGAGTCCAAGCTAACGGGCGTGCAGATCACGGTAGTAGCCGTTTGCTTCTTCCTCAACATGCTCGACGGCATGGATGTGCTCGCGATCTCGTTCGCTGCGCCCGCGATCGCAGAGGAATGGTCGATCTCCCGCCAATCCCTGGGCGTCGTATTCAGCGCCGCATTGGTCGGTATGACCGCTGGCGCGTTGGTCTTGTCGCCCCTGACCGACGTCATCGGCCGCCGCAAGATGATTTTGATCAGCCTCGTCATGATCTCCTTGGGCATGGTTGCGACCTCGTTGGCGGATTCGATTCTGATGTTGATCGTGCTGCGGTTTCTGGCGGGCCTCGGCATCGGTTCGATGCTCGCGAGCATGACCTCGATGGTCTCCGAGTATGCGCCTGACCGATGGCGCAACGTTTTCATACTCGTGTTGCACGCGTCGTACTCGATCGGCGCAATTATCATCGGGTTCGTCGCCGCTTATCTGGTACCGATCCATGGGTGGCGGCCGCTGTTTATCGTTGCCGGATGCGCGTCAGCCGTGGGGATTCCTCTCGTATGGTTCCTTCTGCCCGAGTCACTCGATTTTCTGACGAGCAAGCAGCCCAGTCAGGCATTGGAGAGAGTCAACAAGGTCCTCAGCCGGATGGGCCATGCGGTTCTCGAGACGTTGCCGGCGCGGCGGGAAGGAGAGAGGTCAGTCGGGCTCGCTTCGATACTCGGGGAACCGTTTCGCCAGCGGACCATCTCGTTGTGGCTGGCATTCTTCATGGGTTTTGCGACACTGTACTTCCTGCTGAGCTGGGTCGTCACGCTCGCGCTCGAGGCCGGCCTCGCGCTCGAAAACGCGATCTGGGCCGGCGTCTGTCTGAACCTCGGCGCGTTCTTCGGATCGGTCAGTCTCGGGATCCTGTCGAACCGTTTCGGTTTGACGCGGATCATCGGCGTTTTCTTTCTATTCAGCGCCGTGTTCGTCATTGCCTACGGAACGGCGCGGGTCAACGTCGCGTTGGTCTTGATGCTCGTTTTTCTGTTGATGTACTTCGTGCAAGGCGCATTTACGGGGCTCTATGCGGTCGCGGCGAGGCTCTATCCGACCGAGATTCGCACGACGGGCATCGGCTGGGCCATCGGCGCTGGCCGTCTGGGCGCGATCTTCGGCCCGATCGTTGCCGGACTCTTGCTCGGCGCTGGTGTCACGATCGGTTGGACGTTTGCGGTTTATGCGATACCGATGATCCTCGGCGCGGTCTTCGTGACGAGAATCCGGCTGACCGAATCCGGCGCGACCGGTTGAGGAAATCACTTCTCGATTGCGCATCCAGCGTGTAAGGTGATCGATCAGAACATGAAGAAGATCGACCGTCCAAGATCGACCGTCAAGCGCCGCGACACACTGAAGGCGATCCTCGGGATCGGTCTCGGGCTGCCGCTGGCGAAGCGGGCCGCCTCCAACGAGGCGGCGATGAACGCGCCGCCGCAGATCGGCGATGTCTTCGTGTTTGCGTTCGGTGAGCGTGAGGGCGAGCGCATCGGCCCCGACGATCTGTCCACCGACGCCCGCCAAATCTTCGCGTACCCGATGGATCCAGCGACGGGCGTCATTCGCAAGGGCTCGCGCCTGAATCAGGTCTTGCTGCTGCGGATTGATCCAGCGCGTCTCTCGGAGCGCATGCGGTCGAGATCGGTCGACGGAATTCTCGCGTACTCCGCCGTCTGCACGCATACAGGCTGCGATGTCGCAGACTGGGATGCCGAGACGCTTCGCTTCCAGTGCCCCTGCCACGATTCCCAATTTGATCCTGCTGATGGTGCCCGCGTCGTCGGCGGGCCTGCGCCACGGCCGCTTGCCTCGCTGCCACTGAAGTCCGAGAACGAGGTTCTAGCCGCTGCGGGCGGTTTCGACGGGCCCGTCGGATTCCAGCAACCGGGCTTGGACCCGTTCGGCTTTTGAGTGGAGAAGATCGATGAACATAAAGCTCGCCTGCCGGATCGTGTTCAGTCTCGTCGTTCTAGGCGCTCTGCCCGCAGTCGGGCTGTCCCAGGGTGTGGAGGACTATAGTCCGGTCAGCTCGCAGCGCTTGCTGAATCCGGAGCCTGAGAATTGGCTCCTGTACCGGCGTACCTACGACGGCATGGGGTTCAGCCCGCTCGATCAAATCAACGTGCAGAACGTCGCAGATCTCGTGCCGGTTTGGACGTTCGCGACGGGTATCACCGAGGGCCACCAGTCACCGCCGATCGTCAATGACGGCCTCATGTTCATCACGACGCCCGGTGCGCAGGTTATCGCGCTCGATGCGCGAACGGGTGAGCAGCTCTGGCGCTACCGTCGGCAGCTACCGTTCGATCTCATGCAGTCTCATCCGACGAACAGGGGTGTCGCGCTCTACGAGGACAAGGTATACGTCGCGACCGTCGATGCATTTGTCGTTGCGTTGGATGCGCGCACAGGCGAGGTCGTCTGGGAGACTGCGGTCGAGGACTACCAGCGCGGCTACTATATGACGCTCGCGCCGCTTGTCGTCGCTGGTAACGTCATGGTCGGCGTCTCTGGCGGCGAGCTGGGTATCCGCGGCTTCGTCACGGCGCTCAATGCGTACAACGGTGAAGAAGTCTGGAAGACCTATACGATTCCTGCGCCTGGCGAGTTCGGCAACGACACCTGGCCTGGCGATTCGTGGCAGACGGGTGGGGCACCCGTGTGGCTCACGGGCACATTCGACCCCGGCACCAACCTGTCGTTCTGGGGCACGGGCAACCCAGGCCCGTGGATCGGTGACCAGCGCGCTGGGGATAATCTCTATACGAACTCGGTTCTCGCGCTCGATGTGACGACCGGAGAGCTCAAGGGCTATCACCAATATCACTGGAACGGCTCGTGGGATTGGGACGAAGTGACGGCGCCGATGCTGCTCGATCTCGAGCGCGACGGGGAAACGGTCAAGAGCCTCGTGCATGCAGGCCGCAACGGTTACATCTGGGTGCTCGAGCCGAGCGCCGACGGAATCGAGTTCGTCGATGCGTGGCCTTACGTCTACCAGGACGTCTTCACGAGTATCGATCCACAGACGGGCCGGCCCACGTACGACCCCGACAAGACGCCAGGTACGGGTAAGCCCGCGACGTATTGTCCTTCGCTATCCGGCGGCAACAACTGGCCGCCCGCTGCCTACAGTCCGCAGACCGGTTTCTTGTACATACCAGCGAACGAAAATCTCTGCACGACGCTCGAGGGCGAGGAAGAAGTCATTTATCGCCCTGGTCAGCGGTACATGGGCGTGGAGATCGATCTGAACGTCAGGGACGGCGCCGATCACATCGGCGAGTTGCAAGCCTGGGATTTAAGCACGGGCGAACGTGCCTGGACGCACGAGTACGAGCTGAACAATTGGGGGCCCGTGCTTGCGACGGCGGGCGGACTGCTCTTCACGGGCGGCACGCCGGACCGGTATTTCCGGGCCTTCGATGCCACGACGGGTGAGGTGCTCTGGCAGCAGCGCACGAGCTCCGGCGTCACGGGCATCCCCTCGACGTATTCGGTCGACGGCGTGCAATACGTGGCCGTGCAATCCGGTTGGGGTGTAGACGCTCAGCGCATGCTCGGGCGCATCGACGCCGATCTGGGTATTACGACGGCTGTGCCTCAGGGCGGTGCACTGTGGGTCTTCGCGTTGCGCTAACCACCCGTCTACCCGGTGCGAGTCGATTGCGATTCGGCTTCGAGGATCAGCGCTTCAGCTTCGGCGAATAAACCTCAGGCAGGCTTCGGGACCGCGCCGCGTAACGCTGCATCAGCCGGAAGAAGGTCTCGGTCGATGCGACAGCTGCGATCACGAGGCCGCGCCAACCTTCGAGCAAACCGAGCTTGAGGAGATAGCTTTTCCAGAACGCACCGAGCGCGCTCAGCGCGATCAGTGGCGGCGCAACGGTTCTTCCCGCGGTGTGCTGTTGCAGGCTCGCGCGCCGACCGATGTCGCGCACGAGCACGTCGAGGCTCGGCACGGCTTCGTGCCATAGCGCGCCCTTGAGCGGTGTCACGCGAGTGTCGTTCGCGAGCGCGAGCTTCTCGTCGATGGGCGCATCACTGAACTGATAGCGATGGCGGTTGTAGAGGCGCACGAGCCACTCGTTGCCCCAGCCACCCCAGCGGATGTCTTCGCCCATGAAGAGGTTGTGCCGGTGCAGCGCGAAGACATCGTCGAGCCCATCGAGCGTCAGACGGCGCAAGCTCGCTAGCAGGCCGTCGCTCAGAAACTCATCGGCCTCGAGCGCGAGTATCCAGTCTCCCTCGGCGAGGCTTGCGGCGTGGTTGCGAGTTCGACCGTTACCGAGGAAGTCGCCGTCGATGAACTGGACATTCGGGTAAGCGGCGCAGATCTCACGGGTGTCGTCACGTGAGCCGTAGTCATAGACAACGACCTCGGAGAATTCGCGCAGGCTAGCGAGCGTGAGCTCGATCGTCGCGGCCGCGTCCCGAGCGATGACGACCGGGAAAATCGTGTCCATGGCCATATCGTTGGAATCCCGTCCTTGTGACTCCAAGAGACGCGTGCGGAGGAAAAATCCTTCGATTTCTGGGGTCAGACCTCCAGAGATCAAAAACGCCAGATGAAGCCGATCGACGGAATGCGCGGGAGATAGTCGAGCGTCTTGAGCTCCAGACCGCCGCCTTCCTCCTCGTCGAGGATCTCGTACTCGATGCAGCATGGATTCTCGCGGCCAAGCACGTTGTTGATCTCGATGAATAGATCCAGCGAACCGCGCTCGAGCTCGAACTTGCGCGTCAGACGAAGATCAGCGGATCGGTAGTAGCCAACGCGCTCGGCGTTGCGCACGCCGGGCACGGCGACGGGAATCGGTCCGGTCTCATCGAGCGCGACAGCCGTCGTCGGCCATCCTGAACGGGCAATAACGCCGAGCCCGAAATTCCACTTTGCGGTATCCCAGTTGAGCCCCGCGCTGAGCGCATGGGCTTGATCCCAACTCCTGAACACCTCCTGTCCAGCGACGGTATCTTCGACCCAGGCGCGGCTGTAGCCGAACCACCAGGTCAGCGGGTAGCTGAGCTGTTGACTCAGCAATATCTCGAGTCCGCGCGCGTGGGCCTCGCTTGGTGCGATACGGATCCTGTCGGGTTTGAGCTCGGGCAGCAGGGCGAGTGTGTTGAGCAGGTTCTCGAAGCGCGGGCGCAGGCGACTCATGCGTTTCTCGTAGGCTTCGATGCGCACGTTCAAGCCCTCGGGAAACGCGTGCTCGATCCCGAGAACGAAATGATCCGATTGCTGTGGCTCGAAGAAGCGGTCCACGCCATCTTCGACCTGTAGCTCGTTGATTGCCTGGGACTGGTAGAAGCGTCCGAGACTGCCGCGCAGGAATGTGCGCTCGGCAAGCTGGTAGCGCAAGCCGATACGCGGGCTCAGCGTGCTGCTGTGGTCGGGGTCGAGGGTCTGTTTATCCCAGCGCAGACCGAAATCTGTGGCCAGCCGCGGTGTCGGACTGTAGCGCAAGCTCGCGTATAGGCCGTAATGGTGGCCGCTCGGGTCCACGATCAACGCCCGCTGACGGGATGTCGCCGACGCAGCACCCGGGTCGGCGAACAGGATGTCGAACGTTGCCTGATCGCGGTAGTCGTAATGTGCGCGAGAGCGGTTGATGTTGCCGCCGAATCGCAGCAGCACGCGGTCACTGTGCTGCCAGGTCCAATCGCTTTGCAGTGTCGTGATCGTGATGTCGCGGACCTCGCTCAGCATACCGGCGCTGACACCGGGTTCATCCAGGAATCCGCTGCGGCTCCTGTCGAGCTGCGAGCTTGCGATGAGCGTCGTGCCGTTGAGTCCGGGTTTGAGATTGTGGTCCAGGCGTAACCACAGATAGTGCTCGTCATCCTCGGCGCTGGCTTCCCGGCTGCCGTCGGCATCGGCCAGTGAGACCTCGTCGGCGAAGTAAAGATAATTGGCTGTGACACGCAGGCGATCGTTGACGTCGTAGGCGAGTTTCGCGAAGGCGTCCATGTAGCGCGGCTGGCCCAAATGGCTGCTGTGCGAGTCGAACAGCACATCGAGGTTGCTGCGCCGGACAGAGGCGAGCCACTCACCTTTGTCCTCATCGAATTGCCCGGCGGTTAGTGCCGAGGTATTGAAGAAGCTGACCGCGACCTCGTGGTAGCGGTCCTCGGGCGGGCTCAGCGAAATGATGTCGACGACGCTACTCATGCGGTCGCCGAATGTCGCCGGAAAACCGCCTGTGTATACGTCGATTGAGCTAACGAGGCGCGGGTCGACCGTACTGAAGATGGTCTGAAAATTCTTCAGATGGTAGGGGTTGTAAAGGCGCAGCCCATCGAAGCGCACGAGAGTCTCGCCGACTTCTCCGCCACGCACGTTCGATTGCGCACTGACGCCATTCGATGCCGTGCCGGGAAGACGGGCGATCGCGCGTAACGCGTCATCACCGAAATCTGGCAAGTACTCGATATCCTCACCCGTCAAAAGCGCATGCGAGGCGCCCGGCGCGCGCGTGAGCTCGTACTGGCTTGCCGCAACGACGACTTCCTCGAGCGCCGTGGCCGTTGAGGTGTCGACGTCGATATAGGCGAGCGCCGTCTGCTCGGGGATCACCTCGACTGCCTCGACGATCTCGAAGTCGTTGACCGGGTAGAGCACGGCGACTTGGTAGCTGCCTTCGACGAGGCCGTGAAACGCGAATCGTCCGTCCCGCGCGGTCATCGTGCGCAGATTGGCACCCAGCAACGTGACGGCGACCCCGGGCAGCGGTGCGCCATTGGCGGCCTGGCGAACGATACCGGCGACGCCGCCCGTCGGTAGCGGCTCGTCGTCCATGGATACGTCGCGAACGACGAGATAGGCACCGTCGGGGCCGGTCTGAGTTGTTAGCCCGAGCGGTGCGAGGATCTCCCGTAGCGCGTTCTCCGGCGCCGAGGCGCTCGGCACGACGTTGACGCGCGACCATGGCTTGATGAGGTCGCTCGAGTAGAAGACCGTGAGACCGTCGCGCTCGAGCTCCGCGATCGCTTCCTCGAGCAGCATGCCGCGCTGCAATCCCAACGGGTTCTGCGCCGCGGCTGTCGCCGCGATCAGCGCGCCGAGGACTAGGCAAAACGTTCGTAGTGCGCAAGAGCTTACAGCCGGCACGATCCCTCCTGGAGCGCGAATGCGCGGCCGGCCCAAGCGGCCCGCGCGCATCGATTCCAGTCTATGAGGTTCTATCACGCCATGCGCTCCAAATCGATGACGGTAGTCCCAGGCCCGAATTCCCCCTGCCGTTGCTGTGTCCCCAGGGCTAGAGGCCAGGCCTGCGGGGGCTGATGAGGATGACGCCATCGTCGCCCAGCGCGTAGACAAAGTCTGTCGTCGACAGCATGACATCGAGCGCTTCCAGTGGAGAGAGGTTTTCGGCGCTGCCGTGCAAAATGACCGTGCGCGCGCGAGTCTCGGTCACTGGCGTATCGAAGCGCAGCTCGCGTCCGGTCTCCCGTGCGACCCAGCTCAGGAACAGCAGCAGCGATTGGCCTTCGACCTCGGGCGTGCCGGCCAGCGTTTCGACCCATTCCCATTCCGGGTCGAATGGTGAGAACTGGCTGCGCTCGGCGTTACCGGTCATAGCGATACTGATTTGTTCTCCGGCCGATCCGTGTAGCGGGTCGGCGGCCGTTGCTGCCGTGAACTCCACTGCGCCCTCACGCACGCGCACGCGTAATGTGTCATCCACTGTGGCCACCTCGAACTGCGTGCCGATGTCGCGTACCGTGCCGAAGCGTGTCGTTACCGAGTACGGCTGCGTTGCAGCTTCGGCGCCTGCATCGATGTAGATCGTGCCCGTGGCCAATTCGATCTGCTGAGCAGCTGCGACTGTGACGATTGAATTCGCAGCGAGACGTAGTGAAGCGTCGCCGGTTAGCGTCAGAGCCACTCGTCCGTTGACCATCGTGCGCAGCTGCGTGCCAGCGACGATCGGGTTTGGCATCGAGCGCAACGGCTGCCAATCATCGTCTCCGGGCCGTAGTACGAGCGCCTCGCCCTGGACGATTCCCGTCGTTGCAACAATGGGCGCAGTCTCGCGCGGCACGAGCTGAACGACGAGCCCTACGCCCACCGCGAGCGTGGCGATCGTAGCAGCCAGTGCGTAGGCCCAGCGGCGTTGTGCACGGGCGCGAAGCTTGCTCTGCCAGGCACCATGCGCCGCGGCGAAAACCTCATCATAGGTTCCCTGTGGCGGGGCCGGCCGGCGGCCAGCGGCGCTGATCAGCGAGCCGAGCGCATCGCGCTCGCCATTCACGCTCGGCTGCATGCTGCCACGTCCGCTGTCGTTTGTGTCGTCGTGCATCCTCGGGTCCTTACGTGTTCGGTCGCGGGTCGGGTAGTGCATCGATGGCGCCGCCGATCGCCTCGATGCCTTCTCGGAAAGCGTTGCGCGCCCGTGTCAGCGCCGATTCCGCCGCTTTCGGGCTCACGGTCAGGCGCTCGGCGATCTCATTGACCGATAGCCCGTCTACGTACTTCCATTCGAGAACGTCGCCGTAGTGGCCGGGCAGGCTGTCGAGCGTTGCCTGTATGAGCCGCAGCAAGTCCATACGCCTGAGCTGCGACTCCGGCTCGTCATCGGCCGGTGCTGCGATCGTGTCGAGAATGCTCTTGATCGTCGCGTCCTCCTCGATGAGCGTGATGTGCTGGGGCTGGCGTTGCCGGCGCCTGGCGTGGTCGGTCATCGTGTTACGGCAGATCTGGCACATCCAGCCATAGAGCGACGCCTCGGCCCGGTACGAATCGAGCCGTTCGAAGGCTTTGCAGAATGTCTCTTGAACCACTTCGCGTGCCTCATCCTCGTTGCCATTCAGGCGGGCGAGCGCAAACCGATACAGCTTCGGAAAATAGCTGTCGAACATTTCGCGGAAGGCCGCTTCGTCGCCGCGCAACAGACGCTTGGCGATTGCTCGATCGGCGTGCACTACATTCAAATCATCTCTCCCTGACGCTAAGACGCCGCGGGGCTGGAAATCCTTCGCGCTACGGGTATCGTGTCGAGATTATGTTAAACAAGGTACAGCCGTTACTCGGCAATGGCCGCCTGTACCGTTGTTAGGGCTCATCGGACCTCCGTGCCTCGTATCAGGCCGCCCAGAAGTGGTGGGCTTGCGCTACGACACTAAAGGATCGTGCCCGGCGATGTCGATTGTCGGCCCGTAATGTCCGCTCGTGGCTGCTCCCACGCTGTCGCTCGAGATTAGGCTGGCAGCTGGATCAGGAAAGGCAAGGGCCGATAGCTGATGATCTGTTATAAATCTCACTAGGACGCAATGAATATGACACGGTTGGAGGGCAGTGGACGTGAAAATTAGAACAACACGCTGTGCGTTATCTGCGGCTGCGAGTGGTGTGGCCGTCATCGTCTGTCTGATGGCTGCGGGGCAGGCCGATGCGCAGGGGCGCCGCGGCCAGGGCGGGCCTCCCACCGTGCCGACCGAAGAACAATGGTTGGCGTCAGCCGAAGCGCAGCGCCGTGCGGCGGCTGCGATGACGCTGGCCGGTTCGGATCTCCTCCCGCAGGCGCAGCGTTTCTGCACGGCCACCGGCCCGCTGCGTCTTGCGCTGGCGAGGCAGGCGGCCGGGCTTGCGCCGATCGAGAACTACACCATCGAACCGACACGCGTCTTCGACAATATGTATTTCATCGGCATGAGTTCCCAGAATACCTGGGCGATCACGACGAGCGACGGCATCATTTTGCTGGATACGCTGAACAGCACCGAAGAGGCTCGCGACGTCATTGTACCCAGCCTGAGGAAGGTAGGTCTGGACCCTGCCGAGATCAAATACATCATCGTCGGGCACGGACACCCGGGCCAATCCGACCATACTGGGGGTGCGTTGTACCTCCAGCAGACGTACGGGGCCAAGGTCGTCATGCACCCGTTGGACACCGAGCAGATTCTGCCCGCCCAACGTCCGGATCGCCCGTTAGCGACGCCTGATTTGGACGCAGCCGATGGCCAGAAACTGACGCTGGGCGATACCACGGTGACGCTCGTCCATATCCCGGGACACACGCCTGGCTCGCTCGGTGTGATCGTGCCGGTAACGCACCGCGGCACGCCGCACACGGTGATGACTTTCGCTGCGACGCAGATGCCAACGCGGGCTTCACTCCTGCAGTTCGAGCACGTCTTCAATGAGTTCGCGAGGCCGCTTAAGGTCGAAGCGGCGGTTAATTTTCACGCAGGCGGTCTTCAGGATGACTTCGTGCATTTGGAGACTATCCGCAACAACCCGACGGGGCCGAATCCGTATCTTTACGGGCCAGAGCGATTCGATCGGTGGATGTCCATCGTCATCGAGTGTGGCAGAGCGCGACTCGCCGCGATGGGCCGTTGAGTCTGGCGATGATGTCCGGTCTCGCTCGGAGGCGCCCCGACGGCGCTCTCGCGGTCGTGGCTATTCGAGGGGTCTCCTCTGCACGGTATGGCCGGTCTGAGCTCGGTCATTCGCTGCCGTCTCCAAGACACCGGCGTTTCTTAAAGCAATTCTATCTCGGTAGGTCTATTGCAGCTTTTGCGCGAACAATGAGCCCGAACAGCGAGTGAGACGGACATAGCGATTCGGATCGTGCTTTGCCATTTGATTTACGTGAGCACGGCGGTTACGCCGACAGACTCGGAGGAGTTAGCACAGCTACTGCGCCAGAGCAGAGCCCGAAATAAGGAACCCCATATAACCGGGATGCTGCTGTACAAGGGCGGCCATTTCATGCAGGTTCTGGAAGGTGGCAGGATAGCGGTGCAGACAGTGTTCGCATCGATACGGCAAGATCGCCGGCATGAGAACATAGATGTGCTGCGGGAAGAGCCTATCGAGCAGCGTGCGTTCGAAGCCCATGCTATGTTGATGGCCTTCAAAAATAACCCGGATACTTAGAAATGTGGGGGGCGCCCGGCGGCGTGGATCAGGCAGTGCACGCCCCAAGAAGCAGGAATTGATCTGATGACCGCTCCTCGCCGAGAACGGAATTGACCGTGGTGTGCTAAGCAAGAAACAAGCAGGCTCGATGAGCCTGCTGAAGAAGACGAAGAACGTTGCGGAGGGAAGTCATGCGAATTCGAACTCTGGTGATACACCTCGGAACTAGTTTGTGTCTGACATCGCACGCGTTCGCCCACCACAGCGGTGCGATGTTCGACCCTCAGAAGATTGTGACATTCGAGGGAGTTGTCTCCCGCTACGAATGGAGAAACCCGCACGTCTTTATCGGTGTCGAAACAACCGATGCCAGCGGCGCGACCGTCGAGTGGGAGATCGAAGCGGATGGCATTCCCTTGCTGGCTCCGTTGGGATGGACGGCAGACTCTCTGAGGGTCGGTGAGCGCGTCAGCGTATCGGCGAGCCCAGCCAGGGATCCAGCCAGGAAAGCGGCGATAGGGCGAGATATCGTCAGGGAAGACGGGACTACGTTAATGGCGAACGCGGAATTCGCTCGGGAGCGTGTCTCGATAGAGAGCACTGGGGTCGCATCGAGCCTAGCGGGCCGATGGTTGCCGCGGTGGCGAGATATGGCGTTTGTCTCGCGAGGTCGGCTGACTTGGCCGCTGACAGAGCGGGGCCGGGAGGCTGCTGCCCGCTACGAAAACGACCCGTTCGATAGCGCCACGAACCCACAGATGCAGTGCATCCCCACGGCTGCGCCGCTGATCATGATGTACCCGACTGTCGACACAATCGATTTCGGGGACGATACGATCGTCTTCAATATCGCCTGGATGCACGTGCAGCGTACGGTCTATCTGGATGGTCGCGGTCACCCGGAATCCGCAGCGCCTTCGATCCAAGGTCACTCGATCGGGCACTGGGAGGGCGACACGCTGGTCGTGGATACAACGAATTTCTTGGAGACCGGCATGGGCAACTCGTTCGGCATGCCATCCGGCGCACAAAAACACGTCGTCGAGCGATTCGCCCTAAGCGCGGACGGCACTAAGCTGAATTACGAATTCGTTCTCGAGGATCCAACCTATCTGGCCGCTCCGGTAACGGGCAGCTACGTTTGGGATTACCGGCCCGACCTGGAACGCGGCGACAGCGAATGCGATGTCGAAACCGCAGGCCGTTACTAAAGCGATGGCTCAGGTTGCGTGGTGCACTGGCCTTGAATTGCCGTGCGCAAGGAGATCGCGAGAGCCAATGTGGGGGAGAACGATGCCCAGCGCATGCGTAGTGCTTTGTCTGGCGTTGCTCTGGGCTCCAATCGCAGCCAATGCTCAAACCGCAGCGGGTGGCCTTGCCGGCACGCCCGGAATCCATCAATCGACGCTGCCAGCCGCGGGTCGTCGCTACACGTTGGCGATCCCGGACGGCTATACGGGGCAGGAGCCGGTACCGCTGATCGTGTCGCTCCATTATGGAGGAACGGTGACTCCGTTTTATGGGCGAGGCCTGCTCGAGGGATTGATTGAACCGGCGTTTCGGAGTCTGGGTGCAATCGTCGTGGCTCCTGACAGTGCGGCAGGGAACTGGGCCAACCCGACCGCGGAGCAGCACGTCTTGGAGTTGCTCGATTACATCGAAGCCAACTACAACATCGATGCTGAGAAGACGTTGTTAATTGGCTACAGCATGGGCGGCGGCGGAACGTGGTATTTAACTCCTCGCCATCCTGAGCGTTTCAAAGCGGCGATCGTAATGGCCGGGCGCCCTCAAGCAGATTCGACCTCTTTTGACTGGGAGACGCCGATGTACGTCATTCACAGCACGGCCGATCAAGTCGTACCGTTCGAGTCGACTGCAGCGGCTGTGGAGCGATTACGGGATCAGGGCGAATCCATTGACCTCGTCGTCGTGGATGGGATCTCTCACTATGAGATCCCGCGGTATCGCCCCTATCTAGAGGCAGCCATGCCATGGATTCAAGGAGTGTGGGAAAGATGACCGTTTGCCCAAGAGCTGCTCTATTCGCTGCCATCGCACTCGCCAGTAGCTGCGTGTTCGCCCAAGACGATGGGGTACTTCGCGTCTATAGCTCCAATGGGGTTCGAATCGTCCTGCAAGAGATGCAGCCACAGATCGAGCAGGCGATAGGAAGAAGGCTTACGTTCCAGTTCAGCACTTCGCGAACTCTGACTGACCGGATCGCGGCTGGCGAAGCGTTCGACGTTGCGGTTCTCACGCCGCGCCTCATCGATGAGCTGACTGAACAGCGCAAGATTGTGCCGGAGTCACGCAACGAGTTTGCGCGAGT
>Ga0224512_10002609_pt1 | contig 16394 bp, 16 predicted proteins | sample SF_May12_sed_USG_4_FD_169103 | JGI IMG/M metagenome (GOLD analysis project Ga0224512, IMG submission 169103) | Sediment microbial communities from San Francisco Bay, California, United States - SF_May12_sed_USGS_13 | ecosystem: Environmental > Aquatic > Marine > Sediment | place: USA...
CGAGCGCGACACCAGCCCGCGATTTCCCATTCCACCTCGCGGTGCGCGAGATTGTAGTAGACCTGGTTGCAACCCAATCGGGACTGGTCGTCCTCGGGAATTTTCTGCAAATCGGAAAGGTTGAAGTTGCTGACGCCGAATTCGCGAATCTTGCCCTGATCCTGCAACTCGTGCAGCGCCTCGAAGGTTTGCGCGAGCGCCACGCTGCTGGGCCAGTGCAGCAGGTAAAGATCGATCGTGTCGCAATCCATGCGCCGCAGGCTGCGCTCACAGGCCTCTTTAACGCCGTTGCGGCTGGCGTTGTGCGGGTAAAACTTGCTGATCAGGAACAGGCCGTCGCGGCGACCGCGGATCGCCTCGCCGATGACTTCCTCGGCGCCGCCTTCGCCGTACATTTCGGCGGTGTCGAGCAAGGTAATACCCATGTCGAGGGCGCTGCGGATCACGTCCGCTTCGCGCCCGAAGCGCTCGGGATGTTCGCCCATGCGCCAGGTGCCGAGCCCGAAGGCCGGCATGCTGTTACCCGATGGCAGTATCACTGTTTGCATAGTGTTACATCGATTGTGGTTTTGTATCGATTGTAGACGACCCGGTACAAATTTCCCACGCCGACGGAATGCCGGCGAAAATGCTGTCGGAAATGCAGTCCGGATACCGCGGTCGAGCCGCGGTATGACAGCTACCTGAATAAGCTGCGTTAGCAAATCTCCACCCGCGCCAGGATTGCTGCCAATCGGGGTCATCCCGCGACTTGATCCGATGCGTCGGACCGGCGGGATCCAGGGTTTCAACCAACAAACCAAAATTCCGCATACCGGCCTCAGGCGGAGGATCGAGAGACGCCGGGCAGATTTTCACGATAGAATAGACCTCTACAAGGTTCCGGAACTCCTCCATGCAACTCGCACTCATCTGATAACGAATCGAGCATAACGCCCGGTAAAGGAATGAAATTCTTGGTCGCCAAAAAATGTTTAACACCGGGTTGGGTTGCCGCAACGCTGCTGATGTTGTTCGGCTCGCCGGTCATGGCAACCGACACCGACACGGGCGCAGAAGAAACCGGCTCGCTGGTCATCGACCGTATCGAGCGCGAGCGCGCGGTGCAGGACAATCGTTCGGTTTTGCTCGTGCATAAACGCAATTACCTGCTGCCGCTGACCTACGCCTGGCAGCCTAACGAGGACGTGTTCGAGGTCGGTAGCGCGGATTTCGGCGCAAAACTCGACAACCTCGAATTCCAGTTTCAGCTGAGCATGAAGGCGACGGTTGCCGAAGCACTGTTCACCGCCGGAGACGCGCTACTCGTGGCCTTCACCGTCAAGTCATTCTGGCAATCCTATAACAAGGAGATCTCGGCCCCGTTTCGGGAAACCAATTACGAACCCGAAATATTCTGGATCACCCCGGTACCGTGGGAAATACTCGGTGGCGACGCCACGTTATTCGCGCTCGGGCTGTCGCACCAGTCGAACGGGCGCAGTCTGCCCTTTTCGCGCAGCTGGAACCGGATCTACGGCAGCGTGATCTGGGAGCGCTGGCGCTTCGTGTTTAATTTTAAGTCCTGGTGGCGCATCCCCGAGGATGAAAAAGAGTATCCGCTGGATCCCAGCGGCGATGACAACCCCGATATCGAGGATTTTCTCGGCAACTTCGAATTCAACGTCGCGTATCGCAAATACGATCACGAGGTGTCGGCAATGCTGCGCAACAACCTCGACCGCGACGACAACCGCGGCGCCTTTCAGCTCGACTGGACCTTTCCGCTGCAGCGGCGCTTTCGCGGCTACGTGCAGTACTTCAACGGCTACGGCGAGAGCCTGATCGATTACAACGCCGACATCGAACGCATCGGCGTCGGCATCCTGCTGTCCGACCTGTTATAAGCCATGCGAACCCGGGCATTTTTGGTTAGCCTAACGGTTCTGCGTCAGTTCTGATCGACAGTCGACGGGATCGTCATCCATGCGTAAAAACCTGTTATTACGAGCAATCTTGCTGACGTTCACGGCAGTTGTGATCGCCGCCTGCGCCGGCACCCGACCCATCGGCGAACGGCGTAACGACGGTTTCTCGGGCAAGCTGGACAATATTCTGATTATCGGCGTCACGTCCCTGTCGACGCGGCGACGCGCGTTCGACGACAAGTTTGTCGAAACGCTTGCCGAGCTGGGCGTTAGCGCAACCCCCAGCTGCCGGCTGATCGATTCATCGATGTACCTGTCACGGGAAATTGTCGAAAAAGCGATCGAAGGATGGGGTATGGGCGACGTGCTGGTGACGCACCTGGCCGCGATCAAGGAACAGCAGGTTTATCGGCAGTCGGAAGATCGGGACGAAAATCTGAGTTATTTCACCTACAGCGATAAAGCCTTCATGCAGGAAGCGCACGGGTATTACACCGGGTTTGCGGTGCTGTCCCTCGAAACAAAACTCTACGATACGGAATCGGGCGAACTCGTCCGGTCAATGCAGTCCGAGGCCATCGATGCTTCGCAGCCGCGCAGTATCGTCGATGAACAGATCGACCTGACGATCAGGACCCTGGCCAAACGCGGCCTGATCTAGTCGCCTGGCCTGATTGATCAACATGGTCGACCAGGCCCTTATTGCAGCGCTCCGGATTCGGCCAGGTGGCGCGCCATACCCTCGACGTTGAGCTCACGCCAGCTGTCGTAGGCTTCCCAGTCCCCGTATTTTTCCATCTTGACGCTGGCTTTTAGCTCGTCGACCGACTTGCCGGCCCTGAGCCCCGCGAGCACCGCCGCGCGCAGCTCCTCGAGGTAAGCGAGGCCCTGGCCCACGTCCCGCTTGACGCCGACGGGGCCATGCCCGCCGATCAGGAGATCGAAATCGAGCGCGTCGACTTTTCTGACCTGGTCCATCCAGTGATCGACGTTAGCGCCCGGGAAGTCGCGGTAAAACAGGCGCCTGGCACTGACCGCGTCGACCACGAAACCAACGTCGTCGGGGCGAACTACCATGGCGATCAGGTCATTACCATGGCCTGGACCGAGGTAGGTAAGCTCGATGGTCTTGTCTCCGACGCCAAGGCTCATTTGATCGTCGAAACGGATCGTCGGCTCGACCAGGTCGATATCCTCCGGCGCATTGCGATGCGTGATCACGTTCGGCACTTCGCCATAGCCGGTGCCGCCGGAGGCGTGGTCGCCATGGCTATGGCTGTAGATCAGGTGGGTGATCGGCTCATCGGTGATTCTGGCAATTTCGGCCCTTAGCCATTTCGCCGCGTCCTCGTTGATCGGGTCGGTAACGACCACGCCCGCCCCCGTGATCACGAACATGTTCATGTGATACTGGTTCTGAAATCGGTAGACATCCGCGGTAACGCGACTGATTTCGCGCTTGATATCCTGCGCGAACCCGGTATTGACTCCGAATGCGGCCACCAGCAGGGCCATCGCTAACTTTTTCATACTTTTTCCTCCTCCGGGATTTACCGGTTGTGATATCTCGGGCTCTGGTTTTCTGCTTTAATGCCGCGCTATGAAGCTGATCGAATCAAGGCTGCGGCTGGCCACCGGCATTATACTCGCCCTCTACCTGTTGCAACACCTGCTCAACCACGCTTTCGGCATCGTATCGATCGAGGCCGCCGAGGCTTATCGCAAAACGATCGGCGCGGCGTTTCAAAGCCTGCCGGGGCTGGTCCTGCTATACGCATCATTCCTGTTTCACGCGACCATCGCGCTGCGATCCATATACCGGCGTTCCAACTGGCAGCTGTCGTCGTGGCAATGGATGCAGCTGTTGCTGGGCCTGTCGATCCTGCCGCTGCTCGCCGGCCACGCGATCAGCAACCGCGGCTACGACCTGCTCGGTGACGTCGACCCCAATTATTACTACGTAGTCACGTCGCTGCTGCTGAAACCGGTGGTACTGGCGAAGCTGGCCGTCCTGATCCTCGTGGTCTGGATACACATGGTTATCGGCCTGCATTTCTGGTTGCGCATCCGCAAGGGTTATCCGCGCCTGGTGCCCTATGCCTACGCGTTGGTGGTGCTGGTCCCCGCGCTGGCCTACGTCGGCCTGTTCAGCATGCTGCAGCAGGCGAGCGCGTGGCTCGACGACGAGCAACGGCTCGACCAGATCTATGCCGCGAATATCGCGATGAATCGACGCGACGTCGAGTTTCTGCAAGGGCTCGAGGCGCAGGCCTGGATAATTATGGTGCTGTTGCTGGTATTGACCCTCGTCGCGCGCCAGCTCAGGATCTGGATCCAGGCGCGCCAGGGGGTATACCGCATTACCCACCCCGACGGCGGCATAACCACTGCGTTGCACGGCGTTTCGCTACTCGAGGCGTTGCGCAACGCCCGCATTCCGCACGCGTCGGTGTGCGGCGGCCGCGCGCGTTGCACTACCTGCCGCGTGCACGTCGGCAACGGCCTGGACCGGCTCCACCCGCCCAACGGACTGGAAGCGCGCGCGCTGGCGCGTATCAGCGCCGACAAAGCTATCCGACTCGCCTGCCAGCTATACCCCAGGGCGGACCTCGCGATCACGCCGCTGGTGCAGGCGAATCAGTCGCTCGCCGCCAGCCTGCATGCCGGAGGCGTGCAGGGCCACGAAGAATACGTGGTCGCGATGTTCGTCGATATGCGCGGTTCGACCAACCTCAGCGAGCGCGTGCTGGCCTACGACGTGGTATTTATCCTGAATCGTTTTTTCACCGAGCTGTCCAACGCGCTGGCCGCTTCGCACGGCCACTACGCGCAGTTTGCCGGCGACGGGCTGATGGCGTTGTACGGGCTCGAACAGAACCGCAAGCAGCGCGCCTGCCGCGATGCGCTCGACGGAGCGCGCGAAATGTTCCGCCGTATCGATGCGCTGAATCAGCAGCTGCAACGCGAATTCGGCGAAACCGTGCAAATGGGCATTGGCATCCACGGCGGCGACGCGATCGTCGGCACCATGGGTCCGCCGAAGACCCCGCTGCTGACCGCGGTCGGCGATACCATCAATATCGCCGCGCGCCTCGAGGCGCAAACCAAGACGCTGGACTGCGATCTGATCGTTTCGGTGGCGACGCTGCAAGCCGAGGGTGTCGCCTATGCCGAAGACCGCCCGCGGCAACTCGAGCTGCGCGGACGCGACAATCGCGTGCAGGTATGCACGTTCACCCGGGATCAATTCCCCGGCGCCGACGCGGACTGATCGAACCCGGCCCGATCTTTGGGTATCATTAGCTCCCTGTTAACTTGCCGGATTTGCCATGCAGCAACGAAAACTGGGTCCCTTCAGCGTATCGGCCATCGGCCTCGGCTGCATGAACGTGTCGATGGGCTACGGCCCGCGCATCGCCGATGACGAGGCCGGTAAACTGTTCAACGCCGCGCTCGATCACGGCTATACCTTTCTCGACACGGCGTCGCTGTACGGCCTCGGGCACAACGAGAGCCTGATCGGCAAATACCTGGGCCACCGCCGCGACGAGTACGTGCTCGCGAGCAAGTGCGGGTTCTCCCGTACCGAGGAAGGCAAGACGGTCATGGACGGCCGCCCCGCAATCCTGGCGCAGACCTGCGCGGACAGCCTGCGGCGTCTCGATACCGACGTGATCGACCTGTACTACCTGCACCGCATCGATCCGAAGGTGCCGGTCGAGGACAGCGTCGGCGCGCTCGCGCAACTGGTCGAGCAGGGCAAGATCAAGACCATCGGGCTGTCCGAGGTCAGCGCTGACAGCCTGCGCCGCGCGCACGCGGTGCATCCGATCACCGCGGTGCAGTCCGAGTATTCGCTGTGGAGCCGCACGCCCGAACGCAAGATTTTGGCAACCTGCGCCGAACTCGGCGTCACCTTCGTACCCTTCTCGCCGCTGGCGCGGCAATTCCTGACCGGCAAATCGCCCGACGTCACCGAGGTGCTCGAAGACGACATCCGCGCGACCATCGCACGCCCCCGTTTCGAACCGGAGAATTTCGAAAAAAACCGCGCGCTGCTGGTGCCGTTCGGCGAAATCGCGGCGCGCAACGGTTGCACCATGGCGCAGCTTGCGCTGGCCTGGCTGCTGGCGCAGGACGGCGGCCTGGTGCCGATCCCGGGCACCAAGCACATGGAATGGATGATCGAAAACGCCGGCGCCGCCGATATCGAGCTCGACGCTGCGACCGTGGCCGAGCTCGACGCGCTGATCAACGAGGATACCGTCGCCGGCCATCGCTATACCGACGCGCTGATGAAGTCCACCGACTCCGAAAAAGACTGGCCGCGATGAAACTGAACGACGAAGAACAGGCGATGCTGAACGGCGAGCTCGGTGAGCCGCGGCGCTGGGCGATCGAGCACATGATGCGCGTCGGGCGTTTTTTCGACGCGCCCGACTTTGTCGAAGTCACCCAGGCGCACATCATGGCCGACACCGAGTCGCTGGGCGAAGCCGGGGTCGAGTTTCTCGAGCGCATGGCGGCCTGCCCCGAGCATGAACGGCGTGTTCGCATCCCGATGATTACCGACCCGCGCGGCATCGATTTCTGTCACTACAAGCGGCTCAGGCAAACCGACGCGATGGCCGCGCTCGAGCAGCGCACGATCGACGCCTTCGAGGCGCTCGGCATCATGATGACCAACACCTGCATCAACTACCAGACCATCATGCCGCCGGTGCGTGGCGAGCACCTGGCCTTCGGCGACACCGGCGTCGTGATCTACTGCAACAGCGTGCTCGGCGCCTATTCCAACTTCGAGGGCGGGCCGTCCTCGCTGGCCGCGGGCCTGACCGGGCGCACGCCGCGCTACGGGCTGCACCTCGACCGTAATCGCAGGGCGACGAAACGCTTTCGCGTGACCTGCCAGCCGCAGTACCTGTCCGACTGGGGCGCGCTCGGCGGCATCGTCGGCGCGCGCGCCGGCTCCTACTGGGAAGTGCCGGTGATCGAGGGCATCGAAGCGTCGCCGGGTTCCGACGAAATGAAGCACATGGGTGCGGCGATGGCGAGCTTCGGCTCGGTGCCACTGTTTCACCTGGTCGGGGTGACGCCGGAGGCGCCGACGCTGGAGGCGGTCTGCGACCCGGCCGCGCTCGCGGCCGCGACCATCGGTGAAACGGATTTCGCCGCCTTTTTCGCGCGCTACGGCGGCAAAGGTGAAAAAGTCGACGTGGTCGTGTTTTCGGCGCCACAGCTGTCGCTGCTCGAAATGCAGTCGCTGGCCGCATTGCTCGACGGTAAAAAATTGCACCAGGATACCGACCTGCTGGCCGTCACCAGCCCCGTGGTCGCGGCCGACGCGCGGCGCATGGGTTTCGTCGAGCGCATCGAGGCGTCGGGCGCGCTGGTGCTCGAGGGCATGTGCTTCTACCAGAGTTATGCGCGCGAAATGGGCGAGGCCAACGGCTGGAAGCGGTTGTTGACGAACTCGGCCAAGCTCGCCAACATAATCGGCGGCTATGGCTACGAGCCGACGCTGTCGAACATGAAGAACTGCGTCGCCTCGGCCATCGCCGGGGAGATCGTCTGATGGCAACAATTAAGCTCAAGTGCCACGTTGGTGTCGGCCCGGAAGTATCGGGGGAGGCGCTCGTCACCGACGACAACTTCTCCGCGCGCTACGACCTCGACCGCATCAAGGGAATTTTCTCGCGCCCGCAGCATAAGCTCGCGGGCAAAAGCTACGTCGACAAGATCATGGTATTCAACACCGCCAAGGGGGGCGTCGCGTCGGCCTGGATGCTGTACGAAATGAAGTCGCGCGGCGTCGCGCCGAAGGCGATCCTGTTCAACAGCGTCAACCCGATCCTGGCGCAGGGCGCGGCGCTCGCCGACATGGCGATGTGCGACCGCTTCGCCGACGGCGACGTCACGCAATTAATCCGCAGCGGCGACCGCGTAACGGTGAATCCAGAGCAGGGCCTGGTGACGATTACGCGGGACCGAACCGAAACCGGGCGATAGCAGGGTCCGCAGTTATATTTGACGGGACTGTTTCATGCCGGCAGAAGATTTAAGGAAATTACGGCAACACCACAACGCAACCATCGGATTGTTCGTCGCCTTCTGGATATTTACACCGGTTGCCATCGTGGTAATCGAATTATTCGACATTTCGCAGCGCGCCCAGAATGCCCTGATCGGCACCATATTCGGCGCAGCCATCGTGATATCGCTGCTGCAGTTCAGCAAGCGCTGCCCGCATTGCCGGGCCAATCTCGGCTGGCAATCGCGACTCGGCATCCCGAGGCACTGCGGCAAGTGCGGTTCGATCTTGCGCGAGGATCAATAGCAAGAGGCTAAAACACGAAGGAAAATTCGACTGTGCGGAGAAATTCGCCGGGCCGCAACACGAAAACCGGACCCGGTTATTCAAAGCCTACTTACGGGGGAAAGTATCGGCTATTGCTGCCTCGTTACCTGATCAGGGTATTATCCCTGATCTGCTCCAGCTTTTCTTCCAGCTTGTCTATTTCCGCGCGAAAGAATTCGGCCCGCGGAGAGAGCGGGTCGTGAAACTCCAGTTTTTCAAGATTTTCGATCAGCTCATTGATCATTCTGACGATCTTGATTTCTTCGACGGTCAGATCGAAGTTCCTCAGTTTACCACTCATTACGGCAGTATCCCTTTATCTGTGACGAGTTCCGAAATCTTATCCTTGCTGGATCGATCGTACAAGCTTTGATACTGGCCCTGCACCGACGTCCGGGCATCGATGTTCCGCGACGGCGCGACGGATTTCGGCAGGCAGATTCGAAAAGATGAACTATCCTCACTGGTTATCCGGGTTGAACCTAAAATCTGGAATCGAATTTACAATTCATAGAGACAACAACGATGGCCTACTTCAGAAAATTTATCGGGATTGCACTTTTGTGGTTACTGGTATCGAGCGCATATGCGGCGATGACGCCCACCGTCCAGTTTGCTGCCGAGCCGGAACGCGTCCAGCTAGCCAGAAATCTCGATCATCGGGAACATGTCAGGCAGCAGCTAATCGAACTGGGGGTCGATCCGATCGAGGCGACCGAACGCGTCAGCCAGATGACCGATCAACAAGTCTCCAGAATCCAGGGGAAAATTACCGAACTGCCCGCCGGTGCGGGAATGAGTACGACTAACCTGTTGTTGATCCTGATTATTTTGATCCTGCTGCTCTAAAATCTTCGCCTAAGAAAGAAATTACGAGTTTTTGCGCAGGTCAGACATACCATCGAGGAACCAGGCTGTTTCGAAGCTTTCTCAAATCCAAATCGAGGACAGTATTCAGAATAGTCAGGTACCGCGACAAATCGGCATATTGAATTAATAAATAATTTTATCCCCTCATTTACCTGCAGGGTGATTATTCCCTGTTTTCGAGGCTCAGGTGATACTGCCGCGGTCCCAGTCCCTTGCCTGTAATTTCCTTTTCATCATTTCTTACCACGACTGGATTATATAACAGGAAAACGTGGAGGGTTTAATCGTGTAGATGTCCGGGTGGACTTTCAATAAGAGGACTTTTATTCTTCACTTTAGTTTCTTTGAGCACGCTCTCAGCAGAGTTTTAATAAGTCAGGCATCTCGATACATTCAAATCTTAGACCAATGCTGTTATGGTTTTTCTACGGCACTCGAATTGGCGATGGTAGGCGTTCTGTTAAACTGACAGATCAATTTAGGCCAATAATGCTATTGCTGGCGGCGCTATTGATATTATCGACGACAATAGGCATCCAGGTATTTTAGGGATCTCTGGTAATTATTAGACATGCAGATATTTCAGCAAAATAAACATTTACCAGTTGTTTTGCTAATCATAACTCTGGCCGGATGCAGCAGTATTTATGAATACTACGGTTACGGTCGGTTGGCACCATCGAAACGTACTGATGGCATAGCGCCGACACCTGTCACCCTGCCCTCGAATGCGGCATCGATCAGCCAACGATTTCGTCCGGCAGAATTCGTTGACTCGGCAGGCGCACATAATGGTATCGATTTATTTGTTCCCGTGGGTACACCAGTGATAGCTGCAGCTAGTGGTAATGTCAGTCGCGTACAACTCTCTATTCTTTATGGCAACCAGGTTTTCATAGACCATGGTAAAGACGCACAGGGTAGATATCTGCAAACCCGATATTTTCATCTCGACGAGCCATCGGTGACAGAAAATCAGTCTGTTTTACGTGGTGATCAAATTGGTTGGTCAGGGCTCAGCGGAATTGCCGGCGGGTTTCCCCATCTGCATTTCGAAGTACATGAAATCAAATATGGTAGCGATCAGCAGCACCGCGTATTAGACCCACAGATTCACTGGGTGAATGGTATAGGTGTGGTTACCTGTTTCAACATTAACCAAACCTGGCCCGAAACACCGACACTTTTTACCTACCCAGCTCCTTGCAAAGGAGTTAGCTGGCAGTAATAAACAAATTTTGCATGCTTGCTCTCAATACAGATATAAATCCAGAACATCTCCTCTGTAAGTTCGATTGAATCGCTCGATATAGCCTTTCTGGTACTGACTGTCGGGTCTTATCAAGTCGATATATATTTCATGTTTCTCGGCCAGGCCTGCAAATTCACTCGATGTGAATTCAGGGCCATTATCAACTCGACCCTGTTTCGGTTAGCCACGCCTGAATTATGGTGGCAGTTTACTTAATTCGGGCCGATGATTTCAAAATTATATTAACAGTCACCTTGATTTGGCAATCGGACCCCTGAAATGCTTCACCCGGCGACCGAGTTCGACGGCGAGCTTCTCGCCAGTCAAAGTGTGACATCAGCATCGGCTATCGAGAGAACATTCGCTCGAAAAATATCGACTAATGCCCGACTGCAAACGCCAGTTTATATTTTTTAATACCGGGTCGCGTCTCAAGTTATGATTGCTGGCACGGAGTATGACAATGAAAGCGATCACATTTACACACTATGGACCACCGAGCGGTCTCGAGTTGCAGGAAGTCCCTAAACCTCGACCCGGGGACGATGAGTTGCTAATCCGCGTGCACGCCTCGTCTATCAATTCATGGGACTGGGAGTTCCTGAACGGTACACCGTTTATTAACCGCCTTGCTTATGGGCTGTTTAAGCCCAGGCCAGAGAAACAGATACTCGGCTCGGACATCGCGGGGACGGTTGAGGCGGTCGGGGGACGGGTAACGCGGTTTCGGCCGGGCGATGAGGTATTCGGAGATCTCTGGGATAGCTGGGGTGGATTTGCGGAATATGCCTGTGCCCGCGAACCTGCCCTGGAGCTAAAACCGACAAATTCAACCTTCGAAGAAGCTGCCGCCGTACCCCAGGCCGGGGTCCTGGCGCTGCAGGGGCTTCGCAAGGCCGGACAACTAAAACCGGGGCAAAAAGTGCTGATTAACGGAGCCGGAGGTGGCGTTGGGACATTTGCCATTCAGATGGCCAGGCTCTGCGGCGCCGAGGTGACGGCTGTCGACGCTTCGCATAAGCTGGAGATCCTTCGCTCGCTTGGCGCCGACCACGTCATCGACTACGGGCAGGAAGATTTCACCAAAACCGGGGATCGCTACGATCTGATCGTCGACTGCCAGAATTATCGATCCATGTATGATAACAAGGCTGCGTTAAAACCAGGGGGCACCTATGCCATGATCGGAGGTTCTATTTCACGTGTCTATCAACTCTGGCTGCTGAGTTTTATCGGGTCGCTCACGCGCGAGAACAGGAAACTTCGCCTGGTTGCCGAGGGGCCAAACAAAGGGTTGGCAGAGCTAAGGGAACTCATCGAAACGGGCAGGCTCGTTTCCGTCATCGACAGGACCTTTCAGTTGCGCGAGGTGCCTCAGGCGATGCGATACTTTGGCGAAGGACGTCATAAAGGAAAAATTGCGATCACCGTGAAATCCTGAAAGGGTGAATTGTGGCGACAGTTAACTTAACTCGAACCCATGGTTGCAGAATTTTGATAACTGTCACCTTAGATTACAGCAGACGGCATTGACAGACGCCAAATCTGTGGCATGCTTTACGCCATCGTTAACAACATAAAGGGGGTGATCTAGTGTCTACAGAGATATTGGAGAAAGGTGTCGTAACACTCGGAGGAAGCGAGACCTGAAGGCAAGCTGAAAGGCTTGTTCCCTCTCGATCAGGTCCGCTTGGACCGATGATCATCCAGATGGCCTTTCTCCCAAGTAGCTCGGAGGGTCGCCGAAATCCGGCGGCCCTTTTTTATTCCGGGTTGGCAGCCATTCTTGTCCACGCGTAACGGGATTCAACAGTACCCTGATGTATTACCGGTCGCCGGGGCAAAGGAGTGCTTTCCGCTTGTCGATATAGCCGGATACCAGTTCTCGCAAACGGCGCCGGTCGAAGCTGCGATAATGCCCCGGCCTGACTCGTCGGTTTTTAACTGCAGCAGCTGCTCCATGGAGCCGATGTAATTGGCGATCACCGAATCTTCCAGGTCGTCCAGCAGCGTGCCGTCGTAAACCACGTCGCCGGAGAAAAGCTGCTGGTTACGCGGGTTGTACAAACCGATCGAGCCCGACGAATGACCGGGTAAATGCATCACTTCGAACGCCCGGTCGCCCAGGTCGATCACGTCGCCGTGCCGTATCGCCCGGGCCTGCGGGCAGGCCCTGACCTCGTAGTCGCTCGCGCTGAAGCCCTGGTAGGGTATGGCTTCGAAGTCGTCGTCGGGCACGAAACCGAATTCCGGGTCGCTCGGTATCAAGCGCTGGTCACCGGCGCACGGGGCCTGGTGTTCGTTTTGATGAATGTAGACCTCGTCGAACTCGTGGCAGCCGCCGCTGTGGTCGAAATGCACGTGGCTCGCGACCACCTTGAGCGGCTTGTCCAGCAGGTCGACGAGGTAAAGTTTCAGGCTGGAAACGCCGAGGCCGGTGTCGATGAGCAGGTCCGAGTCGTGGCCCCTGATTAACCACAGGTTGGCGCGATTTTCCCAGGTGTAGCGGGGCTCGGTAATGCAATATAAATCATCGCGAATACGCCGGGTCTCGAACCAGGACTGCTGTACCGGTTTCATGGTCATTGCGTCCATTGTCGACAATTCCGGGCCATTGCATCATGAATTACTGTAAAATAAAAATCCTTGCACGAAAAACATTGGTCCCCCGGTGCGATATCTTACCGCAGCATGCATTCCGTAGAGGTCGGTGCACTCGTGACCTGACTCCATCCGATGTTTATAATTTGCCAACTCTCATCGGAAATCGGGTCGATGCATAGCAGCTATCTTGATTGCAGTAACGAAGTATCCCAGGTAAGACAGCCACGGAGCGACCGCCTGTGCTGGCTCGCGTCGGACATTTCCGACGATGATTACCTGCTCGCATTGCCGGACGGCGCGCGCGGGGAAATCGATGTCCTGGCGCGGCATTTCAGCGAAAATCCCTTGCCCCTGCTGTACCGCAGGCTCGACGAATTCGACATCCCCGCCTGTCGCCAGATGATGGCGGCAATGAAAAGCATCCTCGACGACGGTGTCGGTTTCGCGGTGCTAAACCGGCTGCCGATGGACGACTACCCGTTCGATACGCTACTGGAGATTTACTGGGTGCTCGGCCAGTGTATCGGCCGGCCGGTGGCGCAGAAATGGAACGGCCAGATGATTTACGACGTGTCCGATACCGGTGCCGACTACGCCTATGGCACGCGCGGATCGCATACCTCGGTAGAACTCGTGTTTCATACCGACAACGCGTTCGCGCGCATGGTGCCCGACTATGTCGGCCTGCTTTGCCGCAACCCGGCGAAAAGCGGCGGCGTCAGCCGCTTCTGCAGCCTCTACGCGGTGCATCAGCGCATGCTCGAACAATATCCCGAGCAGCTCGAACGCCTCTACCAGCCGATGCTGTTCGACCGCCAGAAAGAACATCGCGAGGGCGCCGAACCGGTTTGCCTCGCGCCCTACTTCAGCTGGCGCAACGATCGCATGTTCGCGCGCGCCAATTCGTCACTGGTGCGCAAGGGCTACGCGGTCGCGGGCGCAACCATGGACGCGGCGCTGACCGACGCGCTCGATGCCATCGACGAGGTTTGCGGAGCGCAAGACCTGTGGTTCGAGGCGCCGCTGCAGCGCGGCCAGGTCCAGTACCTGAACAACCATGAAGTCGGCCACTACCGCAGCGCCTTCGAAGACTACGACGAGCCCGAGCGCAAGCGCCATTTGTATCGCCTGTGGCACCGCGAAGCGGGATCGGCCAGCTACGACGGCCGCTATCCCGGCTAGTGTCAAACCCGCACATCGAAGCAGTCATTCCCGCGCAAGCCTGCGCGGCTTTGGTCCCTGTGGGTTCCGGCGGGAATCTTGTCGCGCTCCGCGCTAGTATGATCGAGGCTACGGGGTTAAGGGATAACCTGCGAAGGGGTAGCTTTCACTCGCGGGATAGCTTGTTATTCAACAATCCCGATAGTTCTGCGCCCTGCACAGGACTACCAGGTCGCGCGCGCGCTGCCGCTGCTCGGGCGTCATTTCGTTTTCGATATTGGGGAGGCTGTTTGCGGCGTTGACGTTGCCCTCGGAAGCCGCGATGTTCCACCACATGTGGGCGCGCACGTAGTCCCGGTCGACGCCCTCCCCGTTGGCATACTTGGCGCCGAGGTTGAACCGCGCCGACGCGAGCCCCTGCTCGGCCGCCAGCCGATACCAGCTAACCGCCTCGCGGTGATCCTGCGGTACGCCCAGTCCTCTCGAGTACATTGCACCCAGCAGATTCTGCGCCAGCGCAAACCCCTTTTCGGCGGATTGGCGTAGCCAGTCGGCTGCGGTTTCGAAGTCACGCGTGACTCCCTGCCCGGCCTGGTACATTTTTCCGAGGCTGTATTGCGCCAGCAGGTCGCCCTGGCCGGCCGCCGCGCGAAACCATTTCAGCGCGGTATCGTAATCGCGCGCCACGCCGAATCCTTCGCGGTAGCGGGTGCCGAGATTGGCCTGCGCGCTGGCGCTGCCGTTGCCGGCCGCGCGCCGGTACCACCCGAGCGCCTTTTCATCGTCGCGCCGCGAGCCGACCCCGTTTTCGTACATCCATCCCAGGTTGAATTGCGCCTCCGCATGACCCTGCCCGGCCGCGAGCCGGTACCACTCGAGCGCCTTCTTGTCGCTGCGCTCGACCCCGAAGCCTTGCTGGTAGCTCGTGCCGAGGTTGAAGCGGGCATGCGCATTGCCCTGTTCCGCCGCCTTGCGATACCAGTCGACGGCGGTGCGATAATCCCGCTCGACCCCGGTGCCGTTCTGATACATCGTACCCAGGTTGTTCTGCGCGGCGGGATCACCCTGCCGGGCGGCGATCGTGTACCAGCGAACCGCGATACGGTCGTTTCTGGTTACGCCTTTGCCCTGTTCGTACATCCACGCGAGGTTGGTCTGGGCGACCGCATTCCCCTGCCTGGCCGCCTGCCAGTACCACTTGACCGCGGCTGCGTTATCCTGCAGTACGCCTTTCCCGTGCTGATACAGCCAGCCGAGGTTATTCTGCGCTTCGGCGTCTCCCAGTTCGGCGAGCAGCTCCCATTGCGCGAAAGCGCCGGGATAGTCGCCGCTGTTATATGCCCTGACGCCACTGGGAAAGTCGGCGGCATCTGCCGGCGGACCCGATAAAAGACACGCCAGAACGGGAATAACTGCCAATACCCTCATACCGGTTTTTCGCAAAAAGACCAAAATATCAAGTTGGTTATCGCAGCAAGTCGCGGACGATTATTCTTTGCAGGATTGAGTGCAGACCGCTCACAGTCCGGCATGTTAAAGAAGTTATCGAGGATGACAAGTCGAAAGGAACCGGCCGCGCGGCGTCGCCGCCCTCGTCATGAAATCGAATGGTGGCTTCGGGGCCGCCTGGCAACGAGCCTCGCGCTCGCGACCGGTTCGCCGCCGGCGCTGGTTGCGACCGCTTCCTCGTACAGCAGTATATCGACGCCGGATGCCGCCGCGCGTAACTGCCCGGGCTCGACCCGGTAATTCCTGCTGGTCGGGCCGATCACTTCCTCGTCGGTCACCAGGTGCTCCTCGCAAACGAGGTAGCCACCCGGCGCCAGACAGTCGCAAAGCCGGGTCACGAGATCGAGATCGACGTACCACATCACGACGATCAGGTCGTAATCGCGATCGAACCGGAACGGCAGATCCAGGTCATGCTCTATCCAGGTCACGTCGAGTCCGAGCTGTCGCGCCGATTGCCGGGCCTTGCTCAACCCTTCCGCCGAAATATCGATCGCATCGACCCGAAATCCGTTTTGCGCGAGCAGGATGGCGTTGCGGCCGGCGCCACAGGCGACGTCCAGCGCCTTACCGGTGGTTATCTTCGGCAGCCAGTCCTGCAGCAGGGTCACGGGGTTGCCTTTGCGATAGCTATCCTCGGCGTAGCGCTGGTTCCACTTGATTCGGTCCTGTTCGCTCATGGTACTCCAGGGTTGCTTCGTCGATATCATCCGAGTTTATACCCGGGGGCCCA
>Ga0224512_10002610_pt1 | contig 16392 bp, 15 predicted proteins | sample SF_May12_sed_USG_4_FD_169103 | JGI IMG/M metagenome (GOLD analysis project Ga0224512, IMG submission 169103) | Sediment microbial communities from San Francisco Bay, California, United States - SF_May12_sed_USGS_13 | ecosystem: Environmental > Aquatic > Marine > Sediment | place: USA...
CCAGGTACCCGGGTGGGCTCGGCACCAGATTCCCGCCCGCGTCGACAATCTGCACATCCATTTCACCCGTCACCGGGTGAGTCACCACATGCGCATAGATCCCCTGCGTCGGCGGCGAATACAACGGAGGCGAGATCGGGTTGCCATCGGAGTCGGTGAGCGGCTTCCCATCCGCACCCGTCAACACAATCGTCAGCGGATCCTCGGGGTCCAACTGCTTGACCAGGTACCCGGGTGGGCTCGGCACCAGATTCCCGCCCGCGTCGACAATCTGCACATCCATTTCACCCGTCACCGGGTGAGTCACCACATGCGCATAGATCCCCTGCGTCGGCGGCGAATACAACGGTAGCGACGTGGGATTCCCACTCGAGTCCAGCACGACTTGTCCGGTCGCATCCACGACGACCGGCCCGCCCGATTTGGGGTCAAGGGCAACAGCAGGCGGACTGATGACGGGTTTACCGGCACCGTCAACAACCTGCGGTGAACCGTCCGGGGCCAGGTATACCAGAAGGCGCGGCGTGGTGTTTGAATCGAAGTCGGGAATTGGGATCGGGTTCCCATCGCTGCCGAGCACTGGCTTGTTGTCGGGACCTATGATGACCGGCCCGGCGTTCGAGTTGCTCCAGTGAGGAGGGCTGGGGACCGGGTTCCCGGCCGCATCCACCACAATGGACTCGGAATACAGGTAGACATTGGTGGTCGGCGGAGTGAAGGCAGGCAGCGCGACAGGGGTTCCCGTGGTGGGATCAAGAACGGGCTTGCCGTTTACGCCGACGATGTTCCCTTTTGTGTCAAAAAGTGGCGGGCTCGAAATCGGGTTGCCTACCGCATCTACAACGGTGGTCGTCCCATCTGACGCCGTGTAGAGATAGACATTGGTGGTCGGAGGTGCATACGGAGGGATCGCAACCGGACCGCCGGCGTCCTTGACTACCTGGACCTGGCCGTCAAGGAGCTTCAGATCGGGTGGGGTTGGTACGGGTTTGCCGGACGGGTCGACGATCGTCACCGTCCCGTCGGACGCTGTGTACGCAAACACGTTGTAGATCGGCGGCGAGTAGACAGGCACCTTGATTGGCTCTCCGCCGGGTCCGGTCATGGCATTGCCGGACTCTGTCAGAATGCCGAAATCCCCACCGCCGATGACTGTGATGACCGGTGGCGCGGCAACTTCGTTGCCGGACGCGTCAACAACGGAGAGTTTGCCGCTCGGTGTGAGGTAGACGTACAGGCCCCACGTGGAGGTATTGACGGTGGTCGTTGCGATGGCTCCCCCCCGTTTCGTTCGAGGTCATCGGCCTGTGACCACCATACAAGATCGCTGCTGGTGGTGACTAGGGCGAAGATCCTGAAGCTGGGCGGGCCCACCCGGCGACCGGACCCCGATCGGGTGGTTCTGTTCGCTAGCGGTAGCCGAAACCGTCCACCATCTCAGCGGTGAGGTGGAGGTAGTCCTCGGGCGCCAGCGGCTCGTAGTTTAGATACGGTGCGACCTCTCGTGTAGGAGGATCAGAGCGGGCGGGTTCGATCTGCGAACCGTCGATCCATGCATTGAAAGAGTCAACCACCACCAGGTTGGGCCGCCTCAACTCGTGGGCGAGACCCCAGTCCTCCCTGTATCGCTCGCCACCGCGCCGGTCGTCGTTGAGGTTCGGTTCACCGACCCGACCGGTCGACCGTCCGGGCGACACCGTCGGCACATACAGGGCGTCATCCGGGATTTCGAGGGCATAGGAGTAGTCGCGATTCGTCGCCCCGCTGGCCAACCCGTCGGCTCCGGCCGCGATCCACGCCAGATCGCGGCTGTCGACAACGACCGTGAGCCCGTGAACACGCATTTCCTCGAGAGCCGGGGCCCACGCCTCGATGTCAACTGCGTATCCGTCGGGAAGACCAAAGAATAGGATCGGTTGTGGTTCTCCGTCACCCCGACCGGGTACCCGCAACCAGGCCGGGTCTTCCCCGTAGATCTGGCGGGCCGCCACCGCCAGATCGAGAGCCTCTTGTGGACTCCGCTCGGGACCGGGCAGCACCAACGCGTAGGAAAGCTCGTAACGGTTGGCTTGCTCGAGCACCACTGGCATTGCCTCCGATCCAGGCGAGTCCGGGCCATCCCAGACCACCGCGATGGTGCCGATCCCCGCCGTCCGCATCCAGGCCATGTGCTGGGCGACTACCACTGGATCCACTGAGTCGTACACACCGAGCGTTGGATAGAAGTCGCTGGCTATGTCCTCCGGTGGCGCATAGTTGTCTCCGGCGATCCAGGCACCCCACTCGCCGCGGGCTTCGGTGGTCATCAGATTGGTGAAGTAGGTTGCCAGAACGTTGGGCGCCGGCGCCGGGCCTTCTACCGGAGGGAATTCGTCGCCGGGTTGTGGCTCCGGCTCTCCACCTGGATCAGGTTGAGTCGTTTGGGTCGCCTGATCGGGAAGTGGTTCAGGTTCGTCGCCGCCGCCGCCGAGGAACACAAGCGCCGCGATGATCGCCGCCACCGCCACCGCCACCAGCGCCGCGGCGATACCAAACCAAGGCATGCGAAGCCGCCGGGCAGCAACCTTCGTGGGGGGCGGTTCTGGGGTCCCGGGTTCAGCGGGTTCGTCCGATGCCGCTGGTCGCTCAATGGGAAGACCCAGCTCTGGCTGGTCGGGTAATGGCTCCCGCTCCTCAGGAACGGGGAGGACGGATTCCGGTTCGTCAGGAACGTCCTCGCCAATCGGCTCAAGGATGTCCACGGCTTCGTCGACCTCGGCAGGCTTCTCCGACTGTGGAGCTGACGTGTCCTCTGATTCGGCAACCAGCGTCGACGAAGTCCGCCGCGTGGCGCCCACCTCCCCGGCTGCGGCCGCTCCCAGCGCGATGGCATGTTTGGGGTGAGCGCTAAGGCCCACGGGTCGTCCGGTCGCCTCGGAGACCATCTCGCTGACAAGTGGGATCCGTGAAGATCCGCCCACCAGCAGCACCCGCGAAAGGTCGGAGAACTCCAACCCGGCGCTGCGCACCACCCGGGTCAGAGTGGTCATTGTCTCCCGCAATCGTGGCCGGATCATGTCCTCGAATTCCGTCCGGGTGAGGCGCACCTCGGTGTGCAGGGTGGGGAGCATCACCGGGATCGAAGCGTCGGTATCCGCCGACAGGCCCTCTTTGGCAGCCCGGCAATCCTCGCGGAGACGAGCCAGCGCGGACGTGACTGCCGGGTCTGTGGGATCCAAACCTTCGAGTGCCCGGCCTAGTGAGCGGCGCACATGTTCGAAGACTGCCTCGTCGAGATCGATCCCGCCAAACCGCTCCATCCCGTCTGGAGTGCCGAGCAGTTCGAAACCGGTGTTGGTTCGCCGGACGAGTGCGGCATCGAAAGTGCCCCCGCCCAGGTCGTAAACCGCCACCGCCTCGCCCGCTTCGATGCGTTCGAGGCCCGAGTAGTGGACCGCGGCGGCTTCCGGTTCGGTGATGAACTCGACCTCCACCAGCTCGGCGAGGTGGCCGACCTGTTCGAGGAGGTCGAGCTTGTAGGGCCCGTAGTTGGCCGGGTGGCTGAGCACCACTTTGGTAGACGATGAGGCCTGCTGTTCGGCGACCCGTTCCACGATCCCCCGCAACAAGTGGGCCATCAGCGTCTCGGCGCCGTACGGGGTGCCGCCGATCACCATGGGGGTCGGGTCGCCCAGCCGCCGTTTGAACTCTCGGGCTACCCGGGTCGGTTCTGTGACGCTTCGCCGTTCCGCCGCTTCACCCGTCAAGACGGTTCCATCGGCCCGCAGCGCCACGACCGAGGGGATGGTGGCCGTCTGCGAACCCAAAGCGATGATCTCGACCCGGCCGTCCTCGCTGATGGCGGCGGCGCTGAAGGTGGTGCCGAGATCTACGCTCAGAAGATAGGGCAAGGCTCACCCGACCGTTGGCAGTATTCCCCAACCTAGTATCGGATCAAGACGCCGATCGGACATGAACGAATGACCGTGGATCCCGGAGCAGCCCCCAGCCTGCCTGATCTCGATCCCACCGCAGTATCGGGTCTTCTGACCAGGGGCATCGAGGCTTGCACGGCGTGGCAACGAACGGATCTGGCAGCCCGGCTGCGGGTGGTGGCTAACCGTCTCAGCCGAACCTCGACACTGGTGGCCGTGATTGGCGAGTACAAACAGGGGAAAAGCATGCTGGTCAACGCTCTTGCCGGCCGGCGGGTGTGTCCGGTAGATGATGACCTCGCCACCGCAGCGATTATCGCCGTTTACGGCGCCGAAGAGGCCGGGGCGAGAGTACGGCGGGTCGTCGACGGACGGGCGGGAGTCGAGACCGTCCCGGTGGACGACCTGCACCGGTATGTCACGGAATTTGGCGACCCGGTCGATCGGGCCGGGGTAGAGCTCGTCGAGGTGGGCATCCCCAGCCCATCCTTGGACGAAGGTCTGACTCTGGTCGACACTCCCGGCGTTGGCGGCCTCCTCCAGCAACACACGGCTACCACCCTGCGGTTCCTGAGCCTCGCCGACGCCGTTATCTTCGTCACCGACGCCTCTCAAGAACTCATGGAAACTGAAATCGCGTTCCTCGAGCAAGCCCGCGTGGCGTGCCCGGCCGTGCTGGTGGTGGTCACCAAGATCGACCTCTATCCGGACTGGCGACGGATCCTGGAAATCGATCGTCAACATCTTGCTGTTCGGGGCGTCGACCTTGAACCGATCCCCGTCTCCTCTGCCCTGCGGATGGAGGCCTTGGATCGCGCCGATCCTGACCTCGAACAGGAGAGCGGGATACCCGACCTCCTCGCCACCATCCGCCGTCAGATTTTCGAAGGGGCGAAACGTCGTAGCGCCCAACGGGCCGTCGACGAATTACGTTGGGGCCTCAGTCGTTTGCTGGATCCGATCGAGGCCGAGCTGGCCATCCTCGACGATCCGGACGCCGCGGAGGCGGGACTGGCCCGGCTGCGCGCTATGCACGACCAACTGAAGACACTGCAGGAGGCCGGATCCCGCTGGTCCACGCTGCTCAACGACGGGTTCACCGACCTGCGGTCCGAGGTCGACTATCTACTCAGAACAGCCGTGCGGACGCTGTTGACCAAAGTGGATACCCAACTCGAAGACCTCGACCCCGCCTCCGACTGGGAAGGCTTCACCCACGAGGCCCAGGAGGCGATGAGCCGGGTGGTCGGAGACGCTTTCGCCGCTATCGACGAAGGTGTCGCGACGATCAGTGACCGGATCGCCGCACTGCTCTCCCACGAGGAAGAGGTGGGCCCCGATCTCGGGGGCACCGATCCCCTCGACGTGATGGCGGTCTGGGCCGGCACGGAGCGCGAACTCAAGACGGTCGAAGGTAAGCGCGTCACCGGAGCATTGTCGACGGGTCTCACGGCGATCCGGGGTGGCTCGAGCGGCATGATCCTGCTCGGTGTGATGGGCAACCTAGCCGGAATTGCCCTCGCTGCTCCGGTATCGGTCGGTGTCGCCGCCTTCTTTGGAGCCAAACAGGTCATGGATACCCGCAAGGCCGCCCTCAAGCAGCGGCGCCAGGAAGCCCGGACGGTCGTACGCCAGTACGTCGACGAGGTGAACCTCGAGGTGAGCAACCGGACGCGGCAGTCGATTCAGGATTTCCACCGCGCCTTGCGTGACCACTACGCCGTCCGCCTCCAGGAGCTGTCCCGCAGCACGACGACCGCATTGCAGACGGCTCAGGAGAGCCTGGCTCGAGACCAGACCGGCCGACAAGAACGCGCCGAGAAACTCCGACAGTGGTCAACCCAGCTCCGACGTCTGCTCGACGAACTACCTGTCCTGGACGGAAGAGACCGGTCGTGAGCCCGGCGGCCGGCTCCGGCTTGATCGATCAGGTTGCCCAGGCCTGCCAACTCGCAGCGACCGTCGCAGGTGGTCGGGCGGCAGCCGAGGTCAAAGGCATCCAGACGCGGCTGGAAGAGCCTCTTCGCGTTGCGATCGCCGGCCGGGTCAAAGCAGGGAAGTCAACCCTTTTGAACGCCCTGATAGGAGAGCGGCTGGCTGCCACCGATGCCGGTGAGTGCACCCGCATCGTTACCTGGTACCGGCAAGGACCCACCTACGGAGTCCGGGCCCTTCTGCGCGATGGAAGCGATGAAGAGCTTCTCTTCACCCGGGATGACGGCGTACTGGATATCGATCTCGGCGTTCTGCCCGCCCGGGATATCGAGTGGCTCGACGTGCGCTGGCCATCAGGTCGCTTGGCACGGTTCACCTTGATCGACACGCCCGGCCTCGAGTCGCTCGACGCTGAACGTTCGCACCGCACCAAACAGTTACTCGGTATCGAAGAGGAAGGACCCAGCCAGGTCGACGCGGTGATCTATCTAATGCGCCACCTCCACCGTTCCGATGCCGAGTTCCTCGATACCTTCCTGGACCGGTCGCTGGCCCGGCCCTCCCCCGTAAACGCCGTTGCCGTGCTGTCACGGGCCGACGAGATCGGGGCCGGACGGCTCGACGCCCTCGAGTCGGCGTCCGCCATCGCCGAGCGATATGCCGCCGACGACCGGGTGCGATCTTTGTGCGCGACGGTGCTGCCGGTAGCGGGCTTGATTGCCGAGACCGGCTTCACCCTCCGCGAGGACGAGGTGGCGCGGCTCCGGGAGCTGACGGCGATGCCGCCTGCCGGGCTGGACGAAATGCTCCTCTCGGTGGATAGGTTCTGTGCCCCCGGAGTGAGCCCTCTCACATCTGAGTACCGGCGCGATTTGCTGCTCCGGTTGGGCCTGTTCGGCGTTCGCTTCAGTCTCCGTGAGCTTCAAACACGGATGGATTGCAGCTCCTCCCAGCTGGCCCAGCGGCTGGTCGAGGCTTCGGGGATCGAACGGCTCATCGAGATGCTCGATGGACACCTCGGCGCACGGTCGGCGGTGCTGAAGGCCCGGTCGGCCCTCAGCGGGCTGCGCTCGTTGGCCAGCGAACTGGAAGCCGAAGACCGGGCAGGCAGCCAGAACCTACGCGCCGCGGTCGAGCGGGTGGAGGCCGGAGCACACGAACTGGCTGAACTCCGTCTGCTGCACATGCTGCTCACCGGTGCGGTCGAGCTGGCGGAGGATCAGACCGAAGAGGTCGCCCGATTGACTGCTGGTGGGGATCCGGCGGAACGGCTCGGCCTACCCGGCGATACCGGCCGCGAGGCAGAACGGACCGAAGTTCTGCGACGGCTCGAGGATTGGCGGATCCGGGCGGCCCATCCACTCACCGATCGGACGACCGCGGATGCCTGCGAGATCATCGCCCAGGCGTACGAACGGCTCCACGCCGAGTTGGCAACCGGATCTACCGGCCACGAGTAGCAGAAGACTGGGAAGCGCACGATGCGCTTGATGGAGCCTCTGATGCAAAGTCCCGATGGCGGTGGGCGGGTCCACCTTCACCGTTCTCCTCCCGACCGCAGACCGACCTGGGATCTCCACCACCCCACAAGGTCCCCACGCGACAGTCATCCCGCTGATCACCACCTATGCGGAAAAGAACGGGGTCCAAACACCTCAGTGATATCCGATGCGATCCGCCACGCCAAACACCTCACGCAACCACCAGCCACGCCTCCCAGGGGTCGCGTGTACTAGAGGTTGCAGTCGCCCCTCCGACACCATCGTTAATACACCACGAGAGTCCTGCTGATACGTGCTGTCGACCGTCCATGTGGGGCAAGAGCCCGGAAACGCAAACTATTCGATCGGGACGGCCTCTGCAGTACGGCACCGCGCTTCACCAGTTGCGCCGGAATCGGTTGAAGATACGGAGCACGGGTGCCCGCGAGGTTGATATTCAGGCCCGCGGTTCGGAGAGAGACGCGCCCCCGTCTGGCTCGCCAGGTAGCGCATATTCGCGCTGACAGGGGTCAGCTCAGCGTCGGGCAATCCGCCCTAGATCCGGCAGTCCCGAGCGGTCCATCCCGTCACCGGTGAGGGTGGTGAACCTTGTGGACCTTTCACCGCCCTCATCTTCGATGACTCTGGTGCCGGGGTGGTGTGATCTCTCCCAGTGATCAGAGGTTCACGAGGTCCACGAGGTTCTCGCCGCAGAAATCCCCAGCCCGGTTTCGACGGTGGGGCGGCTGGCCGGTGTGGGGATCGGGGCAACCGGGGTGAGGGTCGCCGAGTGACAGAGCTAACCGGTTTGCCTCTAGCCATTCGCCTGCCGGTGGGGTATGAAGGGTAGGTAGTCCCGCCGATGGAGGAATCATGCAGGAAGAAGAAGAGCCGGAGGCTCTGGATCGGGTGGCCTCTGAGACGGGCGACGCTTCGCCAACCGACGATCTGACAAACGATCTGATATTCAGCGCGTTGGATGAAACCCGCAACCAAGAGAAGAAAAGCAAGCAGTGGGGACAGGACGTTCAGTCTGGTGCGCGGGGGTTGAAAGACGCTGCTGCCCGTGACGCGATCGCCCATAAAGGTGAAGAGATCGAAAAGGAGCAAGAAGCTGCCGCTTCGGGCTTCGTCGCCGCGGCGACAAGTGCTGCCGTCACGGTGGGAGGATCGGTGGTCTCGGACGTGGACTCCGAGACTGCGTCTGGTGATCCCAGGACCGAGTCCGAACCCATCGATGCGGGCGCTACCCAGGTCGAGCTGCTGGCGGAGGTTCAGGATGGAGGTGGAGCTGTGCAAGAAGACGTGCCGGAGGAGCGGACAAGCCCACGGCCAGACAGAACCGAGAGTCCGCTCGGGGAGGGTATCGAAGAGTTGTTGGCTGCTCAACTGACCGAGGTGGCGCAAAGGGCAGGTGACCCGGAACTGGAGGCGGGTTATATCCCAATCCCGTTGCCGGACGTGCCCGAACCCATGGAGGAGATTGACCCGCGCCCGATCTTCCGGGAACCCGAACCAGTTGAGGTGGGGATGGACCCGGACCCGTACAGCCGGGATGATTTGGAGGGTCGGTCTGAGGTTGCCCCATCATTTCAGTTCCAGGTCGATGAGGTGTCGGCAAACCCGATTCCGGTCCCGGATGTGCCGGAACCATTGGAGATGCCGGTCGGGGCAGAGGTGATGAACGATCCGATTCCGCTGCCCGAGCCGGAACCATCGGAGTTGCTGGTGGGGGCCGAAGACGTGTCGGACATACCGATCCCGGCCAAGATCGACTCTTTCACGGACAGCCTCTCTTCAACCCAGTTCGAGATGGAAGAGATATCGAGCAACCCGGTTCCGATCCCCGATCCCGGTCTTGAAGACGGTTTCGGTGACATCGGAACTTTGCCGGTTCCTGTCCCGAACGAGATTGACCCAATCCCCGATGTCGACATGCCTATAGGTTTGGAAGAGGACGGGATGGAGGACTTCCTCGACCAGGGGTGAGCGTCAAGCCCCGGAACCCTCGACATGAGTGACATCCGGTGAGTAGTCGATGAGTCGGTGGACAGAAATCGCCAGCCCGGTTTCGGGGGTCGGGCAGCTGGCCGGTGTGGCGACCGGGGCAACCGGGGTGAGGGTCGCTGGGTGGGTGCGCTGCGTCCTGGATCAGTCGAACAGGCCAGTCAGATACGCCTTGTCGAGGTAGCACCAGGCCCACTGTTCACCCGGCTCCACAGAGCGGATCAGAGGGTGACCCGTCTGCTCGTGATGTCTGCGGGCATGTTTTGCCTTTGAACTATCACAGCATCCGACTTGTCCGCAGATGAGGCACATGCGGAGATGGACTGTGTCCGTCCCTTCTCGTTCGCAGCCCTCACAAACCTCGCCTTTCGACTCCTTCACCTTGATCGATGACAGGTGTGAACATTCTCGCCGTTTGAAGGACTTCTGGAATACAAAGCGTGCGATCCGGTCAGATGCAGATTCCGTGCCGCTCATTGATCCCTCCGGCTGATGTAGTACGGATTCAAGCCGGGTTGGACGGGCGCAGCAACCGGTCTCAGACCGCAAGCGGTTACGTCACCCAGCGTCGGGTGTCACCCTCGTCTCATCCGACCGCAACCACTCGACGATCTCGTCCCGCACGAACCAGTACCGGCGGGCACCAGGTAACCGGTGTGCAGGGACACGTCCCTTGCGGACCAACACCTGCACCGTCTTGATGGACGGGAGGCCCAACATCTCGGCGACCTGGTGGGTGTTCAGGACCGGCGGGTAGTCGCCGAACGACCGTGGTGTGCCCATATGCGTGTTTCTCCTCGCCACCCGTGACGCACAGGCTAGAGCGGGTAGCTGTCAGCGCCACCGACTAGAACCCAACACATGTCGTGTGTTCAGATCCCTGACACCCACCGTCAGATCCTCGACCTGCTGCGGGATGGTCCCCGCCGACAAGCCGACCTCGAACAAACAGCCGGGTTCGACCTAACCCGAACGGTCGGGGAGCTACGAACTTGGGGGTGGGTGTTCGGGGACCTCGAACTGTCCGGGGTGGGCTGGTATCACGCCGGGTTCCTGCCCGGTGGCATCCTCCGCTGACCTGCCCCGCCGGGCCGCTCCGTCGGGCGTACTAGAGCCGCATTCAGTTCTTGGCTAATGGGCCGGGCAGCACCCAGACATGACCCCGCCGTTCCATAGATGTCCTGTGAAGGACACCCCCCAAACGGCGGGGTTACACCAAAACTAGCTTGCTTGGAGTTCTGGAAACTTTTGCGGTATTGCCAGCCGTGTTGGACGGGGTATCTCGTTGGGAGTGGATGGGGGGTTAGGGGTTACGCGTCGCGGACCGGACCCCGTGTTTGGCGCTGCGGTGCGGTACCCACCAAATGGGAGGGCTTCCATGTACCACCGCAGCGAGATTTGGTTGAAGCGGGTCTTCGTTCTTTTTCCGGCTCTGGTGCTGCTCTTCGGGTTCTTACCCGCCGTTCTGGCAGCGGCCACATCCGGCAACCTGGAGATCACCGCAGACACGACGCTGACCGCCGACCACGACGGGCAAATCGAGATAACCGCCGACAACGTCACCCTAGACTGCGATGGACATAGCGTCACCTGGACGGGCGAAACTGAGTGGTTTGGCATCGGGATACTGGAAGAACGCAGTGGGGTCACCGTGAAGAACTGCGAGGTGTCGGGTGACGACGGCTTCGGGATCATCTCATTCTTCGGCTCCGACCACATGGTGTTGAACAACGTGGTCCATGGCAACAGAAAAGGTATCTCGTTCCATCAGTCTCATGACAACCAAGCGATAGGCAATCAGGTGTACGACAACGACGAGTCCGGGATCGCGACATTCTTCGGCGATCGGAACTTCTTTTCGTCGAACGAAGTGTGGGGCAATGGGTCTGGAATATCAGTGACAGGGTCGGAGGGCAGCACTATCGAGTTCAACGTTGCGCGCGGCAACGCCGCCCAAGGGATCGGTGTATGGCGTTCCGGAGGTCGGATCAACGATCTGCGGAGCAGGGGCGGACCGGTCGATCCGGATGGTGACGGTGGCCGGCGGATTCTCCACGTTGCCCGCCCGGTCCACCGACGTTGGTCCCCATCCCGATCAAACCTCCATTGGGATAGTGGCGTTGTTTTGGGCCTCGAGAACCCCAATCCAGTCCCATTACTCGGTGGAGAGTTCGGCGAACAACCGCTCGTAGGACTGGGCGATGATCTCGCAGGCCTCAGCCGCAGCTCGATCGGTGAGCGGGTGAGCCGCCCGTATCCGCCATTCCTCGAGACGTCTGAGAACCTCGGCCTGTTCCGCATCTAGTCCGAGATCGGCGGGCAACCCAAGCCGATCAGCCGGGTCGCCGGCGGCAGTTAGCCGGGTAACCTCCTCGGCCTGCTCCTCGGTCAACTCGACGGCACCGGTCAGCAGCATGTGAAGGAGGCGAAGTTCGGCCAGTTCGTGAGCACCGGTCTCAACTCGCTCAACAGCGGCTCGGAGGTTCTGACTACCCGCCAAATCCTCGTTGGCCGATTCCTCTGCCAGCGTCCGCAGTGCGACCAAGGCCGAGCGGGCCTTCAGTACCAGGGAGCGTGCTCCAAGGTGTCCGTCAAGTATCTCGATGAGCCGTTCTATGCCCGAAACCCGCACCAATCTGTGGGCCAGCTGCGTCGCGGTTACGGCTGGATCGGCCTGAATCTCACGGAGGCAGAATCGCAGAGCCGATTGCAGAGGTCGTTGAGGTTGATTCGGTGACGGGTCTGGGGAGCGACGAGTTGAGAGGGGTCCTGACCGGGAGTGACGCCACCATCGCTGCCGAAGAGGCGGGAGAGGGCATTGTTGAGGGTGACGAGGCTGAAGGGTCCCGGCTGGGTGAGGAGGTGCCGGAGCTGAAATCGGGCACCGAAGTTGGCGCGGGGTCGGAGGCTTCACTCGCCGGCGAGCCCGTTGAGCCAGATCTGGAGGGCAAGCCCATCCCGGTTCTTGAGTTGGAAGAGGTCGAGTTCAAGGTCGAAATGGCCCCTGCGGAGGAGGCTGTGGCCGAGTTTCGGGTGGAAGTGGCCGAGGCGGGGACCCTTGAGATTGATGAGGAGGCGGCCGGTGGGCTGGCGCGGGTTGTCGAGGAGCCCGAGGATCAGCCGGTCGGACGTTATCTGACGGAAGAGGAACCCGAAGAAGAGGAAGAGATTCAGCCCTAGGAGGCCCGCGAGCGCGACGTGGACAATTCACCGAGCAGTCAGAAGGTGCGGGTCAATGTCACCGTCCGCACCCCCGCCACCAACCCGATCGTCGTAGTCGAAGTCCCGACCGGCCCCTGCGACCCCATTGATCTCCTCCCCGCCTTTCGGTCCATCGACGACGTATTGGTGGCCGAAGCCCGGCAGGCCTCCGTGGCAGCAGGCCGGCCGGTGACTTGCCGGAAAGGCTGCGACTGGTGTTGCTACCAACTCGTGCCGGTAACTGGGATCGAGGCGCGCTGGCTGGGAGCTCTCGTCGAATCGCTACCCAACGCCCATCGGGCGATCGTACAGACGCGCTTCGCGGCCGCCGCGTCTCAGCTGGCCGAAGGGGGCTTGCGTGACCAAGTCACGGCTGCCTGGTCCCTGGAGCGTGCACAGAGTTGCAGGCTGGCGGCCCGGTATTTCCGCCTGTGGATCGCCTGCCCGTTTCTCGAGGACCATCAATGCAGTATCTATTCGGAGCGACCCCTGGCATGTCGCGAGTATGTGGTTACCTCGCCCACCCAAGCATGTGAGACGCTCGGTCAGGTCGACCGGATCCCGGTTCCCGGCCGGCTCTCTCCGCGGCTCGGCAGGGACGAAGCTAACCGGGTCACCTGGGTCCCTCTTGTACTGGTCCCGGAATGGGTGGTCGCCCATACGGAAGAGGATCAGCCGGGCGATGGGCGCACCGGTCCCGAGTTACTGGCCGAGGCCTTGGGCACCCGGGTGCGGCACGAGCAACAGTCGACGGTCGGGCTTGAGTAATCACCCGGGGCAGAACCGGAACCGAGACGGATCGATGTTTTCCCCCTGGGTTTCCGCCGAACCGCCCAGATCACTCATCGCCCCGAGCGATCTCGCGCACTCCGTTCCGAGCATATCCGGCAATCTGGATCGGTTCCCAGATATTGGGTTGCCACGGTCCGTGGTGGCAATCAGTTTGTGTGGTCGTGGTCGGGTTGGTAGCGGTTGGAGAGGAGCCACTCAAAGATCTCGTGGCGGAGGAAAGTCAGTTTACGGCCGCCCGGTTTACGGTGAGCGGGGATGATCCCCTCCCGCACCCAAGCCCGAACGATCTGCTCATTGGTGTTCAACAACACCGCCAGCTGTTTAGTGTCCATCACCGCCGGCACCTCCGGGTACCAACGCTCATAGTCGATAGTCCCGCCCCTCACGTCTCGTCCCGGTCGGTGTCGGCGGGTGCTTCCCCGTCGTGGTCGGGTTCCACTCGGCTCAACGCGTCGATGACCTCATCGCGGAAGAACCGGTACTGCTGTCCCCACCGCACGGCGGGTAGCTCTCCCCGATGGACCTTGTCACGGACGTCACCGATGGTGCTGTGCATCATCTCAGCCACGTGGGCGGTGGTCAGCAGTGGGGGATAGAGACGCCGCAGTTCCTCGGCTGGATCTGTTTTGCTCATTACACACCAATATTACTCAACGTTGCTACAGAAGGGAATGATTCCGAATCCGGAGAACTGCGTTAGGCGCCTATCCGGCGCCTAACGCACGTTGAACCAGGCGTGACGGCCCGTGACCGTTCGGGAAGCAAAAGGACGAATCCCCTGGTAGAGGCGCATTTCTCGGTACCGGTAGAGATGGGCGAAAGAGGGTCGAAACGGCTCGACGATAACTGGGGGTCAAGAGGTCGGAGTTCAAATCTCCCCAGCCCGACTAGGAAGACCCTTGTTTTACTGGGGCCTTCCTGTTATCAGGCAAGTCCCGTCCCCAGCCTTCCTGGTCGTTTCTTGGTTCCGGCGGGCCGAGTCGTTTACGAGGAGGGTGCCCTCCATCGGGCAAACGATTCGAAGCACCGAGAGTGGTCGAAATGGCGGTGAAACTTCGTGTGGCTAGGTTTACTTGCGTAGTCCCCAACTGAGGGACGGCCAAGCCCCGCAACGCAAAGGAATACGTGCAACCATGGTGAAGATCTTCGTACCTCAAGCCATTTCGGAAATCGCTCTCGACAGGCTGCGGCAACTGGGCGAGGTGACGGTGTACCCAGGCACGGACGGACCAATGCCGCACGATGAGATTGTCACTGCCGTGGTAGATAAGGACATCCTGTACGCGATGGGCGAGGTGGAGTTTGACGAAGAGGTGATCAACGCGGCTCTTCCGCTGAAACTCGTGGCCGCCATGCATATGAAGGCCACCTTTGTCGACCAAAAGGCCTGCACTCGTCGTAACGTGCCCGTTTGCGGTCTCCCACAGTTTGTCAGCAAGACAGCCGCTGAATTCACCTTCGCGTTGCTCATGGCCACTGCCTGGCGAATCCCGGAGGCCGGTCAGTTTCTTCGGGATGGGAAGTGGACCCAGAATCAGTCGACTGCTTTTCTCGGTACTCGACTGTTCGGCAAGACGTTGGGGATCGTGGGTTTAGGCACCGTCGGAGCCCAGGTCGCCAAGCGGGCTGCTGCCTGTGAGATGCGGATCATCTACAACGACCTCAGCCGCAAGACGCCTGCCGAAGAGTTCGTGTTGGGCAACGCTGAATACCGCTCCATCGAGGATCTCTTTATGGAGTCGGACTTCATCTCTCTAAATCCCACCCTCACGGTTGCCACTCGGGGGCTGGTCGGGGAGGAACTCATATCGTTGATGAAACCGAGCGCCATTCTCATCAATACTTCACGGGGCCCAGTAATTGACGAAGGGGCGTTGGAGGCTGCGCTACGCGAGGGGCGTATTCGGGGCGCCGCTCTCGACGTGTTCGAAACTGAAGTGCCAGAGCCGAACCCGGGTCCGCGGCCAGGACTCTACGATCTCCCGAATGTCGTGTTGACACCTCACATTGGGTCGGCGGCTCGCGAGACTCGTGACGAAATGGCCCTGCGAACCGTGCACAACATTGAGCGTTTCCTCCAGGGAAAGCGTCCGTTCGATATCCTCAATCCGGAGGTGTACGGGGAAGCGGCCCGTCGCGACGATGCCATCGGATGACGTACGGTGGGACGGCTCTAGGGGCACCTGCCGAGTAGCGGACCGGGGACGCATCGGCATCGTCGACGCGTGATGACCTGCTATCACTCAGACCATGTCCCACTGGTGGACGAAAGCGACGGCCGGGCTTCATGACCGCACGAATGGCCAACTCCCAAACTTTGGCGAATCGCCAGATCATCTCAGCATTGTCTTGCTTACGTTCTTGGTCGATTCCCTAATCCGAACTGTTGGGAGCGCCTTTGGTAGCCGGGTCAAGTACGGCCCGGTTCCGCAACAGTTCCATTCTGTAACACGTTTAGGGGTTGAGCGGCACACGGGCAGGGCGTGTTCAGTGGGCGTAGACTGTCTGGGGGTCAAGAGGTCGGGAGTTCGAATCTCCCCAGCCCGACGACCAGAAGCCCCTGTGTTTACAGGGGCTCTGTGTGTCAGCGAGATAGTTCGCGAACGTTGGAAACGGCGCGAGTCCGCGAAAAGTCCGCGACAGTCCGCAGAAAGGCCGCGTCGAGACGGTCGGCGGCAGCCTCATCCAAGCAGAGCCACACTGAGTGTCACGTAGGAAGTTGTAGGGTTACTGACAGGGTTGCGAACACTCTGTTGACAGGGTGGTGGGCTGGGGCTTGTGGAATTGGAGGGTTCCTGAGATCGAAATGACAGGGTGGCCGTTGAGCATCTTGGCATGTCCCTAGCCACCCGCTCCGACATTGCCGCCCGACGATCCTGTGGGGTGATATCGAGTTGTCCGGCGGTGTGGGGCGACTCCCTGCAAGACTTGTCCACACCGCTAGGTGGTGCCGAGGGCGGCCTGCGTGCTTCGGATCGCCATCGATCCAGCAGCGTGGTGTACCGGTCCCACGAGCGAAGCCCAAACGCTCGGATCGCGGCCTACCCCCCCCCGATGCTCTG
>Ga0224512_10002611_pt1 | contig 16392 bp, 14 predicted proteins | sample SF_May12_sed_USG_4_FD_169103 | JGI IMG/M metagenome (GOLD analysis project Ga0224512, IMG submission 169103) | Sediment microbial communities from San Francisco Bay, California, United States - SF_May12_sed_USGS_13 | ecosystem: Environmental > Aquatic > Marine > Sediment | place: USA...
CGGTCAGCCTGACGGCGGCCCGAAACGCCGTGGAAAGGACACGGCTTGAACATGGCACCAAGACGGGGAGGGGCCGAACGAGGTGTGGTGCCGTGCGAATCCATGCGGCTCGGTCCGACAGTGAGCGTCGTGCCCGAGCCAGGTTGGCCTGCTGCAGGTACCGCAGCCCGCCGTGGAGGATTCCCATGCTGTTGGCGCTGGTGGCACCTCCGAAGTCGCCGCGGTCCACGACCGCGACGCTCAGGCCCCGGAGCGCAGCATCCCAAGCGATGAACGCGCCGAGGATGCCGGCGCCAATGACCAGGAGATCGAACTCGGCTTCCTTGAGTGCGTCAGCGTCCCGATGCATCATCGTCAATGGGGGCATGAAGCGTGCCTTTGGAGACAGGTGCTAGTTCCCTCGAATCCGTCTTGAGTCGACGCAGTCCGGCTATCGAGAGGATCGCTACCGCAGCCTTTCATAGCCGGGGCCTTTCGAACTTCAAGAGGGGCTGCCATAGAACCCGACGAAATCTAGGTCACCGGGTCCAATGCCAACTTCATCGAGGCAATACTCGATGGCATGCTCTGGAGGGACGCATCACACTTCTTGCGCGTGAACCGCTCCTCTTGAGCAACCGCGACAATCTCTCCGTCGCGCAATAAGCACGCGGCGCTGTCGTGGTAGAACGCCGAGGTGCTAACCTGTCTGAGCACGAGCCAGGCGATGCCCGAAACGGCTGTTGCGCGACCATCAGAATGCGCATCGAATCTCAACGGCTGGGGGCGTGTGGTGGCCGAGACGGTTCGGATCGGCCGGCCAGCCCCTCGGCGAAGAGCCGAAGCAAGCGGAATGCCATTCGATGCTGCAAGGATGCAACATCATGTCCAACTGGCTTGCCTGTGCTCACGGACCGGCGCCCCGATCGTCCGGGCCGTCGCCACGGTTCGCAGGACGTGATCAAACCCGCGCGGCTACCCGAGTTCCAGATGCTTCCGAACCTGCATTGCCACTTGCGCCCCGCAAAAGCCAGCAAGCGACTGGAGCTGACCGTAGGTCGGAGGCTGGTCCGAAGCCGTCGCAAGCTGTTCCGCAAGAGACGCCGCCGGTCGTGACGGGTCCAGCGGCACATTCAGTATGCAACCGTAGCTGCCGGCGCGCGTCTGGTGGTTCCGTAGCGGGAGTGGATCGCTCCCCGGGAGCGTCCATACGCCGAGGCCTCGCGCCTCTTCGAACAGATTGGGCGGTGAGCCGTACCGAAGCCTGCCCCCGTTGTCGCCAAGGAAGAAGACTCGACCATGCAAAGCCCTAATGGCCTGTGCCACTTGGCGACCGCGCCGGAACCACCATTTACCGAATCCCCAGGGAACGACCGCGAGTGAACCGTCGGCGAGCACTTGGCCAATCGTGTCAAGGAAATCGCCGTCGTCTGGGTAGTGGCGATTAGTGCCCAGGGCCAGCACTTCGAGTCCGCCGCTCGTCGCAATCTGTCTGCCAGCTACGAGCGTGACGCGGGCGCCGTCCGCACGTTGTGCCAGGAGCGACACGGGCTCTGCGGTCCGCGTGAAGCGCCAGCGCTCGGTCTGGGTCTCTCCGGCGGCTGCTCTGAAGGCCGTGAAGTAGTCTTGGCCCGCTGACTCGGTGAGCATCAGGACGTGCTCTGACGGCTCGAGGGCGCCCTGGCCGGACGCGGCGGCCCGGAAGTTCGTGACGGCTGCATCGAAGAACGTGTCCACGTCGAAAATGCCGTGGTAGTGGACGTGGCAGTCGACCAGGACGATGCTTGTGTTCTCTGCGAACGACATTGAGCTCACCAGGAACCGAAACTGACCCGTTCCGAACTAACCGGTGCCGCAACGGATGCCGACACGTGTTCGGCGCTCACACTGTCTGCGCGAATGAAGCTAATGTACTCCAACTCGATGACCGAGATGTCCCCCACTTCGCAACGATCCACGAGCTTTGGATAGTCTCTGGCATTCCTGGTCATGGATCCCACTCTTGATGTAGCTGCCGTCGATCGCTGCACTGTGACTGTGCGTTCGGTCTAATCCGTATCTGGTCACCGAACGCGTCCAAAACAGGCGGAGGTTGCAGAATCCGCCTTTTGAGCCAGTCTGCGTGCAGAACTTCACGCACCGGCGCACCTTCCCGCGCTCCCCGATCGGACGCCCCGGGCTCCACCGCCCAAGCTGGTCGCCGAGCACGAGTGCGCAGGGCATACAGGCCGCTGAGGGCAAGCTGATCGCCACACCATCGACTGGCAGCAGCCCCCAGCTTGCGACCCCGCATGTTGTGGCGGTGCAACACTCCGGTGTTGGCCCGGTGCCGATCGGCCGCAGATGGGTGAGCACAATTCGTTCCAGGGCAACGTGTTATGAGCTCGCGGCCGGTTGGGGAGGGGCCTCGCCCGCGTTGTGCTCAACATGTTGGCCCGATCGAGAAGGCATGAGCGAGGGAAGTTTTGGGTAAAGCCACCTACATACTCGGTATCTCGGCCTTTTACCACGATAGCGCCGCCTGCCTACTTCGGGACGGCGAGATCGTCGCGGCTGCGCAGGAAGAGCGCTTCACGCGCAGGAAAGGCGATGCGTCATTTCCCGAGCACGCGATCGACTACTGCCTGCGAGATGCAGGCGTCGCCGCTCAGGGACTGAGCTACGTCGGCTTCTACGACAAGCCGTTACTCAAGTTCGAGCGGATACTCGAAACCTATCTCGGCGTCGCGCCCCGCGGATTTGTGTCGTTCATGAAGGCCACGCCGCTCTGGATCAAAGAGAAGCTGTACATGGAAAAGGAGATCCGGAAAGGACTTGGTTACGAGGGCCAGGTCCTGTACGCCGAGCACCACGAGTCGCATGCTGCAAGCGCCTTCTTCCCATCGCCGTACCGAGAAGCTGCCATTCTCACCATGGATGGTGTGGGGGAGTGGGCGACGGCCTCGTCCGGCATCGGCCGGGACAACGACGTCGAGCTGTATCGAGAGCTGCGTTGGCCCGATTTGCTCGGACTCCTCTACTCGGCGTTCACCTACTACACCGGGTTCAAGGTTAACTCGGGTGAGTACAAGGTCATGGGCCTGGCCCCCTACGGTGAGCCGAAGTACGTGCAGCTGATTCTCGTCCTCGCGAGCTGCGATGACCGATGGATACTCGCGGGTGGAAGGGTCGGGGAACTTCTTTCGGAAATCATCGAGGACTTACCGGTACGGGACCCGATTATCGGCTGGCTGGACTCGGAAGTTGACCCCGCATTGGCAATGTCACCGCAGTTCTCTTGGCGGGACGTTGCGTCAGTCCCGGAGGCTCTCTCGACCCTGGATGTGTATGGCACCCTTTTCTCTGGGGCTGCGTTGCACCTCGTGCCGTCCGCGTTGAATCTAGCACTTCAGCGCTTGGCCGAGTTCATTCGCAAGAGTGAGCTGACGCAGTGGTGTTCCGTTCCGTCAGTGTTGAAGTTCATGCCGACGTGAGCACCCGCGATGCTTGGATGCCTTCCCGGCGGGTCCCGTGGCCCGATAGCAAGGCGTTCGCCTTCACGATATTCGACGACCCGGACAGCCAGACCTTCGCTGAGGGACGCGAAGTCTATGCATGTCTTCGAGACCTCGGCTTTCGGACCACCAAGGGGGTGTGGCCGGTTCGCGGCAGCCTCCCAGCTTCTGACCACGGAATCACCTGCGCCGACGATCCGCGTTACGTGGATTGGCTGCTGTCCCTGAAGGAGGCTGGTTTCGAGATCGGTCTTCACAACGTTGCGCCGCACACGTCGACGCGCGAGGAGACCGCTCGGGGACTGGACGCCTTTGCCGACCTTTTTGGCCATGACCCGATCACGCTGGCTCAGCACTACTTCTGCGATGAAAACCTCTATTGGGGAGAGAACAGGGTCGGTGGCGCTCGGCGACTCGTGTATAACCTCGTGACGCGGGGCCGAAACCGTGGTCGGTTCAACGGTCATGTGCCCGGCAGCCCACTGTTCTGGGGTGATCTCTGCCAGCGCCGCATACGTTACGTGCGCAACTTCGTCTTCGGTGACATCAACACCCTAAAGGCCTGCCCGGAAATGCCGTATCATGATCCGGCCCGGCCTTTTGTCAACCTCTGGTACGGCGCTTGCGAGGGGGCCAACGTCAGGAGCGCCTGCGCCACGTTGTCGGAGGCGAGGCAGGAGCGCCTCGAGCTGGAAGGCGGGGCATGCATTCTGTATACTCACTTTGGTCACGGCTACATGCGTACCGGGAAGATCGACCCACGATTCAGAGATCTCCTGTCGAGGCTGGCATCGCGCAGCGGCTGGTTTGTGCCAGTCGCCGTGCTGCTTGATCATCTGCGCGATCAACGGGACCCTCTCGTTCTGGACGAGTCTGGCCGGCGGGCCTTAGAGTGGCGCTGGCTCCGACATAAGGTGCGGTACGGCACCGCGTGAGACGGGACGAGCAAGTGCGCCGGAGATTGTCTTGTGATAACGGCAACGAGCTTGCCACTTGACCAAGTACCCTGGGATGAACTGAATTCACGGCCTGACCGTACGGTATTCCAGACGCGTGAATGGCTGGAGTTCCTCGGCGAGAGCCAGCGCGGACGGCCGATTGCCGCAGCGCTGTGCCGGGATGACCGGCTGGTCGGGTGGTTCGGCGGCGTTGTGATCCGCCGGTTCGGTGTCAGGATCCTCGGAAGTTCATTCCCTGGATGGACCACGCCACACGTGGGATTCAATCTCATCACTGACGTCACACCTTCGGAGGCACTCGCGGCAGTTGAGCGGTTCGCTTTCCAGTCACTGCGCTGCCTTCACATAGAGATGTCCGACCGCGCGTTCGTGGCCGAGGACGGTGAGGCACTCGGCTTTCGTCGCACGGCGTACGAGACCTTTGTGACCGACCTGAGGGCCACGGAGGCTGAACTGTTCAAGCGAATGGAAGGCTCATGCCGGCGTTGCATCCGAAAGGCGGAGCGTGAGGGTGTGGTGGTCGAGGAAGGCGATCCCGAAGGATTCGCGGCACAGTATATCGCACAGCTGGAGGACGTCTTCGCAAAGCAAGGCAAGGTTCCCCCCTATGGCACCTCGCGGGTTGAGGCCCTGATTCGGCACCTCTATCCCACCCGGCGCCTCCTCCTGTTACGCGCGCTGGCTCCTGATGGCGCAGTCATCGCCACGGGCATCTATCCCGGACATAACCGACTTGCGTTCTTCTGGGGTAATGCCAGCTTCCGCGCATGGCAGCACCTTCGACCTAACGAAGCCTTGCACTGGTATGCGATGCGCTGGTGGAAGGCCCATGGTGCAGAAGTCTTCGACTGGGGCGGAGGCGGTGACTACAAACGCAAGTACGGCGTGCGGCCACTCGCGATCCCATGGTTCTACAAGTCGCGAGTGGGTGCCATCACGGCGGCTCGCGACGCGTCTCAGCGGTTGTTCTACTGGTACCAGCGTTGGCGCGGTGCCCGTCGCCGCCAGTGAGGTCGCGCAGACGCTTGACGCTCGAAGTCCCCGGGAATGGGTGAGATGGGCTGGCCCGTGATCCCTGGTCCCAAGTAAGTGTGTCTGGAATCGATTAGTCCCCGCAACGGGCGCTTACCCCTTCCAGTGTCCGCCGTGGAACGAGGCGTACTGATCTGGCTGGCTTCGACGCCGGTGCTTTGCCGAACGAGCGAGAGCATCAACACCGCTCTCTCGCCGGATATACTGGGATCACCGTATCCGCTCGTACGTGGCCACCCGGTCTATCATACTCGGTTCAAGCCTCCGACACCTGCTTCGTTTTGGGGGGTGCCGGTGCCATGCAGCGCGAGGCAGCAGTGCAGAACGACTCCGCCGTGCAGTACTGCAACTTCGCGGCAGCGGGCTCAGGCGAAACGCAGTGAGGAAGCACGAAGACCCTACAACAGCTTCCGGGTTCTGGAGCAGACGGACCGCGGCCGGCACATCAGACTCCCTCGCACCTGCTGGTGGCGCGGAGCAAGCAGCCGGATAATACCGAGGCTGTGGACTTATGCTTTGCCTTCGCGCTTCAACTGTTTGAGGGGCCAGGACTCCGGGCCGAGCACCTTTTTGAACATCATGATGCCGAGCACGCGGTAGCCCTGGACACGCCCGGCCCGCTTCATCCCGGCGCGCTCATTCCCCTTCTGTGACGGGATGTCGTGCGGTGCGACGGTGCCGTAGACCTTGTCGTGGAGACCTCGCGCGATTACGTCGGCGGCTACCGCGCGACGGACCAGCGGCTGTAACCGCGTGCCGCGGAATTCAGGCATCGTCATGCCGTCGTCCATCACCGGCGCGTTTTTGTCAAAGCCGAACTGCTGCGGAAGCAGAATCTCGCGCGTCAGGGAGACGATGTGCGCGAGCTTGCCTTCGATAAACACAGCGTAGACCTCACGCTGGCCACACAGACGCTTGTCGATCTCGGGATTGCCTGAGCAACGTGTTGCGTCGTAGCGTTCAACGGTTACCTGAGGGGCGCCTTCAATCGGCGGGCCATTCACCGTGTCCTAGTCTCCGACATAGACCAGCATGTCGATTGTTCTCCGCAGGAGAGCTTTGAAGATCCTCCCCAGATCATTCGTACGGAGCTTCTCGATCAGCGTTCCGAGCATTCTCATTCCGCCTCAAGCCTCCGAGACCTGCCGGGTTTCCCGGTGTGCCTGCGGCTTCATCATCGCCTTGCCGTATAGGAACTTCAATTGCCGCTGCCAAAGTAGCGCCGGGTGGGTGGACTGGCCAAGGGAGCCTGAGGTGGGGAAGCCCTGGGGCACTGTGTCGGTTGCGGGTTACCGATCGGCGGCCCAGGAGGCGGTCGCGCGGCCGGGATCGGGCACGACCGAGGCTACGAGCTACTACAGGTGCAGCCCGGTGGCTGACTTCTCTTCGACTTCGAGTATTTACGTCGCGTACTCACCCGTTCTCCCGAGGGCGTTCACGGACGCCCCCAATTGGAATGCCATCGAGGCGCCGCGTACCGCAAGGGCAATTCTCCGGCACTGCGCAACCTACCTCGATCTGCCTTTCGTCCAGCCGGCGAGCCCGCTGGGATGCTTGGTCGTGCGCATCATACACCGCTCCGAGGAAGGTGCTGGAGCACTCGCGACCGCTGCACGCGCGAACAGACCAGTGCGTCGGAGAACGTACCCCAGAGGTGTGAAGAGCAGGATGTTGCGCACGCCGTCGGAAAGGGGAGTCACCCCACATGGACTGAGACAGATCTGACAGATATCGACAGGCTGCAGATCGAGCGGCCATAACGTCGTAACCAGAATCAAGACGGCGGCGAGCGCCACCGCTGATCGGACACGGGCAGTCGTTACCGAGCCGTCTTCCACCGACGGCGCTCGACGACCTCCTCGCAGGCGGTCGCGAAGGTGCGTATCACCGCCGGCCAGCTGAAACGCTCCCGAACGAGGGACGCTCCGGCCCGGCCAAGCGCCCGTGCCCGCCCGGGCTCACTCAGAAGGGCGACAACCGCATCCGCGAGGCTGCGTGGATCATCAGCAAGCAGGATGTCCGTTCCCGGACTCAGCGGCAGCCCTTCCGCCCCGATGGTCGTGGAGACCACAGGAAGGCCGGCCGCCATTGCCTCGAAAATCTTGAGTCTCGTTCCTCCACCGATACGAATAGGCACGATGAACACCGAAGCACGCGCGAGGTATGGGCGAACGTCCGGCACCTCGCCAGTCACGCGGATAGCAGGATCCGAGTCGGCCAGCCGGCGAATGGCCGCGGTTGGCGAGCGCCCAACGACCGTCAGCTTCACATCGGGAACGCGCGCCCGCACGAGCGGAAGCACGTACTCGGCGAAGAAGGCGATGGCATCAGCGTTGGGCAGCCAGTCCATCGACCCCGTGAAGACGAGCTCTGCCGGCCGCCGAGCGTCATCTGCACCCGGCCCGAAGTAGTCGACGTCGACGCCCGTCGGGACGGCCACGACGTCAGGCAGCCCCAACTCCGTTTCGTGAACCACGCGGTCCACGTCGGACACGGTGACGACACGATCGAATCGCTGACACGTCCGCGCCTCGTACCGGCGCATCTTGCGGCACTGATTGGCCAGGTATGCCCGTGCGATGGGCGATCGAGCCACGGCGGCGTGCCGCTCCCAGATAGTGTACTCGACATTATGCTGGAAGAGCACAGTGGGTGTCAGCCATGCACTCTGCGGAAGATTGACGGCCGAAGTGAGGAAATCGCAGACGATCAGGTCGATACCTCCGCGAGCCAGCCGGCCCGCCAGAGCACGCTGCAGTTCGGGAGAGCGATATCGCCCAACACTGAATGGTAAAGGGGAGAGCAGGTTGGCACTTGCGCCGATCAGGAATCGCGCGCTGCCGCGACGTGGCAGTCGGTGCGGCCGGCGGACGAGGTGGTGAGCATACTCGCCGGAACGACGGACGGCTTCAGAGTCTGCAGGGCCGTCGTCCGTCGTCACATAAGTGATCTCGTGCTCACGGGCGAGCTCGCGCAGCATGTAGTAACTGCGAATGCGCCCGCCTTTGTTCACGGGGTGAAGCAGTTCCGTCTTCAGCCATATCATGTGCATACTCGATGCCTTGCCGCCCGGCGGATCGCCGAGCACCACGCGAACCCGCGGGTCACTGGATCCGGGATGAGGCGCCTGGTTGGCGCGACGATCACCTCGATCCTGCCGGCGGGATACCGTCCCGCCTGCACGTCCGCCACTCAGGGGGACGCCGGCCTTCAGCATCGTTGACTCGGCCACCGATTGGCCCATCTCGAGGAGTGTGATCGGCTCTCCTCGTTCCACCCCCTGTTTCGGGGAGGACGGACTGACTGATGCGTCCCTTATTGGCTTCCATCAACACCATCTTGGCTTCGGGCGAGGGGACAATCGGCTCAGATAATGGTCAGTCTGCCGGCGCAAGTCGGGCCCACTGGCTACGAGATCAACGGTATCTCGGTGGCACAGACAGTGCCAGCAAGGCCCGGTGGCCAGCCGATCGAGTGCATGACGGCAGCACGCCGTCAAACAGGCGAATGCTGCCGCTGCGTAGGATATGTTGCGTCCGTGCAACAACCTCGAAGGGGATCGGGGACGAAAGCCCCGTAAGCCCTGAGTGAGACGGTTGCCGTTGCCTGACCTAACACAACGATGGGAGTAGGGATGGAAGGAGCCTTGGGCGAATCGAAGAGCAACGCCATGCGGGATGTGCTCCTGATCGGTCCGTATCCGCCACCGTACGGTGGACCGGGTGTGCACATGATGCATCTCCGACGAGCTCTTGAGGCCGAGGGAGCAAGGTGCGTGGTTCTGAGCATTTGGGCCAGCGGCGGTGCAGACCTGCCGGATGTGCTGCGGGCGCGCTCTGGGGCTGAGTACTGCATGACGGTGCTTAAGTATTTCCGAAAGGGGTTTCATGTCCATCACCTCTTCAACGTCGAGTCATGGAAGGCGATCGCTCTCGCCGCCCTTGCAGCGATACTCGCGCGGATGACGAACGGATCCTATAGCATCGGTTTCATTGGAGGACCAGCACAGCGTTACCTCGATCGATCTTCGATTCTTTGGGGGCAGCCTTTAAGGATGACCCTCAAGTCTGCCGAGTTCATCATCTGCAACAACGAACTGGTGCTCAGCGCGCTGACGCGCCGAGGGGCTCCCGTCTCCCGCGTTCATCCCATCCCGGCCTTCCATGCTGAGCAGGTTGCGGAAATCGGTGTTCTTGAGCCCGAGTGCGAGGAGTTCGTAACGGTACACGACCCAGTGTTGTGTGCCATTGTCCACCCTCGCTTCGAGACCGGCCTTCCGCATCATGAGATGAACCTGCTGATTCAAGCGCTGAACATCCTCTCGAGTGGCTTTTCGCGAGTAGGATGCGTTGTGATGGGGGGTGCAGGTTCCGTCTCGGAATACGCGCAGGCGGTGGAAACGGCCGGCCTGGCGGACCACTTCCATTTTACCGGGGAACTCAGTCACAGAGATTGCCTGGCCGTGATGCGAGCATCGAGCGTGTTTGTCCGTGCGTATCTGAGGGACGGTACGTCCTCGTCCGTGCGCGAAGCGCTGGCGCTCGGGACCCCTGCGGTGGCTTCCAGAAACCCACAGCATCCCCCGTCCGCGGAACAGTTTGAGCCCAACGATGCATCGAGCCTGGCCGCGACTGTTAAGGAAGTCGTAAATAGGTCGCCCGGCTTGCGGCGAGAACTGCGAGATTCCGGAGAGGTGCTTCAAACGGGGCTCGGGGGAGAACTTGCGCTCTTTCGACGTTCACCGGCGCCACGTTCCTGACCGAATGGCGGCTCGACGATCGGTATCTGAGTCTTTTCGTCGTGTGATGCGAATGAGTCTGCCCGAGGTCGGCGTGCGCTCGCGTCAGGCTCTCAGCCAGCTCGGTGAGCGCGTGTGGGCCCCACGAGCGCGGCCGAGATGGCTCCCCGCAGGTGCGGCAGCGCCCCCGGTTCGGGGTCTTGACGATGTGGATGGGGTTGTGCAGTGCCTGCGGCGTCAGGATCCGGAGACGCTGGATCGATCGGTTGAGGCCGCGGACAGAGTGCTTCGGGGAGAAGTGCCTATCCTCGGACTAGGATGGGTCGAGGTCGGGGAGGATCCAGCGTGGGACATCGATCCCGTGACGCGCTGTCGGGCGCCGCGGCGGCACTGGAGCAGGATCGCGTATCTCGATCCCAAGGAAGTTGGCGACAGCAAGTTCGTCTGGGAGCTCAACCGTCATCAGTTCCTGATTTGGATTGCGCAGGCGTATCGGATTACCGGGAAGCCAGAATACGCGCGGCGCGCATGGGATCTGGTGCATTCATGGATTCGTGCCAACCCACCTGGCGTGGGTGTCAACTGGGCGAGCAGCCTGGAAGTTGCGTTTCGGGCCATTGCCTGGTGTTGGGTGTGGCACCTCGCCGCGCCGGATCGGTTCCTCGGTTCCCGTGAACGGAGGACGATCCTCGGGATTCTCGCTCTCCACGGACGCCACATCGCCTCGTACCTGTCGACATATTTTTCGCGAAATACTCACCTGACTGGGGAGGCTCTCGGGTTGTGCTACCTGGCTGCCGCGTGGCCGACGAGCCGCAGGAGCGCGGCTTGGTGGCGGCGCGGGCATGCGGTTCTCCTGCGAGAACTCGAGTGGCAGGTGCTTCCGGACGGCATGCAGTTCGAGCGTAGTTCATGCTATCACCGGTATACCCTGGACTTCTATCTCCACTTCGCCCTGCTGATCCAGCAGTGGCAACGGATAGTACCGGCCGCGCTGCTGAGGCGCATCAGAGAGATGGCGCTGGTTCTTCGGGGGCTGCGAGGTCCTGATGGGCTGCTGGTCAATCTTGGTGATGATGATGGGGGGGAATGTCTCCCGCTTGGCCAGTTGGACCCGCGAGATCCGTCTCTGACGCTTGCCGTCGCGAGCATTCTTCTCGACGAGCCGGTGTTGTGGCCTGGGACATCGGGAAGTGGTGCTGTGGTGTGGCTGACTGGGGAAGCTGCGTTCCTTGGTGCGGTCAACAGCGCGGGAAGCGGTGCAAAACCGTCGCATCACATAGTGCTCGCGTCTGCGGGAATCGTCATGTGTCAGGAGGCCGGGGACTTCGTCGTCGCGAGCACGGGATCCCGCGATCCGGCTGGCCGCCGCCCGGCGCACTCGCACGACGATGCGTTCTCCGTAGAGCTTTGGTGTGGAGGCCGGCCGGTCCTCATTGATCCTGGGACCTTCACCTACACCGGAGATCAGGTTCAGCGCTCGTGGTACCGCTCGGCCGCGGCACACAACTCTCTCATGATCGACGGATGGCCCTCATCGCCGAGCAGCGGACCGTTCGGGTGGCGCGACCTGTCGACCGGGGCTCTCCGGTCCTGCATCTCGAGCAAAGCAGCAGTGATGATTGAAATGGCGAGGTCCTTCAGAGGAATGGAGGATGTGGGCCCACACTGCCGCCGCATCCTGGGCTGGTTCGGTGTTGGCTGGGTACTGTGGGACCGGGTTCTGGGCCACGGATTACACGATGTGGCGGTGCGATTCCAGCTCCCACCTGGGCAGCGACCCGCTCTCCTCTTTGCGGGGAAGCTGGTTGAGGACGGCTCTGTGTCACTCGCGCACTCGCCAGTCTCACCCAGGTACGGTCAGCTCGTTCCAAGTGAGGCGTTCTCCATCTCCGGCCGGGTCAACCTTCCCGCAGATCTCGTCACGGTCATTGTCCCGCAAGGGCCAGGTCGCACCAGCTTGACGCAGACGAGTGTTTGCACGCTTGATCCCCAGCTCGAACGCCCTTGCGCGGAGCGGAGAGTGGTGGTCCGAGACACGCACGGAGGCATTGTGCATGAAATTGAACTTCGCGCGGCATTGAGTCCTGCCGGCGCGAGCGAAGACGAGACGGAGGACGCGACAACCTCTTGGACTCGAACTAGCCTCTCTGGTGGCCCCTCGGTCAGGCTGGTTGCGAACCCGCCGGCGGGCGAGATCCGCGTTGTGCATGTCTGATTGGCCTGGCACGCTGCTGGTGGCGCATCCAAGGCAAGAGGGGGCAGGAAGCCTGCCCTCGCACGAAGTGGGGCGGAAGCAGGCCACAGACACCGTCTGGACTTCGGAGGGGACGGGAGCGTCGTCAAACCCGCAATCCGGAGATAGGATCAAGGCGGGCGCGCAGTTTGCACGGGGGGTCGGGGTGGCAGCCGCGCCGGATTGAATCAGGGAGCATTCTGATGCCGGTCGTGGAGACCGCACGCCGACTCCGCCGGATCTACCAGACTCGGGGTTTTGTAGGGCCGAGATACAATGGGATTTGGGGAAAGGTCAGGATGATGCGGCAGAAACACCTGTGTCGCCGCGAGCGGGTCCTTTACTGCGGTCCTGAACCGCCGGTTGTCTCGTCGGCGGGTTAAATAGCGGGGTCCATCTGAACGTTATCGAGAGCTTCCAGGCGAGCATTCCTCACATACCAGCGTTTGAGGCTGCGTTTAGCCGAGGGTACGCGGCGGCGTGGCCCCAGTACTTTGCGAAGGGGGACCGTCTGACACTGGCCGTGATCGACGGTGAAGTGACGGGATTCGGCTGGTTCCAGAAAGGGTCAATAGCTCGGCGGACCTACTACACTCCGCTAGCGGAGGATGACTATCGACTCTACCGAGGTGGCGTCTTTCCCGCCTTCAGGCGAAAAAAGATGCGAACGACTCGACACTATCCACTCGCGCGATATCTCGTCGAGAGAGGCGCCCGACGGATCTTCGTCGAGGTTTGGGAGGACAACATACCAAGAGGTTTGGGAGGACAACATACCAAGCATAGGTATGCCGCCGCCAGAATGAAGAACGAGGTCGTGGATTCAAACAAAGCCGACCGCGACAGGTACAGCGCGAACCTGCTGAAGCCGAACAGCACGCTCGCAGCCGTGGCGATCTCGAGGTCGTCGGTCAATTCCCTGACCGTCAGGAACAGGAGCGCGATCGAGAGGGTGCCGAGCAATGCGCTCAAAGCGCGGGCCGTGACGATGCTTGCGTCGAACACCGCAAAGGCCGCGAGGGACAGGCCATGGAAGGCGGGCGAGAGAAAAAGGTGCAGGCGCCCGTCCATGAACCGATCTCTGACCAGAAGGAAGTTCTTCGTGGAGTTCGTCCACCGTCCCTCGTCCGCGTTCAAGTCGGGGAAATGTCCCAGCGCGGCGAAGCGCAGTACGGCCGCCGCACCGAGCAAGAGCAGGATGGGCCACGTTGGGCGTTGCATGAGGGTCGGAGGCGGGTCCAGGGATTCGGCGGCCCGTGCCGTTCGGCGACGACGGCCGCGGGGCGGAGCTTTACTACCCTGAGGCCCACCGGAGTCTAACGGAGCCGGAGATCTCGAAGCAACGCTGAACTCCCGCGGCCCGGCAACGAACGCCATACGGCCGCGACAGGCGTCACTCGCCGTAGCGGTCCACCTTGCGGTAGACGAGCAGGCCGGCGAGCTTGAAGCCGCGCAAGCGTGCCGTGAGCGAGAAGCCCGCGCGCTCGATCCCGCGAATGGAGAGGATGTTGTCGGGAGCTACCCACATGTACAACCTGTCGGCGACGCCACGTCGGAAGACGTCTTGCGCGATGTACTGCAGCGCACGCGGGTACAACCGCATGCCGCGAAACGCCGGCGGCGTGTCGCATTCGCCGATCACGGGAATCTCGGGGTCGAAGCCGAATTGCGCGAGCAGGATCAGGTCGCCGAAGAGCCAGCTCTGGTGAGCGACGGTGCCGTTGAGAATCACGGCGTAGCAGTGGCGCTTTTCCGTCAGCCTGGCGTCGATGGCGCGGAAGCTGGAAGGGTTCTCGGGGGTGAACCGTTGAATGACCACGTCGTCGGCGACAGCGACGTCCGTGCGCGCGTCGGAAGGTGCCAGCTGATAGAGAAGGAAGTCAATGCGCTTGGGCCGGAGCACCTGGACCAGCTCGCGCCCGCTCGATCGGCGCAGACGTCGGACTGCTAGCCGGATCATCTGCCGTCATGCGATGTCGCGCGCCCGAGCCTGCGCAGCATCCAGGTCCACAGAGCATGACGGCGAGGCCGCAGAACCAGCGAGAATGGGGCTTCGTAGCTTACCTTTGTGGGACGGAACTTCATCTTGAAGACCCGAAGGCCCTCGTCTCCCTCGGTGCCGAGGTTGTATCCCTTGACACCCGCACGGTGAGCTTCGCGCATCGCGGTCCAGTGCAGGAAAGCGGACGGAGAAGGGAGCTTGCCCAAGCGCTCCACGTCCATGGCTCCCGCGACATAATGGCTGGTGTCGCGATCGCGCACGAGGAGAACGAACTCTATCGGCTGGTCGTCGATCGAGACGCTGTAGATTGTGGCGGCGCCCGTGGCGGTCGCCAGGTCGACGAGTCGCTCGTAGCTTCGTAGCGATCGCCGGTAGATCCGGCGGCCCTTGCGCCGGTCCATCGCTTCGACGAGCGGCCAGACCACACGCAAAGATGCGCTGTCATGAGTTTGCGTGACGGTGTATTCGGCCTTGATCGCCTTGCGAATGTCGTAACGGAGCCCCTTTTGGAACGATTTGAGGAGCTCGTCGTCTTCCGATTCCTGCTCGACGACGAGCTCGTGATCGAAGTGGCCCAAGAACGGAAACGTGTCTGCTTCCAGGACGGTCCCGGCTTGCCCCAAGCGGCCCCGGAGAGAGTCGTCGGCGGTGGAGAAACGGAGGCACATGTATCCGAGACGACGCGTATACGGGACGAGTTCTGCAATCGCACGCTCGGGCAACGACCCGTCGGGGCGCAGCGATACCGGCCCGCAGCGCACAACGCCGTAGCGGAATCCGGGAAGCCGGAGCGTGAGGACGCACACGAAGACCGTGTCTTCGGAACCATCGCCGTAACAGAAGTAGTTCGGCTCCAACGCCGCCTGACGGAGCGCCTCGTTCCACAGCGGGTATTGGTACAAGTGCGCTGCCGTCGCACGTAGACGTTCGTTCCACCCGGCGAGGTCACGGCGCGCGATCGGCCGCCATCCCGCGGATTGCGACGACGAGCTGCCGCGAGGGCGCGTATCCGCCCGCGTCTCCTCGGCGGCCACGCTCACGGGCGTCGCTTTCCGTTGGGCCCGATCGCCCGGGTCGTGGTGGTCGCCATAGGAATTTGCTTCCCCGATCCCAAATATCGCCACAGGAATTTGCTTTCCCCGATCCCAAATATCGCCCGTGGGACCGGAGGCGTCCAGCCAGTGGGATGAGGGTACCCGGGCAGTCCCCGGTCGCTCGCATGCCGGGTACGGGACGATTCGTACCACGGCTCGGCTGTGTGCCAGCCGGCAGGTCGGTCCTAGGTACCCCCGGGTACCGCTAATAGCCCCGAACCCAAGAGCCGGGGCTACCGGTACAGCTGCGTTCTCTAGGCGGAACCGGAACCAGCCGCCGCGCGAACCCTCCGGGCTCGCGCGGGTGGGGCACGGGAACGACGCCTCGCCGCTGCGGCACGACGGAAGTGATCGAGGATGCGGTTGATCACCTGGGGCTGCGTGATGAAGGCAACATGCGCATGGTTTGCCCGCAGCGGGGACATTCCAGGGGCTCAACCTCGAAAATGCGGCGTAACAGCTCGGCCCAGCGGCGGCGGGCCTCGTGGAGCGGGACGGGGACGGGCGCGGCGTACACGGTCTGCTGCCCCTCGGTGCCGGCTCGCCGCCTGATGCCCCGCGGGTACGTGATGCGTACCAGCCATAGTAGCGCTGGAGCACTTGGCCCTTGTTGGGAATGTGGCTCGTCACGCGCGCCAGAAACTCCATGACGTCCAGTGTCTCGCTGCCCGCGGTGGGACCCGTCGGCTTGTCACAGTCGAAGATCTTTCCTATCCTATCGGCTCGACCGCCGGAGCAGTGCCAACGCGCGACGTCCTGGAAGCCCGTATGTCCAGCGCTTGGAGTCCGCAGCCAACCGGAAACCTGAGATCGGCAAGCAAAGGTCGCTTTGAAGGGACGGATCCCGCCGATAGGGTT
>Ga0224512_10002612_pt1 | contig 16389 bp, 14 predicted proteins | sample SF_May12_sed_USG_4_FD_169103 | JGI IMG/M metagenome (GOLD analysis project Ga0224512, IMG submission 169103) | Sediment microbial communities from San Francisco Bay, California, United States - SF_May12_sed_USGS_13 | ecosystem: Environmental > Aquatic > Marine > Sediment | place: USA...
TCGTCTAAGTCGGTTAGCGGGAATTATTTATCCATCCTCGTTTCCGGCCCTGATAAAGGCGCAACACGCCCACGCAGTTCACCCGGGTGTTATTCCCCGCTCGACCAGTCGAATGACTGTGCCCGTTACTCTTACAGTCTTTTGGGCAGGTGCTCGCGGATATCGTCAAGGCTGCTTGCCACCAGGTTCTTGCTGACCTCGCCGGCCACGATGCTGACGCACTGCTTGCTCAGGCTGGCGCGCAGCATACCGAGAAACCTGGGCGGCGCGACCAGGTAAATACGACGCAGCTTTTCGCGTCGGTGAATCTTGTCGATGCGTGCGCACAGTTCCACCGCGAAGATTTCCGCCTGGCGGTCGTGCGCCGCCTTTTCGTGGCCCATGGAGTGCATGCCGAAGCCGCCGGAATCGGTGCCGCTGCCGGTGCCGTCAGTTACCAGGTCCTGCTCGCGCAGGCGACTCTCGGGATGCACCAGGTCCTCGGTTTCCACCAGCGCAGCTTTACCATAATCGTCTTCGGTGAAAAGAACTCTCGCCCTGCTGGCATCCGCGACAATGACTGCTATTGACATCATCAAACCTCTTTCTGGTTAAGTTATATCGACAAACATATGCGATCCAGACGTATATTTCACCGACACAGATCAATTCCAGTGCCGATTTCCGTCCTGGGCGGGCAATCGTTTTCGCACGGCCCGGTCACATTTTCGCAAGCGCCTCGGTGACCGCGTTACCGAATTCCGACGGGCGCACGATAATGCCGACCCCGGCTGCGCGCAGAATTTCGACTTTTTCGGCGGCCGACTCGCCGACACTGGTGACGATGGCGCCGGCATGACCCATGGTGCGTCCTTTGGGCGCGGTCAGGCCCGCGATATAGGCAAGCACCGGTTTTTGCATGTGATCGCGCGCGAAGGCCGCGGCCTCGGCTTCCTGCGGCCCGCCGATTTCGCCGATCATGACGACCAGCTCGGTCTCGGGATCCGCTTCGAAACGCTCCAGGTGATCGCGAAACGCGCTGCCGTTGATCGGGTCACCGCCGATGCCGACGCTGGTCGAAATGCCGATACCCATCGCCTTCATCTGTGACGCGGCCTCGTAGCCGAGCGTACCGGATCGCCCGATCAGGCCGACGTTGCCCCGCATGTAAATATGCCCCGGCATGATGCCCATCATCGCCTTGCCGGGGCTGATGGTGCCGGCGCAGTTCGGGCCGGTCAGCGTCATGCGCTGTTCGCGCTTGTAGCGGCGCATGTAGCGCTTGACGCGCATCATGTCCTGCGCCGGGATGCCGTCGGTCACGCAGACGCAAAAGCGGATGCCGGCGTCCGCGGCTTCCATGATCGCGTCCGCGGCAAATGGCGGCGGCACGAACACGACGCTGGCCTCGGCGCCGGTGTCGCGCACCGCGTCCTTGACGGTATTGAACACCGGTCGCTCGAGATGCTGCTCGCCGCCCTTGCCCGGCGTGACCCCGCCCACCACGTTGGTGCCGTAGTCGATCATTTCCTGCGCGTGGAATGTCCCGATACGGCCGGTGTAACCCTGCACGATGACGCGTGTTTTTTGGTCGAGAAATATGCTCATGGATGTTGCTCCTATCCCGCCAGGGTGGCCTGGTATGACTCGGCCGCGGCTACCGCTTTCTCGGCCGCCTCGGCGAGCGTGTCCGCGGTAATCAGGTTCACCTTGCTGTCCGCCAGTATCTGGCGCCCGAGCTCGACGTTGGTGCCGGACAGGCGCACCACTACGGGTACCGCGACTTCGAGTTTTTGCATCGCCTGTATTACACCTTCGGCAACCCAGTCGCAGCGGTTGATGCCGGCGAATATGTTGACCAGGATCGCGTGCACGCCCTGGTCCGACAGCACCAGGTTGAATGCCTTGGCGACACGCTCCGGCGAGGCCCCGCCGCCGATATCGAGAAAGTTGGCTGGCTCGCCGCCGACATGCTTGATCATGTCCAGGGTCGCCATTGCCAGGCCGGCGCCGTTGATGATGCAGCCGATATTGCCGTCGAGGCCGACATAGCTCAGGCCCCGGTCCGCGGCATTCATTTCGCGCGGATCTTCCTGCGACTTGTCACGCAATTCGGATATCCTGGGACGGCGGAATAGCGCGTTGTCGTCGAATGCCATTTTCGCATCGAGCGCGATGATCCGTCCGCTCCTGGTCACCACCAGCGGATTGACTTCGACCATGGTCGCATCGAGATCGCGAAATGCGCGGTAACAGGCCTTCAGCGCCTTGACCGACTCGGCGAGCTGCGCCACGCCGATACCGAGCGCGAACGCGATTTCGCGCGCCTCGAAATCCTGCATGCCGACGGCGGGTTCGATCGAAACCCGCACGATGCTGTCAGGACTATTCTCGGCGATCTCCTCGATGTCCATGCCGCCCGCGGCCGAGGCCACGCACATGATGCGTTCCGAAGACCGGTCGAGCACGAAAGCCAGGTAAATCTCGCGCTCGATATCGGTGGCTTCCTCGATATACAGGCGTCCGACGAGCTTGCCGCCCGGCCCGGTCTGGTTGGTTACCAGGCGTCGCCCGAGAAGCTGGTTGGCCGCCTCCATGACTTCGTGTTCGCTCGTGCAAATCTTGATACCGCCGGCCTTGCCGCGCGCGCCCGAGTGAATCTGGGCCTTGACCACCCATTTTTCGCCGCCCAGTTCCTTGGCGCGGTAGGCCGCCTGCTCGGGACTGTAGGCGATGCCGCCCTTGGCGATCGGCATGCCGAACTCGGCCAGCAACGCTTTTGCCTGGTACTCGTGTATATCCATCGATATCCCCCTCCGCTGCCGACGCTAGGATTTGGCTTTTATCGCCGCATCGGTGTTAACCACGTTCTCCGCCATGCGCGCGGACGCGGCATCGATCATACGCCCGTCGAGCTGCGCGGCGCCCTTGCCGGCGGCGGCGGCCTCCTCGAGCGCCGCGAGAATCCGCCTTGCGCGATCCACCTCGGCATCGGGCGGCGAAAAAATATCGTTGGCCAGTTCGATCTGCGACGGATGAATCGCCCACTTGCCCTCGTAGCCCATCGCGGCCGCGCGGCGCGCGGCGTCGAGGTAGCCGTCCGCATCGTTGAAATCGCCGAACGGGCCGTCGATCGGGCGCAGGCCGTAGGCGCGGCAGGCTACCAGCATGCGCGACAGTCCATGGTGCCACTGGTCGCCCGGGTAATCCGGGTTGAGTCCGCCGATATTGGTGGTGCGCGCGCGGCAGCTGGCGGCGTAGTCGGCAACGCCGAAATGCATCGCCTCCATGCGCGGGCTGGCGGTCGCGATCGCGTCGACATTGGCCATGCCGAGGGTGATTTCGATTAGCGCTTCCAGCCCGATCCTGTTTTCGAATCCTTGCGCGGTCTCGATCTGCGTCAGCATCGCATCGACCATGTAAACGTCAGCGGCCACGCCGACCTTCGGAATCAGGATGGTATCGAGGTTGGCGCCGGCCTGCTCGACCACGTCGACGACATCGCGGTACATGTAATGCGTATCGAGGCTGTTGATGCGCAGCGACACGGTTTTGCCCTTGCCGCGCCAGTCGATATCGTTGAGCGCCTCGATGATATTGTTGCGCGCCTGCACCTTGTCGCCCGGGGAAACCGCGTCCTCCAGATCGAGGAAAACGTAATCGGCCGAACTGTTGGCGGCCTTTTCGAACATGCCCGGGTTGGATCCCGGCACCGCGAGCTCGCTGCGCTGCAGGCGTTGTCGCGCCGGCGCGTATTGCGTGTGACTCATGTCAATACCCCTGAAATCAAAGGATCGCAGTCTCGACCGCGATCAGAAGTCCATCTAACGGAAATCCACCTCAAGTTTAAAACCCTGCAAACGGTCGGGCTATCGCTGGGTCGACATTCGGAATTTCGATTACGACGATGTCGACGTTTTTAATTGTAATCGAGGATCGCGCTTACCAGCAGGTATAAGAACACCGCGGCCAGCCACAGGTCGACGACGATAAAGAGGTAATAAAGCTTGCGTTTTTCGGGGTCGCGGCGCGCATCCAGCGTCAGGTACAGAAATAACGCGAGAAACGCGAGTAGCAGGATTACCAGCTGCATCGATCAGCTCTCCTCGGCCGCGAGCCGGGCCGCGGCGATGGCCGTCATGTTCACCAGGCCGCGCACCGTCGTCACCGGCGTCACGATATGCGCCGAGATATTGCAGCCCAGCAGTATCGGCCCGATCGGCACGCCGTCGGCGCTGAGCTTGACCAGGTTCATCGCGATATGCGCCGCGTCGAGGTTTGGCATGACCAGCAGGTTGGCGATGCCGTCGAGATGGGAATTTGGAAACTGCTCGGCCATCGCCTTCGGCGACAACGCGAGGTTGGCCTGCATTTCCCCCTCGACCATCAGTTCCGGGTGAGACCTGGTAATAATCTCCAGGGCCTCGCGCATTTTGCGGGATGATTTGGAGTCATGGCTGCCAAAATTCGAATGCGACAGTAGCGCCGCCTTCGGCGTCAGCCCGAATCGGGCCACTTCTCTCGCCGCAAGAATCGTCATGCTGGCGATCGCTTCGGCCGACGGGTCGGGGGTAACATGCGTATCGGTGATGAACAGCGTGAATTTACTGGTGATGATGACGCTTAAGCCCGAAATCTCGTCGTCCGCGCAGTCGCTTTGCTGCGAAACGCTCAGGATGCGGCCAAGGTGGCGATGAAACCTGCCAATCGTGCCGCAAATCATCGTGTCCGCGAGACCGAGTCTGACCATCATCGCGGCCTGCGTGGTCTTGCTGGCGCGCAGGATTTCGCGCGCTTCCGAAGGCGTCTTGCCGCGGCGCTCGGTGAGCCGGTGAAATTCGTGGCACCAGTCCTCGTTCTCCTGGTAATCCAGCACCTCGAAATCGACGCCGGGTTTGATGGTAAGCGCGTATTCGCGAATGAGATTCTTGATCACCTCTTCGCGTCCGAGGACGATTGGCGTGCACAGTCGGTCCTGCAGGACATTCTGCACCGCCTGCAATACTTTCGAATTTTCGCCCTCGGCAAACACCACGCGCGGCCGGGTCAGTCGCGCCGTATCGAACACCGGTTTCATGATCATGCCGGACCTGAAGACGAACGCGGTCAGTTTCTGCCGATATGCCTCCATGTCTTCGATCGGCCGCTCGGCCACGCCTGAATCCATCGCCGCCTGCGCTACCGCGGGCGCGATCTCGAGAATCAGCCGCTGATCGAAAGGTTTCGGAATCAGGTACTCGGGTCCGAAGGTCAGGGATTCACCGAAATAGGCGTCGGCGACGGTATCGCTGGTGCCGGAACGGGCAAGCCTCGAAATGGCGTCGACGCAGGCGATTTTCATTTCCTGGTTAATCTCGGTCGCGCCCGCGTCGAGCGCGCCGCGAAACAGGAATGGAAAACACAGCACGTTGTTCACCTGGTTGGGGTAATCGGTGCGCCCGGTAGCGATGACCACGTCCGGGCAGACGCGTTTCGCCTCGGCCGGGTCGATCTCCGGCGTCGGGTTGGCGAGCGCGAATACGATCGGCTTCGAGGTCATCGATTCGACCATTTCGGGTTTCAAAACGTTGCCGGCGGAAAGGCCCAGGAAAACATCCGCGCCCGCGATCGCATCGCCGAGCGTACGCAATTCGGTGTCGACGGCAAAAGCCTCCTTGTACTCATCCATCGCGTCCTTGCGCCCCCTGTAGACAACGCCTTTCGAATCGCAGACCAGGATATTGTTGCGGTCGAGTCCCATCGACAGCAATAAATTAAGGCAGGAAAGCGCGGCGGCGCCGGCGCCCGACGTCACCAGCCGGATCTTGCCGATATCCTTGCCCACGACCTCGAGCGCCGACTTCAACGCGGCCGCGACCACGATCGCGGTACCGTGCTGATCGTCGTGAAACACCGGGATCGACATTTTTTCGCGCAAATATTTTTCGACATAGAAACAGTCCGGGGCCTGGATATCCTCGAGGTTGATGCCGCAGAAGGTCGGCTCGAGGCGCTCGATCGTTTCGGACAGCTTGTGCGGGTCCTTCTCGTTGATTTCGATGTCGAACACGTCGATGCCGGCGAAACGCTTGAACAGCACCGCCTTGCCTTCCATCACCGGTTTCGCGGCCATCGCCCCGATATCGCCGAGGCCGAGCACCGCGGTACCGTTGGTAATGACCCCGATCAGGTTGGCGCGCGACGTGTAATCGCGCGCCGCGAGCGGATTCTTTTCGATTTCCAGACAGGGATAGGCGACGCCGGGCGAGTAAGCCAGCGTAAGATCGTGCTGCGACGTGAGCGGCTTGGTCGCCTCGATGCGAAGCTTGCCGGGGGTCGGCAGGCGATGATAGTTTAGTGCCTTTTCGCGGTTTTCGTCTGACATCAAATCTCTCCACTGTGTTGGCCGCAGTATAAGGGGAATCGGACTCACATTTTAAATAAATCGTAATTCCAGGAATAATATTTATTCGCTGGAATGCGCTTCCCGTTATTGCATCCTGCATCATGCCGACGCCATTGAAATCAACCGGGCCGCTCGATATTAACGGGATCGGTTACGAAGTCGACAACGAGCCCCCGCGGGCGGTCCGGCATGACGTCATTGGCTAATACCAATCCATTGCCTTCCCCCGCGTCCCCTGCGTCTCCGCCGCCCCCGCGAGAACCACCCCGGTAGGCTCGGCGCGGCAATGCAGGAAGATCCCCGCGCGGGCGTCGGGACGACCTCAAAGATCATCGTAGCGCTTGTGCTCGCTGCGGCGCTTGCCCGAGCGCTGGCTGACGACGCCGACGATTTCGCCGATTCCCCCGAGCACGATCTCGGGCAGGTCGGGCTTGAGGGCCGCGAGGCGCAGCTCGTCACCGTGCATGATCAACTGCCGGAAAATCATTTCACCGCCGTGGCTGGCGACGACAAAACAGCCCGAAGCAAGCTTGCCGCCGGGATCGACCACGATGATATGGCCGTCGACGAACTCGGGCGCCATGTCGTCGCCGATAACGCGCAGCGCAAAGGGTTCGCTCGCCGCGCAATTACTCAGATCGTTCATGCAACCTCCTGCGCTTTCTTCTGCTGCATGCGCCATAGCTGCGCGTAAAGTCCATCCGCCTCGATCAGGGTCTCGTGGCTGCCCTGCTCCCTGATCCGGCCCTGGTCGAGCACGATGATGCGATCGGCGTCGATCACGGTCGACAGCCGGTGCGCGATCACCAGCGTCGTCTTGTTGCGCGAAATGCGCGCCAGCGCACCGAGAATATTCTTTTCCGACTGGCTGTCCAGGCTCGACGTGGCCTCGTCGAACACCAGGATCGCGGGATCCTTCAGCAATACCCTGGCGATCGCGACGCGCTGCTTTTCGCCGCCCGACAGCTTGAGTCCGCGCTCGCCGACGACGGTGTCGTAACCCTGCGGCAGCGCGTGGATAAAGGCATCGATATCGGCCAGGCGGGCGACCTCCCTGACATCCTCGAAAGTCGCTTGCGGGCGGGCATACTGGATGTTGTACAGAATCGTGTCGTTGAACAGCACCGTGTCCTGCGGCACGATACCGATCGACTCGCGCAGGCTTTGCTGGGTGACACCCGAAATATCCTGGTCGCTGATCAGGATCTGGCCCTGGCTGACGTCGTAGAAGCGAAACAGCAGCCTGGCGATGGTCGATTTGCCGGCGCCGGACGGGCCGACGATCGCAAGCTTCTCGCCATCCTCGAGCCTGAAGCTGACATGCTCAAGGATGCGGCGATCCTCGTTGTAATGGAAACTCACGTCGCGGAATTCGACGCTGGCGCGCTCGATGCGCAGCGGCCTGGCGTCGCCGCGGTCGACGATTTCGACCGGGCGCTGCAGCAGCTTTATTACCATGTCCATGTCGGCCAGCGCGTATTTCAGCGAACGGTAGATAATGCCGAGAAAATTGAGCGGCAGGAACAGCTGCAGCATCATCGTGTTGATCAGCACCAGGTCGCCGAGGGTGAGCCTGCCCGAGATCACGCCCTGCGCGGCCAGGATCATGATACCGGTCACGCCGATCGCGATGATCGCGGCCTGGCCGAAGTTCAGCATCGACATCGTACCCTGGCTCTTGACCGCGGCCTCCTCCCACTGCAGCATGGTGTCGCGGTAGCGCGTGATTTCATGCTTGTCGTTGTTGAAATACTTGACCGTTTCGTAGTTCATCAGGCTGTCCATCGCGCGCCCGTTCGCGGTCGAGTCGAGCGCGTTCATTTCGTGGCGGAAGTGCATGCGCCACTCGGTCACCATCAGCGTGAAACCGATATAGAACATGACGGTAAAGAAAATGATGCCGGCGAACAGGCTGTCGTACTGGCTGAACAGGATTATCCCGACGAGGGCAAACTCGGCCGCAGTCGGCACGATGTTGAACACCAGGTAATTCAGGATCGAGCTGATGCTCTGCGCGCCGCGCTCCATGTCACGCGAGATCGCGCCGGTGTTGCGCTCCAGATGATAGCGCAACGACAGATTGTGCAGGTGATTCAGCACCGATACCGACAGACTGTTCATCGCGTGGAAACGCACGCGCGCGAAAATCGCGTCCCTGAGTTCGTTGAACCCGGAGTTGATAAAACGCAATACCCCGTAGGCGACCAGCAGCAGGATCGGCAGCGCGATTGCCTGCTCCTGGTCGGCGTCCAGGGTATCGACGATATACTTGAGCACTACCGGCACCCCGACCATCGCCAGCTTGGAAACCACCAGGCACAGGAGCGCGAATACGACCCGTCCCCGGTATTCCCAGATATAGGGCAGCATGGCGCGGATATTCTGCCAGTCCTGGCGGTTGGAGTGCTCTTTTTCGGTGCGCCCGAAGGCGGGATGAATCGCTATCTCGATACCCTCTGTCAACAACGCCACGCACCTTAGCAGAATGATTGCACGGCGTCTTTTTGCAAATGCCGCCCAGGTTCGAAAATTGTCAAAAATCGCGGTAAATAAATCCCGCAGACGGCCGATAACCCACAGGTAAACCTGGTGTCTCTGGGAATCGTGCCAGGCTTCGAATCCTTATTTATTTTCGGTAAGTCATGGAATACGTAAAAGCGGTCAGGCAGATCAGAATCAGGTATATCCTCGCACTTGGCCTGATTGCGCTGCTGGTGACAGGATCTTACCTGGCGATGCACCGGGTGATCTCGGAGCAGCGCAACTTCGCCGAGCTGATCAACCTGGCGGGGCACCAGTCCGGCCTGGCGAACCGGATCGCCTATTTCAGCCTGCTGATGGCGACAACCGACGACGAGGCCAATTTTGCCACGGCGAAATCCCAGGTGGGTCGCAGCATCGAGAAAATGAAAAAGGCGCACGTGCTGCTGATGCACGGCTCGCCCGAAAAAGGAATCCCCTTTGTTACCAACGAGACCCTGCGCTCGCTCTACTTCGACGAGTCGGTCGGGCTCGATGCGGCCATCGAACGCTACCTCGGTATCGCCGGCGAGATTTACCGCAGCAAATTCGGTTCCCTCGGCACCGATTCCTACGAATACGTCTACCTGACCACCTACGGACCCTATGTGCTCGAACCGATGCTGGATGCCGCGGTCGAGGAATACGAGAGAATCAGCCGCAACGCGATATTCCGCATCGAAAACCTCGAGCAGCTGATCTGGTTCGGCACCCTGCTCCTGCTGCTTGTCGAAGTCTTCGTTATTTTCAAGCCGCTGGAAAACAAGATCCGGGATGCGATAACGAAATTGCAGGACATGGTCTCCGAGCTCAGGTCGACGCGGCAGCAGTTCGATTCCGCGCGCAAGAAGGCCGAATCGGCAAACGAGGCCAAGAGCCAGTTTCTCGCCACGATGACCCACGAACTGCGCACCCCGATGAACGGCGTGCTCGGTATGAGCGAACTACTGTCCGGCACCAACCTGAACAGCAAGCAAAAGGAATACGTCAAGATCATCGTCGATTCCAGCGAATCGCTGCTGACGATCATCAACGACATTCTCGATTTTTCGAGGCTGGAGGCCGGCAAGGTAGGGCTCGAGCGGATACCGTTCAACCTCGAACAGTCCGCCTATGACGTCATGGCATTGCTGGCGCCGCGCTGCCAGAGCAGCAAGCTGCAGATAATTCTCGATTACGCGCCGGATCTACCGCGCAATTTCGTCGGCGATCCGGCGCGCATCCGTCAGATTTTCTTCAACCTGATCGGCAACGCCGTCAAGTTTACCGAGCAGGGATTCATCCAGTTGTCGATTTCGGTCGAGGTCGACGATCGACGCGACGCGAATATCGCGATTCACGTCGAGGATACGGGTATCGGCATCGAACCGCACAAGATACAGACCCTGTTCCGTTCGTTTACCCAGGCCGACAGCTCGACCACGCGCAAGTACGGCGGCACCGGTCTCGGCTTGACGATCACGCGCGAACTGGTGACGCTGATGGGCGGCCACATCGAAGTCGACTCGGCGCCTGACAAGGGTTCGGTGTTTTCGGTGGATTTCCAGCTCAAGCTCGCCGACCAGGCCGATGAAATACCGGCGCCGAACACGGCGATAAGACACGTCATGCTGATGGAGCCGAACGAGATATATCGCGACCTGATCATCGACCGGCTCGCCAGGATCGACGTCGAGGCCGCGGTGGTGTGGAGCGCCCGCGAAATCAAGGCGCGGTTACAGGTGAGCCAGGAACACGGCGGCGCACCGCAAATCGTCATCGTCAGCCAGGAGGCGATTCTCGACTCGCGGCAGAACTGGCGGGAATTCAGCGACGGTTCGTTGAGCCAGCCGGTCTCGTGGCTGTTGCTGGGCAACGGCGACGAGGATTCAGGCAGGTTCCGCAAGCAGACCCGCAACCTGCATGGCCACACCACGATCATGCAAAAGCCTTTTACCAATCACCAGCTGTACTACGCACTCAATACCTCGATGCAACAGAACAGCGACGAGTCGACCGTGAGCCAGTTCGACGAGGATGCCACCGATTTCACGCTGTCGCAGGCGACGCGGGGCACCATCCTGCTGGTCGAGGACAACCTCGCCAACCAGAAATTCGCGTCGCTGCTGCTGTCGAAGATGGGCTACCAGGCCGATATCGCCGAAGACGGCCTCGAGGCATTGAAGCTTTGGCGCGACAAGCATTACGACCTGATCCTGATGGATTGCCTGATGCCCAACCTGGACGGCTACGACGCCACGATGAAGATGCGCGAAGAAGAAGCCGGCAACGGCAGGATCCCGATCATCGCGTTGACCGCCAACGCGTCGGAAAAGGACCGTGAGAGATGCCACCTGTGCGGCATGGACGAGGTGATCACCAAGCCCTACCGCAAGCACGAGCTCGCCGACGTGCTCGATCGGTGGCTGCACGACGAGCCGAGTTTCATCAAGGTCCGCCACAACCTCGCCTAGGGCCCGCAACGCGCCCGAACCTTATCGATGCGCCGCTACACGCACAGCCGACAGAAAGACGCGTTCAACGATTGTTGCCGCAGGCTACAAGCGCGTCTCGGAATTGCACATCGATGGTGTAATTACCCGTTGCCGCTTCCACATCGGGGTCGAATCCTGTTCTAATACAGGCTGCTCAAACCAGCCCGGATCGAGCCGGATAACCCGATGAATGTTGCCAAGCCATTCCTGATATTGCAGTTGCGCCCGGAAGACGACACGTCGAACAACGAATTCGAGGCGATCCTGAAATACGGCGGCCTCGACGCCAGCGAGACCCGGCGCGTCCGTATCGAAAAGAGCGGGATTCCCGGGCTCTCGCTCGATGACTACGCCGGCGTCATCGTCGGCGGCAGCCCGTTCGACATCAGCACGCCGCAAGACCAGAAGAGCGAGATCCAGCTCAGGATCGAGGCCGATTTCAGGGAGCTTTTCGATGACATCGTCGACGGGGACTTCCCGTTCCTGGGCGCCTGTTCGGGCTGCGGTTTGCTCGGATCGTACCTCGATACCCCGATTTCACGTAAATACGCCGAACCGGTCGGGGGCGCCAGGGTCCGGCTGACCGACGCCGGCCGGCAGGATCCGCTGCTCGCGGATTTTCCCGAGCAGATCGACGTGCTGTGCGGGCACAAGGAAGCCTGCGACGCGGTTCCGGCAGGCGCGCAACTCCTGTTGACCGGCGACGCCTGCCCGGTGCAAATGTTTCGCGTCGGAGAAAACGTCTACGCGACGCAGTTTCATCCCGAGGGCGACGGCGAGGGCTTTACCGTCAGGATCCACGCCTACAAGCACCACGGCTATTTCCCGCCGGAAGAAGCGGACGAGTTGATCGTCGCGGTCAACCGGCACGACACGCCCTACGCACGGGAAATACTGCGCCGTTTCGTCGAACGCTACCGCCACTGACAACAACCAGTCGTTTATTCCCTTACTTGTTGATTCTCGTCACCCAAACGGAACAAACCATGGGCGAAAATAGAATTTAAAGCGAAAACCGACGCTAAAAGTTCCGATCAACGTAACCATGAGGCTTGAATATTTGCACCTTGCAATAACGGCTTGCATAAACCGTAATTCAACTGCAGATTGTCGAAGTTGTATTCGAGGATAGTGAAATGAACGCAAAGACCAGTGCCGGTATTCTGACCGGCGTCCTGCTATTGCTGATGCCAGCTGCACAGGCAGTACAACAGGATGACAACCCGCTCTACTTCGGCTTCGGGCTCGGGTTTCCGGGGTCCGACGAAGACTGCGACTACTATGGTTACAACTGCGACGGCGGCGACACCTCGTTCAAGATGTACGCCGGTAAACGCCTCCATGAAAATTTGGGCGTAGAGATTTCGTTCCAGGACCTCGGCAAAATACGCGACGACAAACCGACCTTTTCCACGACCGCCGAATCCGAAGGTGTAAACCTGTCGATACACGGCATCATCCCGGTCGGCCCGGGTTACTTCTACGGCAAGGCCGGCTACATGCTGTGGGACACCAAGTACAAGCGCCTCGACACCACCGTCACCACCAGCCAGGATGACGGTGCCGATTTTACCTACGGCGCGGGATTCGCTTTCCTGTTCGACGACAAGTACGATTTTCGCTTCGAGTTCGAGCGCCTCAACGAACTGGGCGACGATTTCATCCCCGGCGGCTCGTTTATCACGGTATTCACCCTCGGCGGAACGGTGTATATCGAATGAGTTCCGGGGCCGCCGGGATTGCTTCGAAACGTGTTACCCGGATAATGCAGGGCACATCCGACCTGTTCTGACCACGGAGGACACAACAATGCGTAAATTTATCCTGGCGCTCGCGCTTGCCGGCCTGATCGGCCCTGCCCTCGCCGCCGGCGAAGGCATGATCAGCGTTAAAAGCGCCCACTCGGTCGCGGCCACCGCCGACCGCCTCGAAAAGATCCTCGCGAGCAAGGGTATGAAAGTATTTATCCGCATCGACCACGCCGCCGGCGCGGCCAGCATCGGCAAGGAATTACGACCGACCGAACTGGTAATTTTCGGCAACCCGAAAGTCGGCACACCGCTGATGCAATGCAGCCACAGCATCGCCATCGATTTACCGCAAAAAGCGCTGATCTGGGAGGACCCGGCCGGCCAGGTCTGGTTTTCCTACAACGACCCTCAATTCCTTGCGCTGCGCCACGATACCCGGGGCTGCGACGCGGTGCTGGACAAGGTGGCCACGGCGCTCGGCAATTTCGCCAGGGCGGCGAGCGCAGCCGAATAGCGCCTAGCGCTCGGTATTGCTGCTATTGGCGTAGCCGCTCCCGTTCGACGAAACCGGTGACAGGTAATCGAGGATGATCAACGCGACCACCTGGCTGGTGAGAAAGCCGGTGGTGCCGAAATTCTTCGCTCGCTGGTAGTCGACCAGCAAGCGCAATGCCCGGCCCGGGTCATCGCCGGGCTGTTCGTCGTCGGGCATGAACCCGATCTGCTTGAATGCTGACTGCAACATCGCCGCAATCTCGCGCTTTTCCCCCGGCTGCCAGTTGAAATTGACGGTGCCGCCGAGCTCGGAGATCCTCGCGTTCAAATCCGCCATGCGCACCAGGAAGTTCTTGCGCATTTTCTGGAATCCGGCCCGCTCGGCGCGCAGCGCCTCGAGACTGCCCCGCAGCCCGGCGATTTCGCGAATCCTCGCATCGAGCGCGAGGGTAACGTCGTCGTAGGGCGGAACCTGCACGGCCATCGTGTCTTTCAGCGATTCGAGTTCACGCTCCATTTGCGCGAGCGCGTTGCGGTTCGCCGCAACGGCATTCAAAGACGCGACGATTTCCCTCGTGGACAGGTCGCGCTGCGCCGTGGGTAATTCCGAACGCGGCACCACGAGCACGTCGTCGTCCGACTGCGGGCCAAAGAAATTGGTGTTGGAAAACAGGTAAAGCACCGCCGCAACCAGCTCGAGAACGAGCGCGGCGAACAGCGCGTTCAGGTATTTCCTGTCGATCGAAACCTTTTGCACGAGACCGAGGATGGTCACGATTCCGGTTGCCGCGAACAGCAGCAATACGACGTAAAAAAGGGCGCTTTCTTTATCCATGTTCAATCAACGCAGGCGTGCCAGTGACCCGTGTAACCAGGCCGGGTAATGGTTGTCGCGATTGTACGCTATCGCGGCGTCACGGCGCCAGGCACGCGCGCCAGCGAAGGCTCAGGTCCTGCGCCGGTAAGCGGCGATGGCGACCACCAGCCCGAGAATGGCGAGCAGCGGGTGACCGAGCGCGCTGCTGCCGCTGGCGGTCGGGAAACCGACCGTATTGCTGCACGAACCGCTGCCCACGTTCAATAAAGCCTCACGGTAAATCGTCGTCGTCAGGAAATTCTCGAGTACGTAGATAAAGTTATTGGTGGTATCGATCACGGCTTTCGAAGGATGGCCTAACGCGATGCCCGAGGAATCGACATTGACCCAGTCGTCCCCGCAATTGGTGGTTGCGATTACCTTGGTAGCGCCGCTGCCGCCGAGCGCGTAAATGATGCGGCGATCGGCAGGATTGATCGTGATTCCGCGCACGCTGGTAAAATTGGCGACACCGCCGCTGAAAGGATCGTGCAGGATCTGCCAGCTAACGCCACCGTCGATGGAGCGCCGCATCAGCCCGGAGCCGGAAGTCCCGGCATAAACCACGTCGGCATCGGTCGGATCGACGGCAAGCCCGTCCACTTCGGTCAGCGGCAGGCTGGAAAGGTAAGTCCAGGTGGCGCCGCCATCGATGGTCTTGTAAAGCCCGTCGTCCCCGATACCGCCGGGAATCGCCCCGACGTAAACGATATTGGCGTCGGTCGGCGCGACGGCGAGCGAAATAATTGCCGGATCGGCATCCCCGGCGATCGCGAATGTCGTCCAGTTTTGCCCGCCATCGAGCGATCTCTGCAAGACACCGGTTACCGGGACTCCGTTGGAGTAGCCGGCGGCATAGGCGGTCAGCGGCACATTCGGCGCAAATTGAATTCGCCAGACGTCGTGCGCGGCGCTGCCCGCGGTGACGAACCAGCTGGTGCCGCCATCGTTACTCCTCTGTATCTGTCCACCGCGTACGCCAGCCAGCACGATATTCGGGTCGTCGGGTTTGATCCCGGCGCCGTGATAATCGAGGTTGTTCATGATTTGCATGGTCCAGTTATCGCCGGAATCGATGGACTTCCAGATGCCCACGTTGGGATCCACGCGGGTCGTAGCAAACAGGGTGCTCGACAGGCTCGGCGCCAGCGCGAAATCGAAAACCTGCTCGCCGGGGGGAGATTTCACTACCCAGGCGGCATGACCCTGGACCGGGGTAAGCGCTATCAGCGCTAGCGGTGCGAGTTGCCGGATAAACCGGCAGGTTCTGTCGATGAATCGTCTATGCACTTTTCGATATCCCGGACAAGCACTAAATGTGAACTCTAACACCCTGATTTCAAAGCATTCTTGACCCTTATCAAGGATATTGTCAAATGTAAATAATTCTGTAACGGGCGTTGCTTTGCGGCTTTTACGGCAGGTGAAATGGCCTTATTCGAGGCTTATCGAATGTTTTAAAACTGACAAGGCGCTACGCCTGGTCGAACTCGATCTCTTCGATGATCCAGCTTTCGCGACACCCCGCGGCGTAAAATTCGAGCGTAGCCGGGTGCGCCAGCAACGCGTCCACGTAGCGTTGCGAATCCGGGCGCAACGCAACCCGGTAGGTGCGGAAACGGCTCGCGACCGGGGCGAAGAAGGCATCGGCCGCGCACAAGCGCTCGCCGAACAGGTAAGGACCTGCGGCGTTGCCTGTCGTTTTGACCCAGGCCCACAGGTTTTCGATACGCTCGATATCGGCGCGCGTTTCCGCGTCGGGCTTGATGGATTCGTATTCGCGCCTGACGTTCATCGGCATGCTCGAGCGCAGCGCGAAGAAGCTCGAATGCATCTCGGCGCAGAGCGTTCTCGCGGCGGCGCGCGCCTGCAGCCCTTCTGGCCAGATCCCCGCATCGGGGTGCCGCTCGTGCAGGAATTCGGCGATGG
>Ga0224512_10002613_pt1 | contig 16386 bp, 13 predicted proteins | sample SF_May12_sed_USG_4_FD_169103 | JGI IMG/M metagenome (GOLD analysis project Ga0224512, IMG submission 169103) | Sediment microbial communities from San Francisco Bay, California, United States - SF_May12_sed_USGS_13 | ecosystem: Environmental > Aquatic > Marine > Sediment | place: USA...
CCGTGGCGGCGCCGATCTCCTCCGCCGTGAACCGCATCGTTCCCGGCGTCAGCGCGATGCGGTCGAAGCGTTCGGTATAGTCGATCACCGCGTCGTCGCCGCGGTCCCGCACGTCGGCCAGGATCGCCGCAACCGTCTCGTTGACGTCGGCAGCGGTTTCGCGCTTGGCGGCAAGCAGTTCGGTGAACTCAGCCTCGAAGCCGGGCTCGGCGGCATTCAGCCTACGCGGCATCGGCGGCCTCCCGGATCCGTTCGATCCAGCCGTCGACCTGCACCGGGCGGGTCTTCAGCGCCGCGCGGTTGACGATCAGCCGGCTGGTGACCTCGGCGATGGTCTCGATCTCGACGAGGCCGTTTTCCTTCAGCGTTTTGCCGGTCGAGACCAGGTCGACGATGCGGCGACACAGGCCGAGCCCGGGGGCCAGCTCCATCGCGCCGTTCAGCTTGATGCATTCGGCCTGCACGCCGCGCGCCGCAAAATGGCGGCGGGTGATCTCGGGGTACTTGGTGGCGATGCGGATATGGCTCCAGCGCGCGGGGTCGTCGGTGCGGCGCATCTCGCCCGGCTCGGCGACGACTAGGCGGCATCTGCCGATGCCAAGGTCGACCGGGGCGAAGAGTTCCGGATAGTTGAACTCCATCAGCACGTCGTTGCCGGCGACGCCCATATGCGCCGCCCCGAAGGCGACGAACGTCGCGACGTCGAAGCTGCGCACCCGGATGATCGACAGTTCCGGGACGCTGGTCGCGAACTGCAGCGCCCGGCTCGACTCATCGTCGAAGGCCGGTTCCGGCTCGATGCCGGCGCGCCGCAGGATGGGCATCACCTCTTCGAGGATGCGGCCCTTGGGCAGCGCCAGGACAAGGTTTTCGTTCGCCGGCACGGGTGATGGTCTCCAAAGCTTGAGGGTTCGTCCCTTTCGGGTGGCCCTTATGTGGCACAAGGCGGGGCGGGATTCCAGTGTTGCGGGGCGAATTCCCGTACTGCGCCCGCCGCTGCCCGGCCCGAGCGGATGGCGCCCTCGATGGTGGCGGGCAGGCCGGTATCGGTCCAGTCGCCGGCAAGATAGAGATTGGCCAGCGCCGTGCGGGTCCCGGGGCGGCGCGCGGCCTGGTCCGGCGTCTGCGCGAAGGTGGCGCGCTTTTCCTTGACGATCCGGTGCGGCGGAACGGCGTTGGCGTTGCCTCCCAGCGCCGCCGCCACGTCGCGCCACAACAGGCCGGCGATCGTTTCGTTATCGCGCTCCGCCAGTTCGTCCGCGGCACTGACCGTGACCGAAACCACGTCGCCCCGGGCGAACAGCCACTGTGCCGCGCCGCCGACGAGGCCGAGCAGCGCCGCGCCGCCGGGCAGGTCCACGAGGCGGTCGAGCCGGAAGTGCGCGTTGACGATGGCATGGTGCCGGTCCGGCACGGCCACGTCCGGCAGGATCTCGGCGGCCGACCATGGCGGCATCGCCAGAATCGCCGCATCGCCAGGCGCGAGCGCGACATCCGTGTCCGCGAAGCGCAGGACGGAAAGACGCTCCGCTTCCGTGGCGACGCCCTGCAGCCGTGCGCCGAACCGGATCTCCGCGCCGTGTTTCGCCAGAATTCGCAGCGCCGGGTCGACGAACGCCGCGCCGAGGCCGCCTCGGGCGACCAGCGGCCGGCAGGCCTGGCCCCCGGCGCCGAGCGTCTCGCGCACCGCGCGCCACAGCAGCCGCGCCGAGGCGTCGGCGGCCGGGGTGTTCATGACCGCCACCGCCAGCGGTTCCCACAGCCGCCTGTAGAGCGGATTGCGGCCCAGCGCGTCGGCGACCGTCGCCGCTTCCGGCGCCCGGGCGAGCGCGGCCAGCCCCTTGAGATGGGCGAATGCGCCGGCCCCCGGAACGCGGCGCGACGGCGCGAAGAGCCACCACGGCAGGCGCCCGTCATTGGGCCGCAGCGCCCAGCCTTCCCCGGTCGCAAGGTCGTGGAACGGCAGCACCGCATCCGTCGGGCCGGTGAGTTCGTCGCCGGCGCCGATCATGCGCAGATAGGCGAGCGCCGCACTGTTGCCAGAAAGCAACAGGTGGTTGCCATTATCTATTGTTCTGTCAAGAGTTCGGTCTTGCCATGAGCGGCAGCGGCCCCCGGCGTGGCCCGCCGCCTCGTACAGCGTGATCTGTGCGCCGGAAGCGGCCAGCTCCACCGCGCAGGACAGCCCGGAGAGTCCGGCGCCGACGATATGCACCCGCTGCGCCGCGCCGGTCATGTCAGCAGATGCTTCAGCGCGATCCACAGCTTGGTGGCGCGGCCGATGCGGAAGCGCCTGCCGGGCCGTGTCCAGCCGCTGCTCGCCATGCGGCGCAGCAACAGGCGGTAGACCTCCATCATCGCGAAGGCGGGCCGCAGCGCCCTGCGGTCGCAGCCGGTGAACGCAGTCTCGGCATCGGCGAAGCGCTGCGCCGCGATCTCGCCCAGGGCCGTGCAGACAAGCGGCAACGCCGGCCGCGTGATGACCGCTGCCGGGTCCGCAGTGCCGATCCCGTGTTCCACGAGCAGTTCCCGGGGCAGATAAAGCCGGCCCCGCGCCGCGTCCTCGCCGACGTCGCGCAGGATGTTGGTCAGCTGCATTGCGTGGCCGAGCGCCACCGCGCCGCGCCGCGCCGCCGGCGAATCGTCGCCGAACACCCTGATCGCCAGCAGTCCGACCGCGCCGGCGACCCGGCGGCAGTAGAGCGTCAGCACCGCCATGTCAGGCGCCTGCACCTCGCCGCTCACATCCATCGCCACCCCGTCGATAACGGCCTCCAGGTCGGCAAGGTCGAGATCGTAGTCGCCGCGCGCGTCGAGGAGCGCCAGGCCGATCGCCGTCTGCGGCCGGCCCTCGGCGATGCGCCCGATCTCGGCGCGCCAGTCCGCGAGCGCGCCGGCCTTGTCGTCCGGCAGCAGGTCGCCGTCGGCGATGTCGTCGACCGCGCGGCAGAAGGCGTAGATCGCGAACATGGCGCCGCGCCGCTCAGGGGGCAGCAGCCGCATCGGCCAGTAGAAGGACGAGCCCGACTTCACCGCGATCCGGCGGGTCGCGCGGGCCGCCGCGATGCCCGCCGCGCTCACCGCACCAGCCCCTTCCAGATGCCCTCGGCGATACAGGACGCATAGGCCGGGCGGCCCAGCCGCACGCGCGCCGCCAGCGGGTCGCGCCGCCGCAGCAGCGCCGAAAGCTTCCGCGCGACGGCGTGGATCGCCGCCGCCTCCATCGCCAGGCGCCGGCTCGCGAGGGCGGCTGCCAGCGGCGCGGCCGCGGCGAGCAGGTCGTCGACACCGTCGAGTATGCGGTCGAGCACCCGGCGCAGGGCCGGATCGCAGCGCGCCGCCGCCAGCGCCTCGACACCTGTTCCCTCGGCGTCCAGCCAGGTCTCGGGGATGTAGACGCGGTCCAGTTCGCGGTGGTCCGCCGCGCAGTCCTGCAGGTGGTTGAGCACCTGCAGGGCATTGCACAGTGCGTCCGACAGGGGATACAGCGCAGCGCCCTCGCCATGCAGGTCGAGGAGATACCGCCCCACTGGCGCCGCCGAGCGCATGCAATACGCCATCAGATCGTCCCAATCCCCGTAGCGCCGCTTCGTCGCATCCTGCCGGAAGGCGTCCAGCAGGTCGAGGCAGTGGCGCGGCGGGACCGCCGTTTCCTCGAGACTCGCACGCATGCGCGCCGCCGTTTCGATGGCTGCACCGTCGTCCGCGCCGCCGATCGCCGCCGCCAGCCGGTCGAGCCGTGCGATCTTGTCTGCGGGCGCCAGCGCCGGGCTGTCGGCGATGTCGTCGGCCGCCCGCGCGAAGGCATAGAACGCCCTCACATGCGGCCGCAGCCGGGCCGGCAGCAGCAGCGAGCCGACCGGGAAGTTCTCGTCCCGTGCGGTCTTGCCGCAGGATGGCGTTTCGAGGGCGGCACTTCTCATCGCCATTCACTTAACCGCCCGGCGCCGCGAAAGCCAGCCCCGTGCGACATGCCGGCGTTGCCGTCAAAGAGGCACTTGCAATCCGCTTCGATTCGAGCAAGTTTCCGGGCCATGACAGCAACAAGGAAAAAGGTGTCGCCCCTCGACGCTGCGCTCGCGCTCCAGCAGACCGGCGACCTCGACGGCGCCGAGGCCGGCTTTCGCGCCGTGCTCGAACAGGATCCGGAGAATCCGGATGCGCTGGTGCTGCTCGGCGACCTGCTGCGCCGGACAGGAAAGGCCAGCGAAGGAGCCGGGCTGATCGCGCGCGCAATCGAGTCCGCGCCGGGCCAGGGTCGCCGGCCGGACCCGTCGTGGCGGGTTGCACTGGCCTATGCGAAGCGGGATGCGGGCGATGTGGGGGGGGCGCTGAAAGAAATCGAGACGCTGCTGAAACTGGCGCCGACCGCGCCCGAACTGACCTTTCTGCGCGCCGAACTGTTGCAGCGGCTGAAACGTCATGAAGAGGCGGTCGCGGACTACGAGGCCCACCTCAGGCAGAAGCCGGGCAACGCGAAGGCGCTGAACAATATGGGCGTTTCTCTGAAGGCTGTCGACCGCCTGAAGGACGCGTACGAGGCCTTTCGAAAAGCGCTGGAGTTGCGGCCCAACTACACGCAGGCAATGGTCAACGTCGGGAAGATGCTGGGCGACATGGGCCAGATGGAGGCCGCCATCGCCCAACTTCGCCGCGCCGTCGCATACGATCCCGACGACCGGAAGGCGGAGAACGCCTTGGTCCACGCCCTGCAGCTTGGTGACAGGGCCGAGGAAGCCGAACGGCTGGCCGAAAGGATTTACGAACGCGACCCCGACGCGGTGCAGTCGATGATCCAGCTCGGTAATGTCCGAATGGTGATGGGCAACCGCGCTGATGCCGTGGCTCTGGCGCGCAAGGCCCACGCAATGGAGCCGCGCGCGCAAGGGGGGCTTTCGCTCCTGGCCGAGGCCGACGGCGAGGCCGCACCAGCCGAACTTCTGGGGGAGATCGAGGGCATTCTGGCCAGGGGACAGGACTTTCGGCACCGGATCGGCCTGCATTTTTCGGCGGCCAAACTGTGCGAGAAGATAAAACGGTACGAAGAGGCCTTCGCCCATTACGTGGAGGGCAACGCTGCTCGTAAGGATCAGCTTCAGCGGATGGAGAAGTTCTACGACCCGTCCTCTGTCGAGCGCCGCGTCGAAGAGTTGATCGAGAATTTCGACCGGGAACGCTGTGCAGGGCCCGCAGGCAGCTCCTCGGAGTTGCCGGTCCTTATCGTCGGCATGCCGCGCTCGGGTACGAGCCTGACCGAACAGATCCTGGCGAGCCACCCGCGGGTCGCCGGCGCGGGCGAACTCAGGGAGATCGGCCTGATCTTGGACTGGCTGACCCGCGACCATGACTATCCGCTGGCACTGCCGCAAGACGCGTTGAAGGAGGCGGCGACCGGTTATCTGAGATACGTCGGCAAAATCGGACGCGGAGCGGCGCGGGTCACCGACAAGATGCCCGGAAACTTCATGAATCTGGGTCTGATTACACGGATGTTTCCCAAGGCGCGGATCATCCATTGCCGGCGCGATCCGATGGACAATTGCCTGTCCTGCTTTGCCCAAAACTTCTCGGCCGACGGGCTGATCTGGTCGACGGACCTCGTGGATCTCGGCCACCAATATTGCCAGTATCGGCGCATGATGGTGCATTGGCGGGCGGTCCTGCCGCGCGGACGCATGCTGGAGATCGATTACGAGGACACGGTGGCGGATCTGGAGACCCAGGCGCGGAGACTGGTCGAATTCGTCGGGCTCGAATGGGACGATGCGTGCCTCGAGTTCCACAAGACCGAACGCGCGGTCGCCACCGCCAGCCGCGAGCAGGTGCGCAACCCGATCTACAAGTCCTCGGTCGGGCGCTGGCGGCGCTATGGCGACGGCGTCTTGCCGCTGGCCGATGCGCTGGCGGCCTGCGGCTGCGAGCCGGCGGTGGATCGCGGCGAGGCGTCGACGTGAAATCCCCCGGCGATGCGCTGGCCGACGCATTCGCGCGGCACCGGAAGGGCGATCTCGCCGCCGCCGACCGGATCTACCGGAAAGTCATCAAGGCGCAGCCCGGCAATGCCGACGCGCTGTATCTTCTGGGCATGCTGTGCCTCGACGACGGGCGCGCCGCCGACTCGGTCCGCCACCTGAAAAAGGCAGTCGCCGCGGCGGCCAGAGGGAAGCGGCGTGTCGATCCCGGCTGGCGTCTGGCGCTCGGCACGGCGTTGCAGCGGGCCGGCGACGGGGCGGCGGCCCTCGCCGAATACGAGGCCGCGCTGCGCGCCGACCCGGCCTCGGTCGATGCGATGTTCTGCCGGGCCACGGCGCTGCAGGATCTCGGGCGTGCGGACGAGGCGATCGCCGCGTACGAGGCTATGCTGGCAAAGAACCCGAAACATGCGGAGGCGGCGAACAATCTTGGCGTCGTTTATCGAGACATGGGGAAGCCGGGCGCCGCGCTTGCAGCGTTCCAGAGGTCGGTTGCCGCCGATCCCGACTATCGGGACGCGCAAGTCAATCTGGGCCAGGCCTATGCGGACACGGGTCTGGTGGCGGACGCGCTTCCATTGTTGCGCACCGCCGCGGCAAGAGGGCCTTTCGATCCGGCCGTGGAGGAGAAGCTGTTCGGTTGCCTGGTGCAGCTCAACCTGATCGACGAAATTGAAGCGCGTGCAGAAACCCTGCTGAAGGAAAGGCCGGGCGAGCCATTCCTGATATGCCAGCTCGGCGTGGCCCGGCAGACCCGGGGCGACGGGGACGGCGCTCGTGCGCGGTTCCGCGATGCGCTGGCCGCAAACCCGGCCGTGGCGGGGGCGCATATTGGGCTCGCGGAGATTCCCGGCGAGGCCGGCAAGGAGACGCTGATACAGGAGGTGGAACGGCTGATCGCTGAAGACGCCGTCGGCTCCGAAGGCAAGGTCGCGCTGCATTTCGCGCTCGGCCGTCATTACGCGGCACGTGGAGAGCACGCGAGATCCCTTGCCGCCTATGCGCTGGGAAATGAGATCAAGCGGGCGACACTGGCCGCGCACGGCCATGCATACGACAGGCAAAAGGTGACCCAAACGGTCGACATTTTAACGAAACTGTTTGGCCGGGAGGCGCTCGAAGCGTCCGGCATCAATGATTCAGAGCTTCCCGTGTTCATAGTCGGCATGCCGCGCTCGGGCACCACGCTGACCGAACAGGTTCTGGCAAGCCATCCCAAGGTCTTCGGAGCCGGCGAATTGACTTTCATCGGGAGGACAGCGCGGGAGTTGCGCCGTCGTTTCGGATATCCGGACAAGCCGGTGCCGGCCGGAGTCCTGGCCCGGGTCGCGGACGCCTATATCGAGCCGTTGGCGAGGCTCGGCCAAGGCGCGCTGCGGGTGACCGACAAGCTGCCCGGAAACTTCATGCATATCGGCCTGATTTCACAGCTGTTCTCGCAGGCGCGAATCATCCACTGCCGGCGCGGCCCAATGGACACCTGCCTGTCCTGTTTCCAGCAGAATTTCGGCGCAGCCGGGCTGGGCTGGAGCACCGACTTCGGTGACATGGCACATGAATACTGCGAGTACCGGCGGATGATGGCGCACTGGCGCGCGATGCTGCCGGCGGGCAGGATGCTGGAGATCGATTACGAAGACACGGTTGCCGATCTGGAGGGCCAGGCGCGGCGGCTGGTTGAATTTCTCGGGCTCGACTGGGACGATGCCTGCCTGCGTTTCTACGAGGCGAAGGGCACTGTCATAACGGCCAGCCACAGCCAGGTCAGGCGCAAGCTGTATGCCAGCTCCGTCGGCCGTTGGAAGCGCTATGGCGATAGCGTGGCGCCGCTAATCGAGGGGCTGGCGGGCTGTGGATGCGGGCCGGGGGCGGAAGGCGCGTGACCGCAAGGCTGGCCCTGCCGCCACTCTACCGGCCGGTTGTGCTGACCGACGCCGGAGCCGATGCCGAGACGCGGGCGCGGGCAGGCGCACTGGCGCGCGACGGTGCCGAGGCCGGGACGTTCGTGTGGCGTCCGGACGCTGTGCGGCTCGACTGCGCCGTCGTGCTGCGGCCCGAGGAGGAGGTCGATCGGGTGCTGCCGGTCGTCCTGGTCGCGGTGCTGGCGCTCTCGGACGCCATCGGCGCGGTGGGCCCGCCGGCCGTCGCGTTGGACCTCGTCTGGCCCGGCACGGTGCGGGTGAACGGCGGCGTGGCCGGCGGCGTCGCCGTCGATCTCGCCCCCGGCGCCGGCCCGCGGGACATCCCCGACTGGGCGGTCGTCGCCGCCGATATCCGCATTGCCCCCGACCCCGGCATCGAAGGGGGCGAGCGGCCCGACGTGACATGCCTCGCGGCCGAGGGATTTGCCGGCGTGACTGCACGCGAGCTTGCCGAAGCGTTCGCCCGTTACCTGCTGGTCTGGATGGACCGCTGGGACGATGAGGGGTTGGCGCCGGTCGCGCGGCACTGGCTGCACCGCGCGACGGCGCGGCACCGCGACACCGTGCTGCTGCTGGGAAACGAGCTGATCGCCGGCAGCGTCGAGTCGCTGGACAACGCGGGCAACCTGCACCTGGAGACCGGCAAAGGGCCGCGGCGCCTGACCCTCGAGGCGTGGTGGCGGGCAGGGTCCTGAGGATCGGCCTGGCGGCCCTTGCCACACGCGCCTCATCCTGGAGACCTTGGCGCGGAAAGAAAGATTGTCATTGCGAGCCGCAGGCGAAGCAATCCAGTCGCCCCGCCCATCTGGATTGCCGCGGCGCTTCGCGCCTCGCAATGACAAATTCGAAATCCGTGCAAAGGTCTCCATCCTCAGAGTTTGTGAAGGCTAAGGTGTTCGCTCGTCTGGCGCCGGCTTTCGCCGGCAGGTCGTCCATCTGTCACCCTCACCCGACCCTCTCCCATCGAGAGAGGGCTTTGAATTTGGGCCCAATCCCCGCTCGCCCCTGCCCATCGGGGGACCGAGAGCTCTGAATTTGAGGCAAAAATTTCCCTCTCCCTTGATGGGAGAGGGTCAGGGTGAGGGTGACGGATAAACGATTCGCCGGCAACGCCGGCGGCCGCACGGTTTCTCCCGCGCGCGCCGGCGCATTGCGCGTAATCCTGCCACTTTGAGCAGACTTGCCGCCATGGCGCCAGGACTGTTGCATCTTTGCAACAGGAGAAGAAAAATCGAAGCGGATAACCCCGGTTTCTTGTTGCCTTCGACCGAATTACTGGTCTTTATTGTCGCAGTTTCCCTTTGGGTTGCGGCCGGCATGGTGGCAAGGAGGGAAGCTTGGAAATTTCCAACCATCGATGAGGAGAGATTGATGAAGAAGGGTCTTCTTGGCAGCACGGCGCTGGTCGCCGCGACTGCACTCACTGTCGGCGCGGCCTCCGCGGCCGAGGCGCCGACCTACAAACTGTCCGGCTGGATGAACTTCCAGGCCTATTTCGCGGATCGCGATGCCCTGACGGCTTTTGCTGCAAGCAACACGACCGCATTTACTACGGCAGGCGTTGCCGACACGGCCAGCACGAACGACATGTATTTCGGTGTCGACGATGCCGAGCTGACGCTGAACGTTTCCGGCACGGCCGACAACGGGCTGGAGTATGGCTTCAAGATCGAGTTCGAGGGCTCCCCCGGCGGCGGCAACGTTGCCGACGAGGCGCGCATCCAGCTCGGCGGCACCTGGGGCACCCTGCAGTTGGGTGACGAGGACGGCGCCGAGGACACCATGAACTACGGCGGCGAGAACCTGCTGGGCGCCACCGGCGGCTGGGACGGCGACGGCGACGACATGTCCGTCCTCGCAACTTTCATCTTCCCGACGATCGCCGGCGATACCAGCGACGCGAGCAAGATCACCTATTATTCGCCGCGCTTCTCCGGCTTCCAGGTCGGCGCCAGCTATGCGCCGAACAATCACGGCGGCGACCGGAACCCGGCCGACGATACCCTGTTCCAGAACTACATCGGCCTGGGTGCGAACTACGACGGCAGCTTCGGCGACGTCAGCATCAAGGCCAGTGCGGTCTATGCCTCGGCCAGCTATGAGGGCAACGGCGTAGTCCAGAACGTTGAAGACATCTCGGCCTTCTCGGTCGGCGGCATCGTCGGCTTCGGACCGGTGAGCGTCGGCGCCAACTTCACCGACAACGGCGAGTCCAACACGGTCGTAGGCGCAAATCAAGAGCGCAGCTACTGGAACGTGGCCGCCGGTTTCGAGACCGGACCACTCTATCTGTCGGCGGGCTACATCGCCCACACCTTCAGTACTGGTGCTGTCGACGTTGAGCCCAGCGCCATTTCGGTGACGGCGGACTACAGCGTCGCGCCGGGCTTCGGCGTGTATGCCGAGTACACCGGCTATGACGCCGACTCGACTCCCAGTGCTGACGCAAGTGTGATCATCGTCGGCGCGAACGTCAGCTTCTGATCGTTTCGATCGCAAGCAACGCCTTTAAGGGGCGGCGGGGCAACCCGCCGCCCTTTTTCTTTATTCGGAGGCCGGCATCGTCGCGGCCCCATACCGCCAAGCCGATGCTGTGACCTATAACCGGTAGCGTCATTGCGAGGCGCGTCCTTCGACGGGCTCAGGATGAGGGCGCCGCGGCAATCCAGAAACGGCCGGCTCGGAGCCCCATGGCTCTGGATTGCTTCCCCCTCGCTTCACTCGGGGTCGCAATGACAACGAAGCTCATGCGCCATCCGGAAATCCGGCAGATGGGCGGCGTCAGGCCCGCTTCGGGCGGGCCGCGGCTGCGCGGCCCAGCGCCGCGAGGGCGGTGTCGACGATGGCGGATGCCGTCAGCCCGGCCGCCTCGTACTGCGCCTCCGGCTTGTCGTGATCCTGGAAGCGGTCCGGCAGGGTCAGTGTCCGCACCTTCAGCCCGTCCTGCAGGTCATGCGCGGCGAGGAACCGCAGCACCTGCGCCGCGAAGCCGCCGAACGCCGCTTCCTCGACGGTGATCAGCACCTCGTGCTCGGCCGCCAGCCGGCGAATGAGCGCCTCGTCCAGCGGTTTCGCGAAGCGGGCGTCGGCGACGGTCGCCGAAAGCCCGCGCGACGCGAGGTCGTCCGCCGCCTTCAGCGACTCGGAAAGGCGCGCGCCGAAGCTCAGTATGGCGACCGTGCCGCCCTCGCGCAGCACCCGTCCCTTGCCGATCTCCAGCACCGCGCCGCGTTCGGGCAGCGCGATGCCGGCGCCCTCGCCGCGCGGATAGCGGACCGCCGAAGGCCGATCGTCGATCGCCGCCGCCGTCGCCACCATGTGCACCAGCTCTGCCTCGTCGGCGGCCGCCATCACCACGAAATCCGGCAGGCAGGTGAGGTACGCGACATCGAACGCGCCGGCATGGGTGGCGCCGTCGGCGCCGACCAGCCCCGCGCGGTCGATCGCGAACCGCACCGGCAGCTTCTGCACCGCCACGTCGTGCACGACCTGGTCGTAGGCGCGCTGCAGGAAGGTCGAATAGATCGCCGCGAACGGCCTGTATCCCTGCGCCGCCAGCCCCGCGGCGAAGGTCACCGCATGCTGCTCGGCGATGCCGACGTCGAAGCAGCGCTCCGGGAAGCGCTCGGCGAACCGGTTCAGCCCGGTGCCTTCCGGCATCGCGGCGGTGATGGCGACGATCTTTTCGTCCGCCTCGGCCTCGCGGATCAGCGAATCGGCGAACACCCGCGTGTAGCTGGGCGCCTTCGGCGTGCCCTTGATCTGCGCGCCGGTCACGACGTCGAACTTCGACACCCCGTGATACTTGTCGTCGGACTCCTCGGCCGGCTGGTAGCCCTTGCCCTTTTGCGTCACCACATGCACCAGGATCGGGCCGTCCGCGCGGGCATCGCGCACGTTCTTGAGCACCGGCAGCAGGTGGTCGAGATTGTGGCCGTCGATCGGGCCGATGTAATAGAACCCCAACTCCTCGAACAGCGTGCCGCCGGTCACCATGCCACGGGCGTATTCCTCGGCCCGCCGGGCGGCGGTCTCCAGGCTGCGCGGGAAATGTTCGGCCACCGACTTGGCGAGGTGGCGCAGCGAGACATAGGATTTCGACGAGATCAGCCGCGACAGGTAGGCGCTCATCGCGCCCACGGGCGGCGCGATCGACATGTCGTTGTCGTTGAGGATGACGATCAGCCGGCGGTCCATGGACCCCGCATTGTTCATCGCCTCGTAGGCCATGCCGGCGCTCATTGCGCCATCGCCGATCACCGCGACGACATTGCTGTCGCCGCCGGAGAGGTCGCGCGCCACGGCAAAACCGAGGGCAGCCGAGATCGAGGTCGAGCTGTGGCCCGCGCCGAACGGGTCGTATTCGCTTTCCGACCGTTTGGTAAAGCCCGACAGGCCGCCGCCCTGGCGCAGCGTGCGGATCCGGCTGCGCCGGCCGGTGAGGATCTTGTGCGGGTAGCACTGGTGCCCGACATCCCAGATCAGGGTGTCGCGCGGCGTGTCGAACACATAGTGCAGCGCCACCGACAGCTCGACCACGCCCAGCCCCGCGCCGAGATGGCCGCCGGTGACCGACACCGCCTCGACCATTTCGTTGCGCAATTCGTCCGCCAGCTGGCGCAATTGCTTTACCGGCAGCCGCCGCAGATCGTCCGGGCTGTCCACCGTGTCGAGCAACGGTGTCTTTGAGGTCTCGATTTCACTCAATGCTGGCTCCCCTGAACTCGCTATGTCCTGCCGGTGATCCGGTTCACGAACGCCGTTCGACGACGAACCGCGCGACGTCGCGGAGAAAATCGGCGTTTTCGTCGAAGATTGCAAGGTGCCTCTTGGCCTGGTCGGCCAGCATCCGGGCCTGGGCCCGGGCGCGCTCCGGCCCGAGGATCGACACGAAGGTCGCCTTGCCTTGCGCAGCGTCCTTGCCGACCGCCTTGCCGGTCTCCTCGGCCGAGCCCTCGACATCCAGCAGATCGTCGGCGATCTGGAAGGCGAGCCCGAGGTCGTGGGCGAAACCGCGCAACGCCTCGCGCGCCGGTTCGGCGGCGCGCCCCAGGATGGCGCCGGCCTCGCAGGCGAAAGCGATCAGCGCGCCGGTCTTCAGGCGCTGCAGGCGGGTGATCTTGCCGATGTCCATGTCGCGGTCGGCCGCGGCCAGGTCGATCATCTGGCCGCCGACCATGCCGTGCGCGCCGGCCGCCCGGGCCAGCGCGACGACGAGTTCGCAGCGGACCCCGGGATTGGAGTGCGTGGCGTCGGCGCCGAGCACCTGGAAGGCAAGCGTCAGCAGGGCGTCGCCGGCGAGGATCGCCGTCGCCTCGTCGAACGCCTTGTGCACGGTCGGCTTGCCGCGCCGCAGGTCATCGTCGTCCATGGCCGGCAGGTCGTCGTGGACCAGCGAATAACAGTGCACCAGTTCGACCGCGGCGGCCGTCCGCAGGGCCGATGTCCTGGAGACGGTAAACTGGCGGGCGCTCTGCAGCACCAGGAACGGCCGCAGCCGCTTGCCGCCGCCCAGGGCCGCGTAACGCATCGAATCAATGAGGCGGCGTTCCGGCGCGTCCTCCGATTCCAGGATCTGCTGCAGCACCGCCTCGACATCGACGGCGGCGCTTGCCATCGCCTGCTGCAGGGCGTCCATCGGGAATTCTATTCCAAGTCGGCGGGCTCGGCGGCTATGCCGCCGGCGGATTTGGTGATCTTGTCGATCCGCGCCTGGGCTTCGGTCAGCTTGGCCTCGCAGTGCTTCTTCAGTGCCGCGCCGCGCTCGTAATCCACTATGGCTTCGTCCAGCTTCGATTCGCCGGTCTCCAGCTTCTGGACGATCTTCTCCAGCTCGGCGAGCGCGTCCTCGAACTTCATCGCCTTGATGTCGTCGGGAATGTGGGCGTCGGTCATCACTTCTCCTTGCGAAACCCCATCTTACCGCCGATCCGCAAGCGATTCCAAGCCCGCGACGCCCTGCAGGCGCGTGTCGTGCATAATCCGGTTGCGCCGGGGGCGGTGCGGGCCGGCGCGGCCCGGCCGGACGGAACGCCCATGTCAGCGTTTCATCAGGGTCCGGACGTGTGCGGCCGCGGAACGTCCCAGGGCCGCGAGGTCGTACCCGCCTTCCAGCGTCGACACCACCCGTCCGCCGCAGTACGCGTTGGCGATGTTCATCAGTTCCCGGGTGACCCATGCGAAGTCGTCCTCGTTGAGTTCCAGAGACGCCAGCGGGTCCGCAGCATGGGCGTCGAATCCGGCTGAAATCAGAAGGAATTCGGGCCCGAATTCGGCCAGTGCGGGCAGGATCATGGCCTGCATCGCCTGGCGGAACCCGGCGCTGCCGGTGTGCGGCGGCAGCGGCGCGTTGACGATGTTACCGGCAACGCCGCGTTCGCCGGTGCCGCCGGTGCCCGGATAATGCGGCGACTGATGGGTCGAGGCGTAGAACAGATTCTTGTCGTCCCAGAACATCGCCTGGGTGCCGTTGCCGTGGTGGACGTCGAAATCGACGACAGCGACGCGGCCAAGCCCGTGCACCGCGCGCGCCTGTTCCGCGCCGACGGCGACGTTGTTGAACAGGCAGAACCCCATGGAACGGGATGGCTCCGCATGGTGGCCGGGGGGCCGCACGGCGCAGAACGCGTTGTCCGCCTCGCCGGCCATCACGTCGTCGACCGCGGCGCAGACGGCGCCGGCCGCGCGCAACGCCGCCTCCCCGGATTTCGGACACACCGCGGTATCCGGGTCGAGCTGCACGAAACCGGTCTCGGGGATCGCCGCCAGGATCCGCTCCACATAGCTGCGCGGATGGACACGGGCGATCTGGTCGAGTTCGGCGGCCGGCGCCTGGCGCCTGTCCAGCGCGTCGAACTCGCCGGCGTCCAGCGCGTCGAGGACGGCCTTCAGTCGGGCCGGACTTTCCGGGTGCATCGGCCCCATATCGTGCGCGGCGCAGGCGGGATGGGTGTACAGAATCGTCGACATGAACTCGCCCCCATTCGATTCGCCGCCAGCATAGCAGGGCTGCGGGGGCCGCGAACAGGCCTTGTACGAGGCGCTTGAAACCTTTGCGATGTCATATAAACTCTATACGGGCCGTGCGTAACGCAGTAACCGCGCCGGCCCGTTCGTTGAGAGGATAGAGCGATGCGCCTGGCGGGCAATCGGGCAGTCTCTGTGGGTGCCTTGATTCTGGTGACCCTGTCGCTGGCGCCCTGTGCGGTCCGGGCACAGGGCAAGGCGGCGCGTGTCGAGGTCGACGCGGTCGTCGTCGAACCGCTGACCCAGACCGTGCCGGTTCTCGGCCGGTTCGTCGCGCGCCAGTCCGGGCCGGTCGCGGCGCTGGTCGGCGGACCTGTCGCCGAGGTTCTGGTCGAGGTCGGTGACCGCGTCGCCAGGGGGGACGTGCTGGTTCGCCTGTCGACCGACGTCAGCGTCGGCAGCCGGAACCTGCGGCAGGCCGAACTGCGCGAGAAGCAGGCCGCGGTGGAGACCGCGCGGGCCCAGGCGCGGCTCGCGTCGCTGGAATTGCGGCGCCTTGAAAATCTGAAGAGTTCCGCCGCCTTCAGCCAGGCCCGCTATGAGGACAAGGCGGCCGAGGTCGCGCGCTACAGCAGCCAGGTCGCCGAGGCGGACGCCGCGGCCGTACGCGCTGCCGCGAACCTGGCACTGGCCGAACTGGATCTGGCGCGCGCCGATATCCACGCGCCCTACAATGGTGTGGTGGTCGCGCTGCACGCGGTGGAAGGCGCCTACGTCAATACCGGCGCGCCGGTGGTCGGCCTGGTCAACGACGAGAATCTCGAGATCGAGGCGGACGTATCGGCCGAGCGGCTGGCCGGGCTCGCGCGCGGGCGCGAAATCGAAATTCGGCTGGACGACCGCCGGCGATTTACCGCAACCGTCCGCGCCATTATACCCACCGAAAGCGCGTTGACGCGAACCCGCCCGGTGCGTTTCACGCCCAACATAGATCGCATCGAAGGGCTGCGGCTGGCGACCGACCAGAGCGTCACCGTGCTGCTGCCGGTCGGTGAGCCGCGACCGGTGGTGTCGGTCCACAAGGATGCGGTCGTCGCGCGCGGGAACGGCTACGTGGTCTTCGTCGTGACGGGCGGCAAGGCGGAGCCGCGCCCGGTGCGACTGGGCGAGGCGACGGGCGTCCGCATGGAGGTTCTGTCCGGCCTGGCGCCAGGCGATCTCGTCGTGGTGCGCGGCAACGAGCGCCTGTTGCCCGGCCAGCCGGTCACCTACGAGGGCATGAAACCCGCCGGCGGGGACGGCTAGGACCGGTGCCATGAACCTGATCCGCCAATCAATCGCCCGTCCGACCGCCGTGCTCGCGGCAGTCATCATGGCTGTCCTGTTCGGGTTCGTCGCCCTGCAGACGATCCCGATCCAGCTCGCCCCGGATGTCAGCAGGCCGGTCATCCGAATCACGACAAACTGGCCCGGGGCGGCGCCGATCGAGGTTGAGCGGGAGGTCCTGAACAAACAGGAAGAGGCGC
>Ga0224512_10002614_pt1 | contig 16375 bp, 12 predicted proteins | sample SF_May12_sed_USG_4_FD_169103 | JGI IMG/M metagenome (GOLD analysis project Ga0224512, IMG submission 169103) | Sediment microbial communities from San Francisco Bay, California, United States - SF_May12_sed_USGS_13 | ecosystem: Environmental > Aquatic > Marine > Sediment | place: USA...
CCCGGAATTCTGGCGCTGCAGACGACGGTCGGCCTGGGCCACAGGAAGATCCTTGCCGATCCGGACGTTGTGGAGGCAACCGTTTCCCACCTTGCAAAGGAGGCATCAGCATGGACCCTGTCGAACGCATATTGAAGGATTATCGGATTGGCGGAGAGGAACACCGTCTGGACCTGTTCCTGGCGTACCGCGATCTGCGGGATCGGTTCCAGGAGATCGAGAGAGAGGAATCGTCGACTCCTGCCGGGATTTATGCCGTTTTCCCCCGGCTTGGGTCCGATGCGGTCAGGCTGTCCCGCGGCGCCCGGAATTCGTAAACAGTTTAAGAACGTCCCCTTACTGTAAGACGGGGGTGAGGCGGAGGGTGGACTCGGCGTTCTCCCGGATCTGCTTTTTGTCGGTCCAGGCCGGGTGGGACGTCCCGGCGAGCCACAGGGGGCTCTGGTCCCGGTAGTGCCGCTCGAAAAAATGTCCCGACTCGCCCGTCGTGATGACGGACCGGGCCATCGAACGGAATCCCAGCGGGACGACCTGGCGCAGGGAAGGCCCCACCATGACCGAGAAGTCCGCGCCGTGCCGGAACTCCTCCTTGAAGACGGTCCGCCCGTCGCCTGGCACGGGGTGCGGCCCGATGTTGAACCACCGCCGGAGGTACCGTTTCTTTCCGAAGGGATGCTCGAAGGTCACCTGGTGGAGGCGATCCCATTTCCACGTCGAGAAAACATTCCCGAGCCGGTACTTCAGGAACGCCATGGCGTCCAGCAGGGAGCGGGCGGCGAGGTCGTCAAGCGATTCCTTGACCCCGGTCTCCGCGTTCTCCAGAAACAGGGAGTCCCCCCGGTCGATCGCCCGGTCCATCGCGTTCCACAGAAGGCGCGAGGTGCGCGAAGCCTCGTCGAACAACTCCTCCCCCAGGTCGTCCCGGAAGGCGTTTTCGATCATTTTTTCGTAGAAGAGCTCGTACAGCGTCGCCCCGGGACTGTCTCCGGATACGCGCAGGTCCCAACCGGAGAGGATCCTGGCCGCATCCCCGAAGTCCAGGTTCTCCCGCTCCCGTTGGCGCGCAACACGGACCGCGAGGGAGACCGCTTTGGCCGCATCCGGCCGCAGGATGTCCTGCTGCATCCGCTCGAAATCCTCCACGGAGAACTTCCCTTTTTCCGAGAGCATCCGGAGGATCCGTTTCCCCCGATCCGGCGGTTCGTAGAGCCGGGAGAGGTAGTGTCGATAGGAATTTCCCGCGGGGGGGAAGTTGGCCGCTACGACAACGCGTTCCGGCGGATTCCACACCCGCGGGTTCTCGGAGAACGGAACGGTCCCCGTCCATTCCCACTTTCCCGTGTCGCCGGGGACCGGAAGGAGGCTGCCCCCCCCCTTGCGCACCGGAATCCGCCCTGCCGTCACCACGCCGATGTTTCCCTCCCGGTCCGCGTACACGATGTTCTGTGCCGGGTGGGGAAACCCCGAGAGGGCCGCGAGGAACTCCTTCCGGTTGCGGGCGCGATTCAGGGCGTGGAGCGCTCCCAGCGCGTCGCCCCCGTCGAACCCCACCCACCGCAGCGCCAGCGCGGCGGACGACTCGAGCAGGACCGGGGAGAGGACGGGGCCGTGCGGCGTTTCCCACACCGTGAGCGTCTCCTCTTTCTTGCCCCGTACCCGGATCTTCTCGACACGCTTTTTCATCGGGACCCATTTCCCGCGGTACATCACCTGCTCCTCCTCCACCCTCTCGACGAAGAAGTCCGCGTCGTCCAGCATCACGTTGGTGAACCCCCAGGCAATATCGGGGTTGTGCCCGATAACCACGGAAGGGGCGCCGGGGAAGGAGACCCCGTAAACATCCACGCCGGGGGCAACGAGGTGAATCTCATACCAGAGGGAGGGGCAGGGAAGCAGAATGTGGGGATCGTTCGCCAGGAGGGGCCGCCCCGTCTCGCTCTTTTCCCCCGAAACGGCCCAGGCATTGGAGCCTCCGGACCGGGGGAGATCCCCCACCGACCGCCGCAGCGAAGCAAGCCCGTCAAAGAGGACCGAGGGGAAGAGCTCCAAGGGCGCCGAAGCGGCGAACGCCGGAGCGACAACGGGGGAATCGGCGGGCACGCGCGGCATAAGCTCCTCCGCCTTCTCCCGGGGGAGCTTTCTCCAGGCCCGGTAGAGCGTCAGTTCCTCCTGCCACTGGGCCAGCCCGAACGACTTCAGCAGGCCGATGGCGGCAACGTCCTCGGGGAGGAATTCCCGCGGCGGTGTCCGGAGGAGGCGAAACTCCACCGGCCAGGCACGCAGAGCCGCCATCGCCGCGTTCACGCCCTCGCAGTACGCCTGTACAATTTTATTCGTCTTCTCCGGCAGGGAGGCGAGGATGCCGGGGGCGCTGGCCGCGAATCCCAGATGCCGGAAGAGCCGGTCGGCGGGAAACGCTATCTCGCCGTAGACCTCCGACAGTTCCCCCCGGGCCAGCCTCCTTTCCATGTCCATCTGGAAGAGACGGTCCTGGGCGTGCACATACCCTTGCGCGAAGTAGAGGTCGTGGTCGTTCGACGCCGTGATATGAGGGATACCGTACGTGTCTCGCACGATTTCGACGGGGGCCGACAGGCCGGCGACGGCAAGCTGGCCTTCCCGCTGCGGTACGCTCGTTTGGAAGAAGGAAGAACAGGAGGCAAGAAGGAGGAATGCCGCCGCGAGGAGGCGCAAGGCCATGCGGCCGGAACCCCCGGGGGAAAGGTGCCCCCTCCTCATCGCTTCACGAACACCCGGGCCTTTATGTTTCCCAGAACCTTCTCGAAGATCTCTCCCGTGTAGGCGCGGACATGCCGGCGCATCTGGATGAGATACCGCTCGATCTCCCCCCATTCCCGGACGATGATTCGCATCTGGTCCCGGTACGCCTCGTCGTACTCGACCCGCATATTTTCCTGGAGAGCATCCCGCTTTCTCCGGTCGTCGGGGAAAACCTTCCGGGGAAGAAATTCGTAGATCGGCTCGAAGATACGGACGTCGGTGTCATCAAGGTGGAACAATTCGATGTTGTCGATCATGATCACCTTTTTTTCCGGAGTCGCCACATAGTGGCCGTAGCGCAGAGCGGTCCCAAGACAGTCCCCCAGAGTGTCCTGTCTCGCTGACCCGTTCACCCACCAGGTCCATTCCCGGAGGACTCGGGAGGCGGTTACCCCTTCGTCCAGGTAGATGTTCACCCCTTCCTCCTTCGGCTTCAAAAGAATCTCTTCGCCCTGTGGGGTCAGGTGATGCACGACGGGGAGGCCGGGCAAGCCTACCAGCCCCGGCAAGCCGCTGTGTATGTACTCGCCCAGGCAGCCGAACCGCGAAAGGTATAGGGAATACTCCTTCCCTTTGGTGTCGCGCAAGGTGAAAAGCGTATCCTTGTGCACCTTCTCCACGAGCTGGACGTCGGTCACCTCGAAGTCACGGGGGGCGTCCTCCGTCATCCGGGAAAGAAGCTGCAGGATCGCTTTCTTCAGTCCCGTGGACTTCAGCTTGGCAGAAAAGATCTTCACGCGGGCGCTGTCCGGCATCAGGCGGATCGCGCCCCGGACCCAGTTGACATACGAGTGGGAGATGCTTATCGGGAGCATGTCCGTGCAGGACGGGTCGAGAAGCTCGTCGATCTTCACCTCCCACAAGGGAATGTGCATGGTGAGAAACTCCTGGGGATTTTCCACCCCGAGGACCTTGAGGATCTTCTCCCTGTCCTTGGTCTTCCTCTGGGAAGCGGGAACCTGATAATACCGGTTGAGGGCCCGTTCGTACTTCGCAAGGTCGGCCTGGACGGCAGAACGCATCGGAAGCCCCTCCCGTCAAGCGTGGAGTAAGGTAGAATGGTTTGGACGACACGAACATAGTAACACGCTGCCGGGGAATACCATTCCTCCTTTCCCGGCATTTCGCGGTGTTTCCCGTCCATTTTCGTGCGGACGGTACCCTTCGAGACGCATCGGAAAACGATCCAGACATCGCTACGGGAGAGTCGCTGACGGGGCGCTCCCCCCGTGCCCCTCGACGGATCGGGACATGGCCAACAGCGCGTCAGCCAGGGGGGCGTGGCCGCCGAACAGAACGAGCTTGTCCCCGCCGTTCAAAAGGTCCCCCCTCCCCGGCTGGATGATCGCCCGGTCCCCCCGCAGGATGGCCAGGAGGAGGATGCCGGTTTCGTTTCCCACGGGGAGGTCCCCCACCGTCCTCCCCTCCCATCCCGAGGATGGCGCCACGTAATAGACCTCGATCACCTTCCGGCGGAGGAACTCCTCGAATCCGGCCAGGACCTCGTCGCTGCGCACCGGCCCCCGTTCGCGGAGGATACGGTACGTTCCGTCCCGGATAATCTCCTCCTGCTGGCGGATCACGTGGTCGGGGACGTGGTACTCGGCCAGAACGCGTGAGAAGATCTCCACGGATGTTTCAAACTCCTCGGGAATCACCGCGTTCGCCCCGAGCCCGATCAGGTCGTCCACATCTGCCACGTAGCGCGTCCGGACGAGGATGAACAGGTTCGGGTTGCTCCTCCTCGCGATCGCGACCGCCCGCCTCGTGGCCATCGGGTCCGAGATGGCGAGCACCAGGATCCGGGCGCGCCCGACCCCGACCCTCTCGAGGATTTCCGGCCGGTTGACGTCCCCGTAGAATATCGGCTCCCCCGCCGCCCGGCCTTCCCGGACCTGGGCGTCGTTCAGGTCGATGACGACGTAAGGAACACGCGTGGTCCGGAGGACCCGGGCAAGATTCTTCCCGTTCATCCCGAAACCGGCGATGATCACGTGGTTCTCCATCCCGTGCCTCCGCACTCCCCCCTCCTTCTCCGGCTCCGGAAGGGAGGCAGTCCCCGTCACCCACCGCTCCCACCGGCTCGCGATCCCCGGGGCGGCGTCCATAACGAACGGGGTCGCCACCATGGTCAGAATGGCGATGGCGAGCAGAACCTGATACTGGATCGGCCCGATGAGCCCGATGCGGTATCCCTCGGACATGAGCAAAAACGAAAACTCGCCGATCTGCATGAGGGTGACGGAGACGATCACCGCCAGGCGCCAAGGGTGCTCCAGTGCCCGGATCGCCGCCCCGGCGGAAACCGTCTTTACGAGGACCACCGCCACCATCACCGGCAGGATGAGGAGGAGATTCCGCGCAAGAAACGGCAGATCGAGGAGCATCCCCACGGAGATGAAGAAGACCCCCGTGAAGACGTCCCGGAACGGCATGACCTGCGCCGCGATCTCGTGAACATAGTCCGACTCGGAGATGACCAGCCCCGCCAGGAAGGCCCCCAACCCCAGGGAAAGCCCCCACCGGTGGGCAAGAAAAGCGGTCCCCGTGACCACCATCATCACCGTGAGGGCCAGAATCTCCCGGCTGTTTAACCGGATGACCTCCTTCAGGAGTCGAGGGACGAGGAACCGGGTCAGGACGAGCAGCGCCGCGACACCTGCCCCCGCCTTGGCCAGGGTAAGCAGCACCTCCAAGGACTTCGCCGTCTCCCACTGCCGCAGCGAGGGAAGGAGAAGCATCATGGCGATGACTGCCAGGTCCTGAAAAATCAGGATCCCGCTGGCGATCCTCCCATGATTCGTGTCGATTTCCATCCGGTCGGCCAACACCTTCAGGACGATGGCCGTGCTCGAGAGGGAGACGACGAACCCGATGAACAGTCCTTCCGGAACGGGGAGCCCCCAGAGGGTGAGAACCAGCAACGTAAAAAGGATCGTTGCCGAGACTTGCGCCCCCCCGACCCACAAAACCTCCCGCCGCATCCTTCCCAGGCCCGAAAGGGAGATGTCGAGCCCCACGGTGAACAGCAGGAGCACCACCCCGATCTCCGCCAGGGCCTTGACCACGGCCGGTTCCGAGACCAATCCGGCCCCGGTGGGACCCAGGATCGCCCCGGCCACGAGGAAGGCCGCCACCACGGACAGCCGAAGCTTGCCGAATACGAGGGCGACGACCGTGGCGATGGCGAGGACCACGGCCAGGTCACGGAGAACAGCGGAAAGTTCCAAGGGGCCTCCGATCCTCCCGGTTTTTCCCTAAAGTCCCGCCCGGTGGCTGCCGATAGAGCCGGTAGAGAACAACGATACACAATAGTTGCCTCTTCTCCCCGGAGAGGCTTGCTCGCCCGCAACCCCCGCCTCTGGCTCCGCGGGCGACATGTGACCCCCCGGGACTCCTGCCTATGCCCCGGGGGGTTTTTTCTGCCCGGTCCCTGCCTTTACTACAGGATACCGCGTGCGCGAAGGGAGGACAGGTCCCTGCCCGTCATCCCGAGCAGCTTGGCATAGACCTCTTCGTTGTCGGCTCCCGGGGGTCGGCAGACGGACCGGATCCTGGGGGGAGTCCCGCTCATCTTCCACGGGGGGGCGGCAAGCAGGAGGTTCCCGTAGACCGGGTCGTCCACCCGGGAAAAACAGCCACGCTCCCACCAATTGCTCTCGGAGAGCGTTTCGAGCGGCCGGTTGACTCGGCCCGTTACCACGGCCGCCCCGTGCCCGCTTTTTTTCGACGTGTATCGCTCGATCTCCCGAAGGATCTCGTCTGCCGTCCGGGTTCCCGACCACTCTTCCAGGATCGCATGAAGGACCTTCTCGTTCTCGATTCTCGTCCGGTCCGCCCCGGACCGGAACCTCGGGTCCGCAGCAAGCTCCGGCCGCCCGATGATGTGCATGAGCGACTCGAACGCCTCGTCGTTGTACGCGGCGATGAAGGTGTAGCCGTCCCTGCATCGGATGTAGGTGTAGGGGAAGACGGCCGGGTCGAACTTGCCGGTCCGCCGGCGCTCCCGGCCGGCGGTGTGCATCCAGGTAATATTGTAGTCGACGAACTTCATCATCGCCTCGGCGCCCGCGACGTCGACCATCTGTCCCCTCCCCGTGGCGTCCCGGTGCATAAGCGCCGCGAGCACACCCAAGGCCCCCCACAGCCCCTGGGCGAACCAGCCGTGCCAGTTCCCGGTCCTGGTGGGGACCTGGAATTCCTCACCTGGCCCGTTTTCCTCCGGGTCGCCCGTCACGTACGGTACTCCCGAGAGGGCCTGGCAGAGGATGTCGGAATCCTTCACCCGCCGGCTTGCGTCGGGGCCGAAAACCCCATACGTCGACAGGGACAGATAGATTATCGCCGGGTGGTCCCGGGCGAGGAACTCGTACCCGAGTCCCAGAGGATCCATCCGGGCGGGCCCTTCCGTCTCCACCACCACGTCCGACACCGCTGCGAGTCGCCGGAAGATCCGAACCCCCTCCTCGTCTTCGAGGGAGAGCGTCACGAACTTCCGGTTCCGCGCCTCGGAGAGGAAGGGGAGCCCCGTGCCGGCGATGACGATCCCTTCCGGTACGTAGTTTCGCGCCGGGTCGCCTCCCGGCGCTTCGACCTTGATCACCTCCGCCCCGAACTCGGCCAAGACCGACGCCGCCACCATCCCCCCGAAATGGCCGGGAGAGAGCTCGAGGACGCGCAACCCCGGGAGCGCCTCCGGCTTCCCGGCGGCGTTCTTCGGGTCGGTCGCCTCCTTCGCCCAGTCTTCGAAACCTCTCATCGGGCAGGCCCCTCTTTCCTCCCCCCGTCGGCCGGACCTGCGGTCGCCCCACGGGGCGGTCTCGCCCCCGGCGCGTCGGCCCATCGACCGATGACCTTTTTCCGCTCGAGTTCTTCCCTCTCCTCCCCCGACAGACCGAGAAGAGACCCGAACACCTCCTCGTTGTGGTACCCGACCGGCTTCGCGGTCCACTTGATCCGTCCGGGACTTTCGGAGAGCTTCGGGACGGGCCCGAACTCGTCGATCCGGCCGTAGAGGGGATCGTCAAGCTCCCATACGGTGCCGCGCGCGCGGAGGTGGGGGTCGCGGTACTGGTCCCGCCCGCCCTGCACGGGAGCCGCGGAGAAGCCGGCCTCCTCGCTGATGCGGACGATCTCGGCGTGCGTGCGGGGGGCGGCGAAGGCCGCCACGGCTTCCGGGGTCGCCTCCGGCGCCCCGAGCGTCCTCGCGATGGCGGAGCGCTCCGCCTCATCTCGGGCGGAGACGGCGACGAACCCGTCCGCGCACCGATAGATCCCCGACGGGGGAATCGTCACGTCCCGGTTTCCCGTACGCTCCCTGTCCCGACCCGTGATGTCTGAGTACAGCCACGTCCAGTCGAGCGCGCGGATCAGCGCCTCCGCCTGCGCGAGATCGATCAGCTGCCCCTCCCCCGACCGCCGGCGCGCCTGAAGCGCAGCCAGGATGGCAATCGCAGAAAAAAGCGAGCCGGTGAAGTCCCCGATCCACAACCCCACCCGGACGGGCGGGTGGCCGGGGAACCCCGTGATGGCCGACATGCCGGAGACCGCCTGCGCGGTGGCGTCGTAGGAAGCACGACCCTTCGCGAAGGGCCCCCACTGACCGAACCCCGAGTTCGCGGCGTACACCAGGCCGGGATTTTTCTCCCGGAGCTGCGAGTAGCCGATCCCCCACCGGTCCATCGTGCCTGCCCGCAGATTCTCCACCACGACGTCGGATTTCTCCGCGATTCGGGTGAACAGGTCCCTCCCCTCGGGGAGACGGACGTCTACGCCTACGTGGAGCTTGTTCCGGTTCTGCGGAAGGAATGCCGGGGAGATCTCCTGCCAGAAGAACCCCTCGGGGGCGACGTACCGCATGAGGTCGCCCGTGAGCGGCAGCTCGACCTTGATCACCTCGGCCCCGAACTCGCCCAGGTAATCCGCCGTGGCAGGCCCAAAGATCCGAGTGGCAAGCTCCAGGACCCGTATTCCTTTCAACACCTCCGGCTTGGAGGGGATCCCCGAAAGGGAGAACGCGTCCCTGGCAAATTCCTCGAATCCGCTCATCGGTTACCCATTTTCCCCGACCCTCCTGAGGCAAGCTACACCGCGAGGTACTTCTCCTTGATCTCGTCGTTCCCCAACAGGTCGGACATCTTTCCCTCGTACTTCACCGACCCCTTGTCGATCACGTATCCCCGGTCCGCCACCTTCGCGCAGAAATGGAGGTTCTGCTCGGCCAGCAGGACCGTCACCCCCTCCTTGCGGATCCGGATGATCATGTCGGCCAGGAGCGCGACGATCAGGGGAGCGAGCCCCTCCGACGGCTCGTCCAGGAGAAGCATGTCGGGGTTCGTCATGAGGGTGCGTGCGATGGTGAGCATCTGCTGTTCCCCGCCCGACAGCTGGTTTCCGAGGTTCTTTTCACGCTCCTCCAGACGGGGAAACAGGGAATAGACCTTCTCCACCGTCCAGGGGGTGGAGGTCTGCTTCTCCCGCCGCACGGCCACCTCGAGATTTTCCCGCACCGTCAGGTCCGGAAAGCAACGCCGGTCCTCCGGGACGAAGCCCACTCCCCTGCGGCAGATCTGGTAGGGACGCAATCCCGATATCCGCTCCCCCCGGAAGGACACCTCTCCCGTCAGGGGAGGCGTGAGCCCGATGATCGAGCGGAAGGTGGTGCTCTTCCCGGCGCCGTTGCGGCCGAGAAGGCTCACCACTTCCCCCTTCTCCACCCGGAGGGACACGTCGAACAGGATGTGGCTGCGTCCGTAGAACGTGTTGACCGATGTGAGCTCAAGCAGCGCCATTTCCCACCTACTCCGCGATCTCCTCCCCCAGGTACGCCTTACGCACCGAAGGGGTAGCCTTGATCTCCGCCGGCTCCCCGTCCGCGATCACCACGCCCTGCTGGAGGACCGTGATCCGTTCCGAGATGCCGAAGACGATGTCCATGTCGTGCTCGGTGAAGACGAGGGTCAGCCCCTGCTCCCGGGAGATCTTCCGCAGCAGGGCGACCGTCTCCCTGCTCTCGAACCGGGACATCCCCGCAGTCGGCTCGTCGAGCATCAGCAGTTTCGGGCGGCACGCCAGCGTGATCGCGATCTCCAGCCTCTTCTGGTCCCCGTGGGAGAGCACCGACGCGGAGGTGTCGAACTTGTCGGCCAACCCGACCTGATCGAGGATCGAAAGGACCTCGTCCGTCACGTCCCGGAAATTCCGCGCAAGGGTAAGCGCCGACCGGTTCTCCCTGTGGTGGGAGAACAGGGCCACCTGCACGTTCTCGAAGACCGACATCCTCGGGAAGATGTTCGTGATCTGAAACGACCTGCCGATCCCCATCCGGATGACCCGGTGGGGGGGGAGCCCCGAGATTCTCTCCCCGTCGAAGAGCACCTCCCCGGAGTCGGGGGAGAGCAGCCCCGTCATGACGTTGAAGAGGGTCGACTTCCCCGCGCCGTTGGGGCCGATAATGGCGCGGATCTCCCCCGTCTCCACGGAGAGAGATACATCCTGGAGGGCCCGCAGGCCCCCGAATGTCTTCACGATGCCGCGGACTTCGAGAAAAGCCATCTGCGTATCCACCCGGTTCTGGTCAGGTAATCCCGCATCTTCTCGTTCACGGATCCGACCACCCCGCCCGGCAACAGCAGCACGAGCAGGAGCAGAACCATCCCGAGCACGAGCGCCCAGTACTCCGTCCACGCGACGATGTAGGAGTTGAGGACGATCAGGAAAACGGCGCCGATCGCGGGTCCGATGAACGTATAGATCCCCCCGATGATCGTCATGAGCACCGGGTCGGCGGACTTCGTCCAGTGGATGATCTCCGGTGAGATCGATTTTTCCATCAGGGCGAAGAGGCCGCCGGCGAGGCCCGTAAACGTCCCCGCGACGATGAACGCCGTCCACTGGTACAGCTTGACGTTGATCCCGAGGTACGAGGCCCGCTGCCCGTTCTCCCGGATCGCCTTGAGCGTGGCGCCGAACGGCGAGGAGCGGATGCGGCGCATCATGGCTAGTGCCACTCCGGCAACGAGGAGGACGAAATAGTACATCGCCTTCGTCGAGCCGATGTCCAGGGAAGCGATTCCCGCCAGCGAGATCGCCCGCACCGGAATTCCCTGGATCCCGTTATCGCCTCCCGTGAAGCCGTACCACTTGAAGGCGACCGCGAAGATGAGCTGGCCGAAAGCAAGGGTCAGCATGGCGAAGTGAACCCCCGTCAGCCGGACGCAGAAAAACCCGATGACGGAGGCGGCGGCGGCCGAGGTGAGAAGCGAAAGCCCGAGGGCCGGCAGGGTCCCCGCGCCGGTCTTGGTGAGGAGCAGCCCCACCGTGTACGCTCCGACCCCGAAGAACGCCGCCTGCCCGAAGGAGAGGAGCCCCGTGGTCCCGAGCAGCAGGTTGAAGGCGACCGCCATCAGGGACGCGATGAATATCTGCGTCATCAAATACTGGTAGAACCTTCCCACGACGGCGGGGAGGAGAAGGAACACTGCCACGGGGACGATCCACAGAAACGGGCGCGAGGAGAAGTGGACCGGGGATATCTCCTGGGACTCCATGCTCAGGTTTTTCTCCGAGAGCGCCTTGATCTTCAAGGGTTTCCCGAACAGCCCCCAGGGGCGTACCACCAGGACGGCCACCATGAGGAGGTAGATGAGCCCCATCTCGAACTCGGGGAAGACGATGATCCCTACCGTCTCCAGGACGCCGATCAGCAGCGACCCCACAAGCGCCCCCCAGAGGTTCCCCAGCCCGCCGATCACGACCACGACGAAGCACTCGATGATGACCTCGGTTCCCACCCCGGGGAAGACCGTGCGGGCAGGGCCCGCCAGCGCCCCTCCGAACCCGGCCAGGACCGCCCCGAAGGCGAATACCAGCGTGAAGAGAGCCTTCATGTTGATCCCGAGCGCGTCGGCCATCTCCCGGTCCGAGGAGGTCGCCCGGATCACCTTCCCGGTCTTCGTCCGGTACAGCATGTACCAGAGGAGGGCCGCCACGATCGGGGCGATCACGACGACGAGGATCGTGTACGTCGGCACCGTCCCCCCGAAGAGGGTGACCGCCCCCTCCAGAAAAGCCGGCTTGGGGATCGACTTGTATTCCGGGCCGAAGACGATCTTCGCCACGTCGTCGATGATGAGCACGAGGGCATAGGTGAGGAGGAGCTGATAGATCTCCTCCTGGATGTAGATCCGGCGCAGCAGGCCCAATTCGATGATGGCTCCGACGAGCGCCACGCCGAGAGGTGCCATGGCCATCGCGAGGACGAACCCCCCCGGTCCGGTGACCTGGAGGGTGACCCAGTAAGTGAAGTAGGCCCCGAGCATGTAGAGCGCGCCGTGGGCGAAGTTGAGTATGTTCAGGACCCCGAATATGAGCGTGAGTCCCGACGAGATGAGAAAGAGAAACGCCGCCAGCCGCAGGGCGCTCAGGACCTGAACAGTCAGAAACGAAATGTCCAGAAAACCGGCCATGCGCTACCTGTCGTCATCCCTTTCGGATTGAGAATCAATCAAGGCAATCCTCCCGGCGGCAGCCTGGATCGCCGGCCCCAGGCGCAGCGGGGCCGCCCTTTCCGGGGCGGCCCCACCACGGGGGACGGTCCTGTGGAAAGACCTGGCCGAAGAGATCCGGGAGCGCCGTCCACGACCGAGGTTGTGGAAACGATCATCGTTCCCAGGACCGTCCCCTATTACTTGTTCCCTTCCTGCGCCTTCTTCCACTCCTCGATCGAGTAGAGGACCTCGTCGGCCTTGAACACCTCGGTGTTCCCGACGATGGCGAAGGGGTACTCCTTCACGAACACCGTCTCCCCGACCATGAAGTCACTGGAGAGCTGGTGGTCCTCCTTGCGCAGGGTGGCCTTTCCCCGCGGAGCATCTATCGTAAGCCCCTCGAGGGCCGCGATCACCTTCTCGGTGTCGAGCGAGCCTGCCTTCTTGACCGCCTCGGCGAGGAAAGTGACGCCGTCATACCCTTCCGCCGCCCAGGCGCTCGGGTAGTCCTTGTAGTCGGCCATGTACGCCTTCACGAACGCCTTGTTCCGCTCGGTCTCCGGCCAGTGGAAGTAGTACCGCTGGTCGACGATCATCCCCTTGGGCATGTCGCTCCCCAGCGCCTTGGCGACGGTGATGTCCCCGCCCGTGGCGATGATCCACTTCATCTTGTCGAAGATCCCGTACGCCTTTGCCTGCTTGATGAAGGCGACGAGATCGCCGCCCCACAGGGAGCAGAAGACGGCGTCGGGTTTGGCGGCCAGGATCGCGTTGATGTAGGTCGTGTAGTCCGGGATGAAGAGCTTCGGCCACTGCTCCCCGATGAATTCCGCCTTGGGGTTCACCTTGGCAGTCCGGGTCTTGAAGATCTCCCACATCGTCCGGCCGTACTCGTAGTCCGGGCCGAGGTTGTAGAACTTCGTCAGCTTCGGGTACTTCTTCGCCGCGTAGAGCGCCAGGGAATTCGATTCCTGGGAGTTGCAGGTGCCTGCGCGGAAGGAGTACCGGTTCCACTTCTCCTTGGTGAACGTGTCGGTGGAGGCGACCGTGTCCATGAAGATCACCTTCTCCCGCTTGGCGATCTCACCGACGGTGAGGACCCCCGCGGAGCTGACCACGCCGAAGAGGAAGTTCACCTCGTCCTTCTGGATGTACCGGTTGGACAGGGAGGAGAGTTCCTGCACGTTAGCCTTGGAATCGGCCATGAGAAGCTCCAGCTTCTTTCCCAGCACGCCGCCCTTCGCGTTGATCTCCTTGACCGCCAGCTCGGCGCCCTGCTTGCAGGTGATCCCGAGGTCCGCGGCCCTTCCCGAGAGCGGGAGCATCCCCCCCAGCTTGATCGTGTCCGCGGCGATCGCGCTCGTCGCGAACAGAATAGCCAATCCCAGCACCAGTACCGTCTTTCTCATCGCTTCCCCTCCTTTTTCGTCAAGAGTTTTCCTGCTTATCCCGCCCCTCCGCGAGGGATGGAGATCGCCTTCCTTCACGCGCGCTCTATCTTTGTGTTCCCCAATTGCTCCAGCACCAGCATGAGCGCCTGCGTGCCGTTGCGTCCCCCGCCGTTGGCCTGCAGGGCCACGTACATCTGGTGGACGAGCGCCAGACCGGGGAGCATAAGTTTCATGCGCTTCGCCTCGTCCAGGGCGATTCCCATGTCCTTGACAAAGTGGTCAACGTAGAACCCGGGGTCGAAGTTCCGTTTCAGGATGCGGGGAGCCATGTTGTCCAACGTCCAGCAGGCTGCCGCGCCGCCGCGAATGCACGAGAGCATCACTGTAAGGTCCAGTCCCGCCTTGTGCCCGTAGATCAGGCTTTCGCAGACCCCGCTCATCGTGCCGGCGACGACGATCTGGTTGCACATCTTGGCGTGCTGGCCGGCCCCGGCACCTCCCTGGTGGACGATCGTCTTTCCCAATGCCTGGAAGAGCGGCATGACGGCTTCCACCGCCTTCTGGTCTCCGCCCACCATAATGGACAACCGCGCCTCGCGGGCACCGACGTCTCCGCCCGACACCGGCGCGTCGACGCTGTGGACATTCTTCAATTTTGCGGCGGCGTAAATCCTCTGGGCCAGGCTGGGCTCGGTCGTGGTCATGTCCACGAGGATGCTCCCTTTCTTCGCGCCGGAGAGGACGCCAAGGTCCCCGAGATACACATCCTGCACATCCGATGGAAAACCGACCATGGTAAACACGACATCCGACGCTTCGGCCACCGCCCGGGGAGAATCGGCCCACGCGGCTCCCTTCTTGAGCAGCGGCTTCGCCTTGTCTTTTGCCCGTGTGTTGACCGTCATGGAAAACCCTTTGTCCATGATGTGCCCGCACATCGGGCCTCCCATGACGCCGGTGCCGACCCACCCGATCCGGGTTTTCCCGGGTTTTACCGTAAGCATTGCGGCTCCCCTCCTGCTCGGTTATTTTTCTCCCTTCCCAACACTTCCCCCCGATCGCACTGGTATTCACCCGTCCCGACGATCCGAAAAAAGTATTTTCTATTGTATCTCCCTGCGGAGAAACGGATAGGAGAAAAGAGAAATCAGCTGTCATACAATGCAACCCCATGAGGAGTATCCCATCCATGTCCCGGTTCGCACCCGCCTGGATGTCCTGGCTGATGTGGGGATTGGTGGCCGGTTTCTACCTGTTCGGGTTCTTTCAGCGCGTCGCTCCTGCCGTGATGGTCGACGAGCTGATGCGGGAGTTCCACATCGGCGGCGCCATTCTCGGGAACCTGTCCGCCACCTATTTCTACTCTTATACCGTGATGCAGATCCCCTGCGGCCTCCTGGCGGACGGGATCGGTCCGAGACGCCTGAGCGCAGCGGCGGCTTTACTGGCCGGGGTCGGCACGCTGATGTTCGGCCTTGCGGATCACCTGTGGATGGCCTATGCCGGCCGTCTGCTGGTCGGAGCCTCGGTCGGCGTCGCGTTCGTCACCTGCATGAAGCTCGCCGGGCACTGGTTTCCGGCCAACCGGTTCGCCACGGTGACGGGCGTCGCCCTTATGCTTGGCATGTTCGGTGGCGTGCTCGCCGGCGTTCCGCTCTCCGAGGCAATTCGCGCCTTCGGTTGGCGGGCATCCATGGTGGCGAGCGCAGCGTTCACGTTCGCCATGGCCGCGGTGGTCTGGGTGGTTGTGCGTGACGACCCGAGAGAGCGCGGATTCGAAAGCTTCGTACACGCCTCGGTGGTCGAGAAAGGCAGCTTCCCCCCCATGCGTGCGCTGCGAACCGTATCGGTCCAGCGGGAAACCTGGCTGCTGCTTGCGGCCGGCGGCCTGTCCGCCGCTCCGGCTCTGGTGTTCGCCGGATTATGGGGTGTTCCCTACCTGACCCAGGTGTACGGGATCGACCGAAGTCACGCGGCCGCGCTGACCTCGACCATGCTGATCGCCTGGGCCGTCGGAGGTCCGACACTGGGGGCAATGTCCGACCGCCTCGGGCGACGCAAGCTTCCCTATCTGACGGCGAACATCGCGAGCGCGACGTTGTGGGGGATCTTTCTTTTCTGGGGAGGAATCCCCCGGATGCTTTTGTATCCCCTGTTCGCCGCCATCGGGTTCACCTCCGGGGCCCTGATCATCGGGTTTGCCCATTCCCGGGAGGCCAACCACCCGGGGGCCGCAGGCGCCGTGGGCGGAGTGGTCAACATAGGTCCTCTCGGATTTGCGGCGGTGATGCAACCGTTGCTCGGCGGCATACTCGACCGGCATTGGGACGGACTGCTGGTCAACGGAGTGCGGATATACGATGCGGGCGCCTACTCGTCCGCTTTCACCTGGCTGTTCGTCAGCTCCTGCCTGTCGGTGGCGGCGGTGTACTTCACCCGGGAAACGTATTGCCGCGTCCGGGAGTTCGACAAACTTTAAGGAACGGGCCCGGTGACGGCAGGACAAGAAACAGGGGGCAGTTCGAATCCGCGGATGGATCCAATGCCTCTTACAATCGGCGACAGGACGTGGACAAGGGGGAGGAATCCGTGAACGGGCACAGACATCGATGAAAGTGGCGATTGTCGGCGCGGGGGGAGTGGGCGGCTATTTCGGCGGACGGCTCGCGCAGGCGGGAGAAGACGTTGTCTTCATCGCCCGGGGCGAGCATCTGC
>Ga0224512_10002616_pt1 | contig 16363 bp, 14 predicted proteins | sample SF_May12_sed_USG_4_FD_169103 | JGI IMG/M metagenome (GOLD analysis project Ga0224512, IMG submission 169103) | Sediment microbial communities from San Francisco Bay, California, United States - SF_May12_sed_USGS_13 | ecosystem: Environmental > Aquatic > Marine > Sediment | place: USA...
CTCAAAGGTATTAATCTCGAGGTCCCTCAGGGTCAGGTGATGGCTCTGATCGGACCCTCGGGTGCGGGTAAGAGCACGCTCATCCGCTGCGTCAACCGCCTCATCGATCCAACGGCGGGGAAGGTATGGCTCGACGGCACTGAAATCTCCACTTTGGGGTCGCGCGCGCTTCGGCGCGCGCGACGCCGGATGGGCATGATTTTTCAGGAGTACGCTCTGGTAGAACGTCTTACGGTGATGGAGAACGTCCTCTCTGGACGCCTGGGTTATGTAGGATTCTGGCGCAGCTACTTCCGCAAGTTTCCCCAATCCGATGTGGAAGAAGCATTTCGCCTGCTGGAGCGCGTCGGTCTGGATCACATGGTGGACAAACGTGCCGACGAGTTGTCCGGCGGTCAGCGCCAGCGGGTCGGTATTGCCCGCGCCCTCATCCAGGATCCGGAGCTATTGCTGGTGGACGAGCCCACAGCGAGCCTGGATCCGAAAACTTCCCGCCAGATCATGCGGCTGGTGTGCGAGCTGTGCAAAGAAAGAGACCTGGCGGCCATTATCAACATACACGACGTCATGTTGGCGCAGATGTTCGCTGAGCGCATCGTAGGTCTTCAGCTCGGCGAAATCGTCTACGACGGCCCGGCCGACGGAATGAGTGCAAAGGTGCTTACGCAGATTTATGGTGAAGAGGACTGGGAGGCGACGATTCGCAAGGTCGAAGACGAGGACGCTGAAGAAGCGGAAGAAACACCGGTGGAGAGTCGACGCGGGCCAAGCGGCCCAAAACGGGAGGAGGACGTGCTCGGGGGTTTGTGAGACTGGAGGCCGTAGGCCCTAGGTCAGAGTCGTCGATTTTGTGAAAACCCAACTAAAACGACACGTGCCTCGTAGTTTCGATCAACTATTCAGTCTCCAGCCTTTAGCCTTCTTGACCCCATGGCCACCGCCCGTACCTGGAAAAAACCACCGTTCATTGAAGATCCCCGGCTGCGCTGGGGATTATGGATCGGCGCGCTGGTCTATCTGGTGTTCGCCTTCGGCACCATGGAGGTCAACTGGGGACGGGTTACGGAGGGCGTTCCGCGCGCATATCGATTTATAATTTCCTTCTTTCCCCCCGACTTTACCACCCGCTGGTCAGATATCCGCGACGGCCTTCTCGAAAGCGTTTGGATGACGGTGATATCAACCGTCGTCGGCGTAGCAATTTCGATTCCCATCGGCCTCGGCGCGGCGCGCAACCTTGCGCCGACGCCCGTTTACCTTGCGTGCCGCAGCATCGTGGCGCTTTCGCGAACCTTTCCCGAAATCATACTGGCAATCTTCTTTGTGAAGATTTTCGGTTTTGGTCCTTTTGCCGGCTTTCTCGCCCTTTCTATCGCAACCGTCGGCTTTTACGGCAAGCTGCTCGCTGAGGACATTGAGGACATGGACCCGAACCAGGCGGAAGCGGTGCGCGCCACTGGCGCCGGGTGGTTCCAGTGGCTGAACTACTCGGTGCAGCCTCAGGTCATGCCGCGGATGGTCGGTCTCGCTTTATACCGGCTAGACATCAACTTTCGTGAATCCGCGGTGGTCGGCATAGTCGGTGGCGGTGGCATCGGCGCCACGCTGAATACGGCCTTCGACCGTTACGAGTTCGACTCGGCGGCCGCCATCCTGGTAGTCATCATCGTCATCGTCATGGTGCTCGAGTATCTCTCGGGCATTGTCCGCAATCGGATTCAGTAATGCCGGTCAAGCAACAAGGCGAGCTGAAAGTCTGGCAGCGACGCGAGCGCGGAAAGCAATTTGCAATCTGGGCGGCATGGCTCGTAGGCGCCGCCATTTTTGTTTACTGCTGGCAGCTCATCTCGGAACGGACCATCTGGGAATTTGTGCGGACCGCCCCCAAGGAGACCGCGGACCTGGCCGTGCGCATGGTGCCACCCAAATGGTCATACATGGAAACGCTCTGGGTGCCCATCTGGGACACCATCAACATCGCCACTCTGGGAACCATCATGGCGCTGATTATTGCGGTGCCGGTAGCATTCTGTGCCGCACGCAATACCACACCGAGCATGATCTTTGTGCGCCCGATTGCGCTGTTTATTATCGCCTCTACGCGGTCTATCAACTCTCTCATCTGGGCGCTGATGCTGGTGACCATAATCGGTCCCGGCGTGCTCGCGGGGGTCATCGCCATTGGTTTCCGATCCATCGGATTTTGCGCCAAGCTGCTTTACGAGGGCATTGAAGAGATTGATGAAAATCAGGTCGAGGCGATTACCGCAACCGGGGCGAGCCGTTTACAGGTGCTTGGCTATGGCATCGTGCCGCAGATCATGCCGGCCTTCGCCGGCATCGCCGTATTTCGCTGGGACATCAACATTCGTGAATCCACTGTGCTCGGTCTGGTGGGCGCCGGAGGGATCGGGGTGCAGCTCAGCTCGAGTCTGGCGCTGGTGGCGTGGACCCAGGTGTCCCTGATCCTCATCGCCATTCTCGCCACAGTCATAGTCAGCGAGTGGGTATCGGCGAAGGTGAGGCACGCTATCATTTAGTGAAATATGTGATAAGTAACAAGTAACAAGTAACAAGTAACAAGTAACATGTGACAAGTAACAAGTAACATGTGACATGTAAGAGGTCGTAGCGTGCGCCGTGCGCACCGCATTTCTTCTTACTTGTTACGTGTTACATGTCACCTGTTACTAACACCGCGGCAGACCAAAGTCGGTGACGCCAAACTCGCCACCTACCTCTCTGCCACGCCGCCCGGCGCCAACTTCTCGGCCACCTCCAAAAACGCCTGCACGATGCGCAGGCGCCGGCGATCCTCGAGGCAGACGACGTACTCCGTGATTTCCAAACGCACGTCGGAAAAGGGCAGGGTCTTCAGGCGACGGTCGGAATCGAATTCGGACTCGGAGACGACGCCTACCCCCAGTCCCGCCGCCACCGCTTCCCGTACCGCCTCGCGGCTTTCGATCTGCATCACCGATTTCGGGCGAATGCCTGATGCGTTTAACGCGCTCTCGAAGATTTTTCTCGTCAGCGACTGAGTCTCCCGCAGAATCATGCGTTCTTTCGCCACGTCTCCGATGCGAACGCTCTTCCGCTTCGACAGGGGATGGGCCCGCGGCACGAACAGCACCAGCCGGCTGGTGCGAAAAGGCAGCACGTAGAGACGCGGATCGTCGTCGGCCTGGGCGAGCACCGCCACGTCGATGCGCGATTCCCGCAGGTCTTTCAGCACGCGGTCCGCGTTACCCATGTCCAAGGAAATATCGAGATCCGGATGGCGACGCTTGAACTCGGCGACGATGGGAATTACGTGATGGGGGCCGTCGGAACCTACCCGAATGCTTCCGGTGCTGAGCTCACGGGCCGCCGAAAGAATCTCGTCTGCTTCTTCTTCCAGGTTGTACAAGCGCTGGGTAACCTCGTGAAGCCGGCTGCCAAGCTCGGTGAGGATAACGCCCCGGCCCACCCTGTCGAACAGGCGGATTCCGTAGCTTTGTTCCAGCGCCTTGACCTGACTCGAGAGCGTGGGCTGGGTGACGTTCAGCGCCCGCGCGGCGGTGGTAAAGCTGCCCCGCGATGCGACCGCGTGAAACGCCCGAAGCTGCGCCGAATTCATGGATTATGGCCTAGTGTGCCGTCCCACCAATAACTTACGTATCTCGACGACTCCCGAGCCACCGGTCGGCGTTGCACCTCGTCGCAATAGCTACGGCTATTCCTCCTCGGCGCGCCTTGCCCGGCGGCCCGCTAGCTCGCCGATATATCGCAACTTACTGGTGGGACGGCACACTCCAGAGTGATATTGACAAAAGAAATATGGGTCATTGAAGGTAAAGATTTGACTAATATTTGTCCAGGCATGCATAGTGATTTGGTTTCCATTTGATTAGCGGAGTCCCCCGAAATGAACCATCGTGCACGTGATCCCTGGCTGCTGACGCCGGGACCGCTGACCACTTCCCTGAGCGTGAAACAGGCCATGCTCCATGACTTTGGATCCCGAGATCACGAGTTCATTGCCATCAATGCCCGGGTGCGGAAGAAACTGGTGGCCATGGCGGGTGGGGGCGCGGACTTCGTCTGCGTGCCCATGCAGGGCAGCGGCACGTTTTCCATCGAGGCGGCTGTCGGTTCCCTCCTGCCGCCTGACGGTAAGGCGCTGATTCTCATCAACGGCGCCTACGGCAAGCGCATGGCGAGGATCTGTAATTACTACGGACGCGCTTACGAGGTTCTGGAATGGCCCGAAGATACGCCTAACGATCCTGACGCCGTGGACGCACAGCTTGCGGCGGATCGCTCGCTGAGCCACGTATTCGGAGTTCACTGTGAAACCACCTCCGGGATTCTCAACCCGGTGGAAAGAATCGGCGAAGTCGTTGCACGGCACGGGCGCCGATTCATCATCGATGCCATGAGCGCGTTTGGCGCTATCGAGCTGGACGCGCGGCAAACGGCCTTCGATGCGGTGGTGGCGTCCTCGAACAAATGCCTCGAGGGGGTTCCCGGGATGGGTTTCGTCATCGTCAGGCGGGAATTTCTCGCCGCGTCCGAAGGCAATTCGCCCTCGCTTTCGCTGGATCTGTATGACCAGTGGAAATCCATGGAAGCCAACGCCCAGTGGCGGTTCACCCCTCCGACCCACTGTATCGTCGCCTTCGACCAGGCAATTCTGGAGCATGAAGCCGAGGGCGGGGTGGCGGGCCGCGGCGCGCGCTACCGGCGCAACTGCGAGATTCTGGTCAGAGGCATGCGAGAGCTGGGATTCGAAACTCTGCTGCCGGATGAGCTGCAGGCTCCCATAATCGTGACCTTTCACATGCCGGCGGACCCGGCTTTCGATTTCAAGAGTTTTTACGACTCGCTCAACGCAAAGGGCTACGTCATCTATCCGGGGAAACTCACCGTGGCCGACAGTTTTCGCGTTGGCTGCATCGGCCGGCTGGGCGAAAAGGAGATGCAAGGCGCGCTCAAAGCCATCCGCCTGACCTTGAAGGAGATGGGGGTCAGCCGAGGCGCGCCGGCGCGCAAAGAGTCGCAATATGAGCGACAGAGGCAGACCGCCGGCGACTGATTCATCGATCAATCAGCTGCGCCTGCTTCAGGCGGCGCAACGATTTATGCTCAAATAAACTACTCTTTTTCCGGGGCGGAGCCTATCTCGCGAAGGTGGATTTTGACCGTGACCGGGATTGATTGAGGTGGATCGGGCGTCGAAATCCGGGTGATGTGAGCAGTGGTTTGCGAACTTGGCGCCTTTGACGTCAGTGGCGTGTTGATAATTTCCTAAGGAAAACAAGGACCATGTACTTTCAGAAGGTCACCAGTCTTTTCGGACGAACCCGGGCATTAGAAAACCAGATCGACGAATTCCTCGACAAGGTGTCCGAGGCAGGGCTCGTCTTCAGCCGCGCGGTCCGGGTGTATCTGGAGGAGGGGGCGTGCGCTGAGTTCGACGCCTTTATGACTCAGGAATCCGCCATCGAAGCGCGCGAAGACACTCTAAGAAGATCCATAGAGGTCGAACTTTATGCGCGTACCCTGATACCGGACCTGCGCGGCGATGTGCTCAGACTGCTAGAAGATATTGACAGCCTGGTGAACGGTTTCGAAGGTCACTTGTTCAGAATTTCCATCCAGCAGCCTGATATACCGAAGGAATTCCATAAGGGTTTCATTAACCTCACCGAAACCGTTGTCACCTGCGTTGACTCAGTGGTGCTTGCCGCGAGGTCCTTTTTTCGAGACATCGAATCGGTTCGCGACCACGCGAGCAAGACCATGTTCTTCGAAAGTGAGGCCGACAAAATCAGCACCAAGCTCCAGCGCGGAATATTCGCTTCAGATCTTCCACTGGAGCGGAAAATACATCTACGCTATTTCGTCGAGCGCATCGACGACGTCGCCAACAAGGCGGAAGATGTCGCTGACAGTCTCCAGATCTATACCATCAAGCGAAAGATCTGACTCTTCCAGGGCACACGTTTAACCCATGGAGCTGTCGGTACTCTTATTCCTGACCAGCGGCCTGTTCCTCGGCTGGTCGCTAGGGGCAAACGACGCTGCCAACGTTTTTGGCACGGCCGTTGGCACGCGCATGGTCAGATTCACCACTGCGGCCATCGTTTGCAGTCTCTTCGTTATCCTCGGCGCGGTCATCAGCGGCTCCGGCGCGGCCCACACCCTCGGCCAGCTGGGATCCGTAAACGCTATCGCCGGGTCTTTCATGGTGGCGTTGGCGGCCGGAATTTCCGTATATCTGATGACCAAGTGGGGCTTGCCGGTTTCCACCAGCCAGGCCATTGTCGGTGCAATCATTGGTTGGAACCTGTTCAGCGAGTCCGTCACCGATTCCGACGCGCTGGTAAAAATCGTTGCCACCTGGATTGCGTGTCCCATTTTGGCCGGGTTCTTCGCCGTCATTCTGATGCCGCTTGTGAAAGCGATCCTGCGCGTGGCGCAGCTGCACTTGTTGCGCCTGGACGCCTACACGCGATTTGCTCTCATCTTCGCCGGCGCGTTTGGATCCTATAGTCTCGGCGCCAACAACATTGCCAACGTTATGGGCGTGTTCGTGGACGTCACTCCGTTCACGGATTTTCAGTTTGCCGGGTTCTTCACCCTCTCATCCGTTGAGCAGCTGTTTCTGCTTGGGGCCATCGCCATTGCTGTAGGCGTGTTTACCTATTCGAAGCGGGTGATGATGACGGTCGGGGCAAGCCTCATGCCCATGTCACCGGTGGCCGCCTGGGTCGTCGTCATCGCTCACTCTATCGTGCTATTCCTGTTCGCCTCCGAAGGGCTCGAGCATCTTCTGGCGAGCGGCGGGCTGCCGACCATCCCGCTGGTCCCGGTGTCCAGCTCACAGGCGGTGGTTGGCGCGGTAATCGGGCTCGGCATGATGCGCGGCGGTAAAGACATTGACTGGAAGCTGTTGGGAAATATCGGCATCGGTTGGATTGCCACTCCCGTTATGTCCGCGTTCGTGTGTTTTGTTTGCCTGTTCTTCGTCCAGAACGTATTCGACCAGCGGGTGTATCGGGAAGTGCACTACATCCTCTCAGAACCGGTTTTGGATAAGCTCGGCGAGCGTGGTCTCGTCACCGAAGACCTCGCCAGCCTAAAAGATACCGAATACAGGTCCTCCAAGGAGTTTCTCGACGCATTCAAACGAAATACTTTCTTCAGCTCGCAAGATGAAAAGCACGCGCTGCGCGTCGCTGAGCTCCGTCCGATGGAAATCTCCGCTGAGAACATCGACGGGCTCGATCAGACCTGGCTGACGTCGGAACAGTTCGCGGCGGTGAAACAGCTGGCGGGCGTTCGCTTCGATCACGCCTGGCAGCTTCAGCAGGCGTTGGCAAACTACTCGCAGGATTGGCGGTTCATGCAGAACACCAAGGTCAACAAGCTCCAAAACAAAGACCTAGAGCGGAAGATCGAGTATCTGGTGCGGTATTTTGAGATTGGGAAGTGATGGGGAACGTATATCGTATATCGTATATCGTATATCGGAAAAAAGTATGTGGTAGGTAGTATGTAGTATGTAGGGAAAGAGGTCGTTAAAAACTCTTAAACCCTACATACTACATACCACATACTACATATGAAGCGACGAAGTACGCATGGGTAATATCCCGGCTATTTGTCACCGGCGATCGCCTTGAGAGCCTCTTCGAAACGCTCTAGAAATTGGTCGCAAATGTCCCGGGTATGGGCGAGGGACAGATAAAGCTTTGTGCCCATGGGGTTCAGGAAAATTCCGCGTTGGAACAGCGCGAGCATCAACTCGCGGCCGCGTTTTCGGTTTCCGCGCCGGGTGGAGCGGTAGTCGAACACCGGCGCCTTGGAAAACACCACCTGAGCCAGCGGCCCGTCGCCTATCACCTGGGCCTCGATTCCGTTTGCCTCGAGCATCGCCTCGATCCCTAAGCGAAGATATCGCCCGAGGTCGTGGAGGCGCGTGTAGGTGTCCTCGCCGCGGAAAACGGAGAGGGCAGCCAGCGCGGCGGCGCTGGAAATCGGGTTGCCGCCTAGCGTGGACGCCACCCAGACGTATCCGGCTTTACCGAGCCGTTCTTCGCGCACCAGCGACATCATCTCGCGGCGTCCGCCAAAGGCGCCGATGGGATAGCCGCCGCCAAGCGCCTTTCCGTATGCGACCAGGTCTGGCATGACGCCGTAGTATTCCTGGGCCCCGCCGTAGGCGAGCCGAAACCCGGTAACGACTTCGTCAAAAACCAGCAGCACGTCTTTGTCGCTGCACGCCTTTCGCAATGCTTGAAGGAAACCCTCCCGCGGCGGCGTGCAGCGCTGCAGCGGCTCGACAATGACTGCCGCGAGCCTCGAAGCGTGACGGCGAATAAGTTTTTCTGCTGTATCCGCATCGTTGTAGGGGGCGACGAGGATGTCCTTGGCGATTGCGTCCGGGATGCCGGCGCTCGACGGATCGGCCTTGGGAAAGTCAACCAGTCGGTGGGGAAACAGGCTGGTCACACCTATTTCGTTGGCGCCGTGGTATGCGCCTTCGAACTTGAGGATCTTGGGCTTTCCCGTATACGCGCGGGCGAGACGCTGACAGTACATGGTGGCTTCGGTGCCCGAGGCGCAAAAGCGCACCTGCTCACAGGCGGGACTCAAGCGACAGATCTCTTCGGCAAGGGCGAGAGAATTTTCTGTGACGTATGCGAAGTTCGAGCCTAAAGGCGCCTGCCGCTGTACCGCTGCAACCACTTCCGGACGGGCGTGGCCAACCAGCGACGAACCCCAGCCCATGGAAAAATCCAGATAGCGTCTGCCCTCCGTATCCCAGAGCTCGCAGCCCTGGCCGCGGGCGATCACCATGGCGAGCTCTGGCGGCAAATTGAACTCCCCGTTCGACCCGGCGGGAAAGATTTGCAGGGAGCGGGCGGCGGCCGCAGACAAATTATCGGGAAGGGACATGCGTCAGCGGGACTTCTTGGCTCGATTCCGCGCCGCGCTCAAGCTTCCGCCTTGAGCGCCCGTCTGTAGAGCGCGGATTTCTCAACATAGTGATCGGCAATCTCTTCTAGGCCGCGCATCTCTTCCTCGCTCAAGGCGCGTTTCACCCGTCCGGGCGAGCCAATCACCAATGAGCCATCGGGGATCTGTTTGCCTTCGGGAATCAGGCTGTTTGCACCGATTAGACAGTTCTTGCCAATAACGGCGTTATTAAGCACGACAGCATTGATCCCGATAAGGCTGCCCTCTCCGATTGTGCAGCCGTGCAGCATGACTTTGTGCCCAATGCTCACGTTCTTGCCCAGGGTCAGCGGAATGCCCTCGTCGGTGTGAAGCACCGATCCGTCCTGAACGTTACAGTTCTCCCCAATGGTGATGACGTCGTTGTCGCCGCGTACGACGCAGTTGAACCAGATGCTGGCGTTGTTTTCGAGAACAACCGAACCAATCACGACGGCGTTGTGGGCGACAAAAAAATCGCCGTTGGTTTTTACCTTGCGGTTGTCGAGGGAGTAGAGCATGGTTTCTGATGCCTTTTTGGGCGTTGTTTCTCGACTCGGTGCATTGGCCGTCTCAGCGAAGCAGCTTCTTGGCCAGCTTTCTAGCCTCCTTTAGGCTTTCGGTGGTAGCGAGCAAGGTATGGCGGCTTGTTGGAGGAAACGATGGTCGCTCCCGTTTCCACACCAGATAGCTGCCGTTCTCTTCGCGAATTTCACCGATGATGTAGTCTTCGCTGTCCCTGATCACTTCGGGTTCCATGATTCCCCCCCGATTCATTGCTCTCCCGACTCCGGCCCGCGCTGCATTCGGGCAGGAAGCTCCGCGCGAAGTTTATCCTAATCCCGTCGCAGACCCCTCCTGCGCGGAGGCCATCGCTGGTGGCCGCTCACACTTCCGCCCACCGTATACTCGATCGCCGGGTCTGAAATCATCTAGTGCCAGCATCCGTTGAGGTGTCGCAAAGCCCTCGGGCCCAGCGCGCCCACTCAGAATCATCGCTATGAGGCCTGGCCGAATCACCGGACCCGATCTTTGCGAGCACGCGGATCAAGCGTGGCAACGGCGCGCGGCCTGACCCGGGCGGGTCCATGAGCGCCAGCGCGCGGGCGGCGTAGATACGCGCAATTTCCAGCTCGCCTCGGCCCGCGTGGAGCTCCGCCAGCAGCTTGACGCAGCAAAGATGTTCGGGGTCGGCCGCGACCCCACGCGCGGCGGTGGCGATCGCCGCCTCGTGGTCACCGCGTCGTTGGCGGCAAAGCGCAAGAACGTGGAGGGTGTTGGGATTTTCGCCAACGACGTTCAGCAGATCTTCCAGGGCCTGAATGGCGCTCGCATAGTCCTTGAGTCCGTACGCGCGCGCAGCGCGCCGCTCGAGTCGAAATCTCTTGCTTGCGTACCACATGGGTTGCGGGCGGAGGTTCGGTACGGAGGGCGATAGACAGTAGGCCGTAGGCAGGGGAGGAAAAGCAATCGTCAACCCCATGCGCTCTCCCCTCCGGCCCCCAGGCCTCCAGGCATCTTCCCTTCGGCCTACGGCCTACAGCCTCCGGCCTCCGGCCTTTCCCCTCACCCTCCCCCGAACATCGCTTTCAGCAGATAGTAAAAAATAATGGCCAGCAGCGCGCCCGCGGGCAGGGTGACGATCCAGGAAACAAAAATGGCCTGCACTACCCTCAGGTTGATGGCCGCGATGCCCCGGGCCATGCCGACACCCAGCACCGCCCCTACCAGCGTGTGGGTGGTGGAAATAGGAAGTCCTGTGCCGGAAGCCACCACCACCGTTGCCGCCGCCGCCAGCGTGGCGGCAAAGCCCCTGCTGGGAGTCAAATCGGTAATGCGTGTGCCCACCGTCGCCATGACCTTGTGGCCGTAGGTCACCAGCCCGGCGACAATGCCCACGGCGCCCACCGTCAGCACCCAGAGGGGCAGGGGCGATTCCTGCGCCACGTTTCCGCCGCTGTTGACGATGCCGACAATGGCGGCCACCGGGCCGATGGCGTTGGCCACGTCGTTGGATCCGTGGGCGAACGCCATGGCGCACGCCGTGATCACCATGAGCACACCAAAGACGCGCTCGACGTTGGCGAAATGAAAGCCCGCCACGATTCGAGGTTCGCGGCTAATCGCCCTGATTCGCCACCAGCCGATGGCCATCAACACCAGGCCCGCGACCAGGGCAATGGCGTAGCTTTGCCCGGTGGTCACCTTCAGTCCGATGTGGCTCAGACCCTTGAGCAGGGTCACTAAAGCGATGACGAATCCGACCAGGAAAATGTAAAACGGCACGTAGCGGCGGGCGTTTCGAAACGGATCTTCGGCGTTGAAGATCAGTCGTTGAATGCTCAAGAACAGCACGAAGGCGATGGCGCCCGCGAGCAGGGGAGAGACCACCCAGCTTGCGACTATGGCGCCGATCTTGCCCCAATTGACCGCGGTGAGCCCGATTCCGACCACGGCAAAGCCGACGATGGCGCCGACAATGGAGTGGGTCGTGGACACCGGCCAGCCGAAATACGAAGCCACCAAAAGCCAAATCCCGGCGGCGAGCAGGGCGGCAAGCATGCCGTAAATGAGGATTTCCGGGCTGGCGGACAGGGACGAAGCGTCGATGATGCCCTTGCGAATGGTCTGGGTGACCTGGCCGCCGGCAAGCACCGCGCCGGCGAACTCGAAAATGGCGGCAACGACGATGGCCTGGCGAAGGGTCAGCGCCCGAGAGCCCACCGAGGTCCCCATGGCATTGGCAACGTCGTTTGCGCCGATGCCCCAGGCCATGAACAGCCCGAAGGCAGCGGCCAGGCTCAGATAGAGTACCGCCTGCTCCATCGCCGAGGATTATTTCGCCAGCAGGAGCTGAAGACGGCTGCCGACTCGCTGGGAATAGTCGCCGATGTCGCCCATCCAGTCGATGAGCCGGTAGAGAAACATCACGTCCACAGGCGGCAGGTCGCGCTCAATTTCAAAGAGACACCCGCGGACTTTCACCTGAATCTGGTCGGTTTCCTTTTCCACCCGATCGAGCTCGGTGATGAGTTTCTGCACCATGTCTGCTTCGGTGCCGCTGAAACCCGTTTCCACCAGCTCATCCAACTCGTTTACGGTTTTCTCGGCCTGCGCGCAGGCATCGATGCTGCGGCGGACGAACTCGATAAACAAAGGCCCGATCTGTTCCGGGATGACCATCTTGCGCCCGCGCACCAGACCGGCGAGATCCTTGGCGCGGTTGGCGATGTTGTCCTGCATGGTCAGCACTTCCAGCAGGTCCCGGCGCTCCACCGGGAGAAACAGAGTGCGCGGCAGGTGCAGCCGCAAATCGTGCTTTAGATCATCGGCTTCGTTTTCGAGGCCTGCGATCTTTTCCTGCAGCTCGCGCACGCGATTTTCGTCGCCGGCGACGACAGCTTTGAAAAAAGGCTCGAGAAGATGGACGCACTCGGACACCTTCGCCATGTGCTCCTGCAGCGGCTTGACCGGTGAACGCCCGAACAGATTAAGAATTGGGTTGTAGCGGCGCATGGGTCGCGGTCCTTCGTCGTCGATTGTTGGTACAGCGCGCGGGAGAGCCTCCCGGCCTGCCTGGCGCTTGCGAGGGCGCATTGTAACGGCAAACTGACTGTGGCCAACCCCCGGCGTTCATCATCGCGCCCGTGTGTCTTTTAAGCGCAGATTCGGCTGTCTGATAACGGGCCACTTCGGTATCCTTGCCCGGCTTTCCGGACAATGCCGGCGCTGAGTTCGGCGATTTTACGGCGAAGCGGGAAATTACTAAAACATCACAGCGAGGCCCATATGAGCCAGGATGCCGCAGCTCTTTCCGCCAGTGAACTGATAAAGCTTTATCGGAAGAAAAAGCTTTCCCCGGTAGAAACCATCAAGGCCGTCTTCTCCCGAATCCACGCCCACAACGAGGCCGTCAACGCCTTTACCCTGTTGGACGAAGAGGGCGCGCTGGCGATGGCCCGGGCCTCCGAGGCCCGGTGGCAAAAAGGCGAGCCCAGAGGTCTGCTGGACGGCGTTCCCGTCACCATCAAGGACCTGATCCTCACCAAAGGCTGGCCCACCCTGAGGGGCAGCCGCGCCATCGACCGGTCGGGCCCCTGGGACGTGGACGCGCCCGCCGCGGCGGCGCTCAAGCGGCACGGATCCATAGTCATCGGTAAGACCACGACGCCGGAATTCGGCTGGAAGGGGGTCACGGATAACGGTCTTAACGGCGTAACCCGAAACCCCTGGAACACGCAGCTGACGCCGGGCGGCAGCAGCGGCGGCGCCGCGGCGGCCTGCGCGCTGGGTATGGGCGCGCTGCACATCGGCACCGACGGCGGTGGATCCATCCGCATTCCCGCAGGATTTACCGGGATTTTTGGCATCAAGCCGTCTTTCGGGCGGGTCCCGGCTTGGCCGTTGAGCCCGTTCGGCACGGTGGCTCACGTGGGTCCCATGACGCGCACGGTGACGGACGCGGCGCTGATGCTGAACGTGATCGGTGAGTACGATCCCCGGGACTGGCACGCGCTTCCTGAGAACCACCTGGATTACCTCGAAGACATTAACGCAGGAGTCGAGGGGCTTCGGGTGGCCTACAGCGCGGATCTCGGTTACGTAGAGGTGGATCCCGAGATCGCCGCCGGGGTGAGGTCGGCGGTGGGCGTGCTGGAAGAACTGGGCGCCCGGGTGGAGGAAATTCCTGCGCCCTTTCCACCCAGCGGCCCCATTTTTCTCGTTCACTGGGCCTGTGGCGCGGCCCAGCTGATGAAATTGTTCACTCCGGAACAGCGGACGTTTATTGACCCCGGGCTGCTGGAAATGGCCGCCTACGGCGACCAGGTTTCGCTCTCCGACTACCTGGACGCGGTCGCCGCCCGCGGCGCGCTGGGCGAGGGCATGCAGGGGTTCCACGATCGCTTCGATCTGCTGGTGACCCCGAGTCTGCCCATCCCGGCGTTCAGTGTGGGTATGGAGAAACCCGAATCCATGGCCGCCGACCGCTGGGCGGACTGGACCCCGTTCACCTATCCCTTCAATCTCACTCAGCAGCCGGCGTGCTCCGTACCCTGCGGCTTCACCAGCCAGGGGCTTCCCATGGGGATGCAGATCGTCGGCGCCAAGTACGCCGATGCGCGGGTGCTGAAAGCGGCGCGGGCCTTCGAGTCGGCGCGTCCCTTCGAAATGCCGGAAGCGCCGCGGGTGCCCTCGGGGGCCTGAAGGACTCTGAAGTGGCCGTTGGGCGCCGTTTTCATGGAGACGCCTGGTTCGGAACCCATTTTTGTAACCGCCGCGTGAGCAGAAAGTCTTCAGATACCAGCTCGCCCACCGCGACCCTGGCGCGCTTTGCCAGCGATCTGCGCTACGCCGATCTGCCGCAGGCGGTAAAGGATCACTTGATCTTACTCGCGCTGGATGCCGTCGGTTGCTGCGTCCAGGGTGCCGGGCTGCCCTGGACACTTCGGGTCCGCGAGCAGGTGGTGATCCAGGGCGGGCGGGCGGAATCCAAGATACTGGGCACCCCGCTGCGGGTCCCCGCGCCCGGTGCGGCCCTGGTCAACGCCACCGCAGGTCATGGCTTCGAAATGGACGACATTCACCGCGATGCCATCATTCACGGCGGATCGCTGGTATTTCCGGCGGCGATGGCGCTCGCCGAGGCCGAGGGCGTGATCAGCGGTGCCGAGTTCCTCTGCGCCGTGGCCGCCGGTTACGAAGTGGGCCTAAGGGTGGGGGCGGCCGCCGGCCAAGGGATGCTCATGGCCGGATTTCATCCCCAGGGCACCAGCGGGGCGTTCGCTTCCGCCGCTGCCGCCGCCCGGATCCTGCGTTTGAACCCCGCCGGGACACGGCATGCTCTGGGGATTGCGGGGTCCCTGGGTGCGGGTTTAATGGCCTCTCAGCAGGGCGCCATGGTCAAGCGACTGCACGCGGGTCACGCCGCCCGCGCCGGCGTCGAGGCGGCCCGCCTTGCGCGCTGCGGATTCAGCGGAATCGAAGACGTCATCGAAGCCGAATACGGGGGATTTCTTTCCGCGCACTCGCCGGCGCCGAACCCGGAACGGCTGCTGTCGGGATTGGGCGAGCGCTTTGAGATTCTTCAAGTGGGCATCAAGCCCTTTGCCACCGTGACCAGCATCCACACCTGTCTCGAAGCGCTGAATGCCATCATGGTAAAACACGGACTCGCCCACGAAGAGGTTGCAAAAATACGCGCCGGGGTTTCCCGCGCCACCCACGTGCACTGCGCCTGGCCCTATCGCGGGCAAAGTCTTACCGCGGCGCAGATGAATCTTTTCTTCGGGCTTGCCGTCATGGCGCTGTACGGTGACGCAGGCGCGCTTGAGTTCACCGAGGACCGCGTGAACGATGCTGAGATTCTGAAATTCATTCAACGCATCGAAGCGCGCGTCGACCATGAGATCGATGCCGGCGGTCCGGCTGCGCGACACGCGGCGCGGGTGGAAGTGGAAACGCGAAACGGTGACCGCTTTGAACGCTACGTGAAAGATCGTCTCGGCAGTCCTGAAAAACCGCTTTCCGAAGAGCGCATTCGAATGAAATTTCGCGCCAATGCCGGCGCGATGGGAAACGAGATAGCGGTGGACCGAGTGGAGGAATTGATTGGAGAGATCGAGGAGCTCGAGGACGTGTCGGTGATCGCAGACGCCTGCGCTGCAACGAAGAAAGTCTGACGGCTTGATCCCTGGTCGACGTAAACCGAACGGCGAGCGTAATCTGTGCCAAGGAGAAAATGATGAAAGTGCTTGACGGTAAAGTTGCCGTGGTGACCGGTGCGGGTCAAAACATCGGCCGGGCTATCGCGCGGGATTTGGCGCGCGCCGGGGCGGTGGTGGTGGTCAACGGTCGCCAGAACCAGGATCTAATCGATACCGTGGTCGACGAGATAGAGACCTTCGGAGGCCGGGCGCTGGGCGTCATGGCTGATGTCTCGGACCCGAGCGCGGTGAGCGAAATGATTGACGAAGCCGCAAGGCGCTTCGGCGGCATAGATATTCTGGTAAGCAACGCTGGGCTGAGGCGGCAGACTTCATTTCTGGACATGGATTTCGATGAGTGGCGGGAGATCCTGTCGGTGGCGCTGGACGGCGCATTTCTGCTCGCGCGCGCCGTGGTGCCTCAGATGATTGATCGCGGCGGCGGCGCTATCGTCGCGCTGTCCGGGATCTCACCCCACGTGGGAACGCCAAACCGATGCCATGTTTTGGCCTCCAAAGCGGGTCTTGAAGGATTCATTCGCGCCCTGGCCGTGGAGCTTGCGCCCCGTCACATCACCTGTAACTGCGTCGCCCCGGGCGCTATCGACACCGTTCGGGGTGAATCCGCCGGCGGCACGCCAAGCAACATAAAGGAAAGACAGATCCCCTTGGGG
>Ga0224512_10002617_pt1 | contig 16357 bp, 16 predicted proteins | sample SF_May12_sed_USG_4_FD_169103 | JGI IMG/M metagenome (GOLD analysis project Ga0224512, IMG submission 169103) | Sediment microbial communities from San Francisco Bay, California, United States - SF_May12_sed_USGS_13 | ecosystem: Environmental > Aquatic > Marine > Sediment | place: USA...
GGCGAGGTGGCAGCCGTCACACGACGCGAACTTCCACACCGCCAGTGTCGGCTTCGTCGATTGCCCGCTTCTCGGTGGGGTCGAGGCGATCATGGCCGGCTCACAGATCTCGTATCGAGTGGAAACGGGCGATCCGGTCGGAGCGGACGACGGGTCCGTCCCGACACACGATGAACGGACCGAGTTGACAGTGACCGCAGAGGGCGTTGCCGCACTGCATGTTCCGTTCCAGGGTGAACCAGATCCGATCGGCCGGCACACCCAGCTGTTCGAGGGCGATCCGCGAGAAGTGCATCATCACGTCGGGTCCGCAGACGAAGGCGGTCGTGTCGGACCAGTCGAGATTCACCCCGTCCGGTGATCCGAGCAGATCGGGAACGACCCCGACGGGACCGGTCCAGTCGCCCTCATCGCCGACGTCGTCGACGATGAGGGCAACCTCCGTGCCGGTGTCGCTCCACCGGTCCAGGTCGGCTCCGTACAAGAGCAGATCAGGCCGTTTGGCCCCGTAGACGATAACCACTCGGCGTTCGGGCGCCATCCGCTCGACGGCCTCCTCGATCGCCGCCCTCAGCGGCGCGATACCGAGACCCCCACCAATGATCAGCAACGTCCCGCTGGTCACGTCGTCGAGCGGCCAGGGTTGACCGAACGGACCACGGACCGTGACGACGCCACCGATCGGGGTGTCGACCAGTGCTCCTGAGATCGGACCCGCTCGCCGGATCGTGTAGGCGTGGTGGTCGGTGCAGGTCACGGCTGAGCTGATCGAGATGGCGGCCTCGCCGACACCGAACGCACCGATCATTCCCACCTGGGCCGGCCGGAACGACGGCAGCGGTCCACCGTTGACGGGAACGACATGGAGGCTGGTGATGTCGGCGACCTCGGCGACCTTGTCGACCACCCGGTAGGGCCGCGGGATCAGCAGCGGATCGATCGCGGTCTTTGAGGCGGCCAATGTCGATGTCTTCGTCGCTGCGACGGTCATCGGACCGCCTCCTCACCGGCCCGCATCACGGCCAGCTCCGTCGTGATGTCGATCCCGACCGGACACCAGGTGATACAGCGTCCGCAGCCGACACATCCCGACTCTCCGAACTGGTCGATCCAGCCGGCGAGCTTGTGGCTGAACCACTGCCGGTACCGGGAGGCGGTGGAGTCCCGGACCGGTCCGGGACCGAGATGGGAGAACTCGGTGCTGAAGCAGGTGTCCCACACCCGCCACCGGGTGGTCTCGTCGCCGGCCAGGTTGGTGACGTCCTCGAGGTTCGTGCAGAAGCAGGTGGGGCAGACGAACGTGCAGTTGCCGCAGGCCAGGCAGCGCTCGGCCACCCGGTCCCACTGCGGACCGTCGAGGTTGTCATAGATCAACACCTTGATGCGGTCGGTGTCGAGATTCCGGGTCATCGTGTCGGTCGCGGCGGCTACCACCGCGTCCGCCGCGGCCAGTTCGTGGGGCGGGGTCGGGTGGGACGGCACGGCGTCGAGAATCACCTGACCCTTTGGGGAGCCGACCCGCACGACGTAGCGGGAGTCTCGGCCCGACAGGTCGGCGTCCGCGAGCTCGGTGATGGCCAGATCGTATCCCGGCCCCGACCGCGGGCCGGTCCCAAGCGACGGGCAGAAACAGGTGGCGGCCGGATCACCACAGTCGACCGTCACGATCAGAACCTCGGCCCGATTCGTGCCGTAGACCGGATCGGGATGGGGCCCGTCGGTGAGAACCCGATCCTGCCTCCCGATGGCCGCCAGCTCGCAGGGCCGGACACCGAAGAACGCTCGTCGAACCGGCTCCGGCTCGGTCATGGTCACGGTGAGTTCGCCCTCGTCATCGCGAGTCATCGACCAGACCTGCTGCTCGGGCGGATGCAGGAGCTCCTTGTAGGAGCGGGGTCCGACGGCATAGCCGAAACGGGCGCCGTCGCCCCGGCGTAGGGTGCGGTAGTGAGCGGGTTCCTGCTCGTCGGTCCAGCCGAGGGGAAGATCACGAACCGAAGGCAGGACGCCCGGAACGATCACCCCGTTGTCGATCTGTGGGCCCCAGACCTCGTAGCCCAGAGCCCAGAGGTGATCCACGAGTTCGGAGAGGCCGGCTACGTCGATCGTCCTCGTGGTCACGACGGGAGCTCGGCTCCGACCCCTGCCGGTTCGGGCATCACCTCGTTTTCGCCGGAGCCGCTGCCGGATTGGCGGTCTGTCGGGACCGGCGTGTCGACCGCGGTGTCATCCGGGGAGGACGGGCGAGGCGGCCCCGGCAGGGGACCGGGCTCCGCCCCGCCCTGGTCGAGCCGGAACGGTGGGTAACGATCGGTCATCAGTGAGGCATACGCGACGACCCGATAGACCCAGCGGTTGAGCCCGACGATCAGATCGAAGAGGTTTCTGGGATACGCGCCGGTCACCAGCAGGATGGCGGCGGCCACGAGCGTGAGGACACCGACCAGCCCGCCTCCGGCCGGCCCCCAATTGATGGAGGCGCCGCTGTCGGTCTGCCAGCCGAACCCGCCGCCGGCGATTACGGCCACGACGATATAGTGCGGAATGGCCAGCAGCCACCACTTGAACAGGACGAGCGTCCGCGACAGCCGCTCGGGGTACTCGACGTCGAGGGTGGCCGGGTAGTCGGGCTCCGGCCCGAGGCTGAACGGTGGGTACCGGTCGGTGCCGAGCCCGCCGCTGAAGGCGTAGTAGGAGACACGCCAGCTCCACCGGAGCACACCGACGTTGAAGTCGAAGATGCTCCGCGGATAGCGACCGGTGAAGAGAATGGAGACGCCCGCCACGATCGAAAGCAGCAGGTAGGCGATCCACAGGAGCACGAAGAACAGGAGATGGGGTAGGGCGAGCAGCAACTTGACCAGCCACATCCATCTCGACAGCGGCTCGTCGAGTTGAGCCTCCAGCGAGAGCGGGTAGGGAGATGAGACCGGTGTCGTTTCGGGCTCGTCTCCGACCGCGGGCCCGGCCACCTGTGCCCGCCGATCGGATGGTTCGGTCCCGGTCCCCAGTTCACGGCCGCCGGCCACGATCAACATCACGGCCCCGGCGATCACAAACACGCCGGCGACCAGCAGGCCGAGCGCCACCGGCAGCAGGACGGCCGATCGAATCCCGACGTTGACATCGGCGTTGACGCCCGGTGACCCGTCGGCGTTCATCACCGCAACCGCCCACCGGCCCGGTGTCGCCTCCCATACCAGCTCCTGCGTTCCGTCACCCGAGGTCGAGACCGCCCAGAAGTCCTCAGCGGTCGGGGGGCCGATCTGGTCGGTTCCGGTTCGGGAACGGTAGGCGGCGGTCAGATCCTTGACCTCCCGGATCTCATCGTGGGCCACGCCGGCGAGATAGTTGTCGAGGTCGGCTTCGGGTGCCACCCCGACGAAGATCGGGCGGGCGCCGTCAACCGGTGTGACCCGCAGCCTCACGTCGGTGTCGAGGGCGTCGTAGACCCAGCTTGGAGTTCCCGGCTCGGTCTGCAGGTCGATGTGTTCGGCGGTAACGGCCACGGTTGGGCTGACCAGCGGATCGAGGCCAATATCGACGAAGCCGTCGTCGGATCGTGCGGCATAGGATCCCGCCAGCACCGTGCCCGATACCAGCAGAACGCTCGCCAACACGCCGAGCAGGCTTCCGACCACGAGGGCGACGATTCGTGTTGCTCGCATCATTTCGATCCTCCCGATGAGTCGACGTGCTCGGCGAGGTCCAGCGCTCCTTCAGCTTGACTTGGTGACCGGGACCCGCCAAGAGGCCAAAGTCCCGGTCATCGGACGTTCACGGTCGGCTCGGCGCTCAGCGACGGACGATGGGAACCTTCTTCTTCGGTTGCGCCTCCTCCTCGGCGACGGGGATCCGGATTTCGAGGATGCCGTCCGCGTAGTCGGCCTGGATGTCGTCGACGTCGGCTCCCTCCGGAAGGCCGATGACCCGGGAGAAGGAGCCGTAGTGGAACTCGGAGCGGTAGCCGTCGGTATCGTCCTCGGTCCGCGATTCCCGCTCGGCGCGGATGACCAGGCGCTGGTCCTCCACGGAAATGTCGATGTCCTCATCGGGGTCGACGCCGGGGATCTCGGCTCGGACGACCAGCGAACCGTCGTCGACGTACTCCTCGATCTTGATGTGGTCGAACAGCCCGCCGAACTCACCGAGGATACGATCGGGCCACAGCCGGCCGAACCGTGCCGGGCGCCAGGGGAAGTCCCCTGCGGTCCATCGATCCCACGGATCGGTCAGCAGCGGGCGCAGTGAAGGCGCCGACTCCACCGCCTCGGCCTTCTCCGTCTTTTCGGTCGAATCGGACTCGACCGTGGACTTTGTGGTGGTCTTGGTCTTAGCCATGTCAGCCTTCCTTCGCTCTTGGCCCGCGCTCGGCGCCGGGCGCTACACCGTCATTGCAAGTCACCCGAGCCGCGTCGACCAGGGTCCAATGTCACAGCCGGGGACCTTCGGCCCTGGCCCCGACGAATCCTTTGCGGCCACGGTGAAGGGTTAGGAGGAGGCCGTGGCACGCGTGCAAACCGCTCCGGTCACCGAACCGGTTTGGGCGGCGGAGACCGCCCAGCTCATCGAACAGCTCGAAACCGATCCGGTCGGCGGGCTCGGCGGTGGGGAGGCCGATCGCCGTCTGGCCGTCGCCGGTCCGAACGAACTACTCGCTGAAGCGCCGAGCCCCTGGTGGCGGCGACTCCTGGGCAACCTCATCGATCCCGTCGTGTTGCTGCTCCTGGCGGCCACCGTGGTGTCGACCGTGGCCTGGCTCATCGAGGGGGCCGACGGACTTCCGCTCGATGCCCTGGTGATCATCGTCATCGTCATCGCCAACGCACTGATCGGCTACCTGCAGGAGCGTCGGGCGGAAGCGGCGATGGACGCACTTCGGGCGCTGACCCGCAACGAGGCCACGGTGGTACGGGACGGTGTGGCCGGCCGCCGACCTGCCGCGGAACTCGTACCGGGTGATGTGATCCTCCTCGCCGAGGGTGACATCGTGCCCGCCGACGCCCGTGTCGTCGAGGCTGTTCGTCTCCAGGCCGCCGAGGCGGCGTTGACCGGTGAGAGCTCACCGGTGTCCAAGTCGGTCGAACCGTCGCCCGCCGACGCGGCCCTGGGTGACCGCTCGGTGATGGTCCACAGCGGAACGGTCATTGTGACCGGCCGGGGGCGGGCGCTGGTAACGGCGACGGGCGACGACACCGAGGTCGGCCGTATCGCCGAGCTGTTGGGGTCGACCGAACAGGAGCCGACGCCGCTGCAAACCGAGATAGCCCGGGTCGGGCGGGTGCTCGGCGTCGTGGTCGTCGCCATCGCAGTGATCGTGGTGGTCACGGTCATTCTCCTCGACGGGTTGCGAACGGCCTCCGATCTTGTCGAGGCGCTCCTCATCGGGGTGTCGCTGGCGGTGGCCGCAGTACCGGAGGGCCTCCCGGCCGTGCTGTCGGTGGTCCTCGCGTTGGGTGTTCAGCGGATGTCCCGGCGCAACGCTCTGGTCAAACGGCTGATGGCCGTCGAAGCGCTTGGCTCGGCCACCGTCATCTGCTCCGACAAGACAGGCACCCTGACCCGGAACGAGATGATGGTTCGGGTACTGCTGGTGCCATCCGCCGAGTTGGGTTTCACCGGAACCGGCTACGACCCCGACGGACGTGTCCTGAACGGCGCCTCCGACTGCACCGACCCCGACGCCCTGGACGAGGCCCGGTGGACGCTGGCCGTGGCCGACCTCGCCAGCGACGCCTCGATCCGCCAGGACGGAGAGCGCTGGATCGCGGTCGGCGATCCGACTGAGGCGGCGCTGATGACGGCCAGGGCCAAGGTCGGCGTCGAGGACCCATTCGAGGTGGTCGGCGTCCGGCACCGGTCCGACGAGATCCCGTTCAGTTCGGAACGACAGCGGATGAGCACGATCAACGTCGACGGCGACCAGTCGGCGCTGCTGGCGGTCAAGGGTGCCCCGGACCAGGTCGTCGACCGCTGCCGGTGGGAGCGCCGCGCGGACGGCCCGTGGCCGCTCGATCCCGACCGGCGACGGTGGTGGCACGATCAGGTCGAGGCGATTGCCGAGCTGGGCCTGCGCACACTTGCGGTCGCCTACCGGGACCTTGGTCCGGACCGTTCGAACGCGCCGTCCCCCGGCGAAGACCCCGACATCGAACGCGACCTGGTGTTGTGCGGTGTCGTCGGGATCATCGATCCGCCGCGGCTCGAGGCCCGTGACGCGATCGAGCTGGCGGCCAGGGCCGGCATCCGCGTGATCATGATCACCGGGGACCATCCCGGTACCGCTCGACGCATCGCCACCGAGGTGGGCATCATCGACGAGGGCGGGGCAGTGGTCAACGGCGCCGAGCTGGCGGCCCTCGACGATCGGATGCTGGCCGACACCGTTCGCTCGACGTCGGTTTTCGCCCGCGTCGCCCCCGAGCAGAAGCTGATGATCGTGCAGGCGCTCCTGACCCAGGGCGAGATCGTGGCCGTCACCGGCGACGGGGTCAACGACGCGCCGGCGCTGCGAGCCGCCAGCATCGGTGTGGCCATGGGGGTGACCGGCAGCGATGTCTCGAAGGAAACAGCCGACATCATTCTCGCCGACGACAACATCGCCACGATCGTCGCCGCCGTGCACGAAGGCCGAACCATCTTCCACAACATCCGAAGTTTCCTTCGCTATCTGCTGTCGTCGAACATCGGTGAGGTGCTCACCGTCTTCCTCGGGGTGGTCGGGGCCGGGGTGATCGGCTTGACCGAGGCGTCCTCGGGCGCCATCGCGTCGCCGCTCCTGGCGGTCCAGATCCTGTGGATCAACCTGGTCACCGACACCGGTCCGGCGCTTGCGCTGGGGGTCGACCCGCCCCGGCCCGATCTGATGGATCGCCCTCCACGCGAGATCGGGCGGCGAATCATCGACGGGCCGATGCAGCGCGGCATCGGCCTGATCGGTTTGACGATGGCGCTGGCCTCACTGGGCATGCTGGACCTGAAATTGCCCGGGGGTCTGCTGGGCGGACCCTACTGGGGTGACGGTGATCTCGTCACCGCCCGAACCGGAGCGTTCACCGTCCTGGTCCTTGTGCAACTGGTCAACACGTTCAACGCCCGTTCCGACGTCGACTCGATCTGGGGACGGATCCTGATCAACCGGGTCCTGCTCGGTGCCGTCGCGGTTTCGCTCGCGTTGCAGGTTGCGGTCGTGCACGGCCCATGGTTCCACGCCCCGTTCGGGACCGCATCGCTCGGCCCGACGGACTGGCTGGTCGCCTGCCTGCTGGCCCTGTCGGTGCCGGCAGTGAGCGAAATCCGCAAGCTGATTCGGCGACGAGGCCGCCCGGGTTTCCGGTTGCCCGCAACGTCACTCGGCCAGCGGGACGACAATGGTCGGCGACAACGGATGATGGAGCAGTGACGTCGTCGTCGAGCCGAGGAGCAGGTAGGACACACCTCGATGACCTCGGGCGCCGATCACCAGGAGATCGGCGGTTGCCGCAAGGTCACGCAACACGATGCGGGGATCCCCCCGGCGAATGTCGGTGACAACCGCAGGTCGTGCCCGGATGGCCTCGACCGACTCCGTTCCGACGGTGGCCAGAGCTTCGTCGACGGTCTTGTCGACCAGCGCTCGGGTCGTCGCCTCCAGTTCGGGATTCGGCAGGGGTGGTTCACCGAAAGTGTGGTCGGTCCAGCAGCCGACGGCGATCACCTCACCATCGGGGTCGACGTGACGCAGCGCCCAAATCAACGCCTCGACCGAGTTGGGCGAGCCGTCGATGCCGACCACCGCCCGTCCGATCGTCGGTTCGATGGCGGCCTCCTCGGTGATGACGGCCACCGGAACCGATGCGTGTTTCACACAGTACGAGCCGATCGATCCGAACAAGGTCTCGGCCAAGGCGCTGCGGCCACGGCTTCCGACCACGAGCAGATCGGCATCGGCCGACGCACCGACCAGGGCCGGGCCCGCACTTCGGCACACCACTCGGGCCCGCTCGACCAGCTCGGGGAACCCCTCGATCGATGCCGTCAGCCTTGCTTCGGCGTCCTCCTTCACGATCCGGTCGATCTCGTAGTACATGCTCGGCATCCCGAGCCCATCGCCGAGCGGTTGCATCGAATAGGCGAGCAAGGGTGTGACCGGGCCGAAGATGTCCGTCTTGGCCACGGCCCAGGCCAGAGCCCGTTTGGCGTGGTCCGACCCGTCGACTCCGACGATGACGCGGTGACGTTCACCCTGCATGACTCACGCTCCAATCGGGTTGCCTCACCGTGATCATGGCCCCACGGTCGGATACCGGCCAGGGGCGATGGTCCTGTTGCCGTCCGGCAGGGTGCCGGAGAATTGACCTTCAGGGCATTCGGGCGTCTACGAGCCCAGATCGAGTTCGGTCCAGCCGGTTCCCTTCTCCAGCACCGCCGTCACCCGAGCCCAGCTGGCGTCGAGTGCGGCCGCCAATCTCGGGTCGACGTCGGACGGCCGGGCTGCGGGGTCGGATCGGTGGACGGTGAGAGTCCTCGGGTCGAGATGCAGCGCGATCGCCCGCAGTTCGGTGGAGAAGGTGCCGTCGACGGTCTCGGTAACGGTGACCTGAACCATGAGCTCGTCCCGCCGGGTCGCCTGGGTCGAGGCTGAGAGCAGGTTGCCCAGTCCGTAGACCAGCCATTCGCCGCCGACGCGGTCGATCGGTTGGACGGTGTGGGCGTGGTGCCCGATGATGAGATCGATATCGGGTGACGCCAGCAGGCGGGGTCCGAGGTCGCGTTGTTGGCGGTTCGGCGTGTGCTGGTACTGCTCGCCCCAGTGCAGCGACAGCACGACGTATTCGGCTCCCCGGCTGCGGGCCTGTGCCGCATCGGCCAGGATCCGATCCTCGTCGATACGGTTCGACAGCCACGGCTTGTCGGACGGCACGGAGAATCCGTTGAACCCGTAGGTGTACGACAGGTTCGCCACGCTCACCCCTGCCGGTTCGATCCAGATGCCGTCGGACGATTCATCGGGATCACGAGCCGAGCCCGTGTGTTCGAGGTCGGCGTCATCGAGAACGGCGAGCGTCTCCGCCACTCCCCGCGCTCCATGGTCGAGGGCGTGGTTGGATGCCGTGGTGCAGGAGTCGTAGCCGATTCGCCTCATGTCGTGGGCGACGTCGCCCGGGGCCCGAAAGACGGGATACGGGTGGAGTCGCTTGTTGTCCGCCGACAGGTTCACCTCGAGGTGGCACACAGCCCAGTCGACCTCGGCGATCAACGGAGCGATCGGAGCGAGGAGGGACTCGTAGTCGTATTCCCGGTATTCGTCGCCGGCCGCATTGGCTGCCGCGGTGGCGTTCACCCGGTTGTGGAGGAGCAGGTCGCCGGTGAAGGCCATCGTGAACGTTCGTCGTGGTCGGGTCGTGGACGTCTCCCTGGCAGTGTTCGGGGCCACGGTCGTCACCACTGCCGTTGTCGTCCGGGCCAGGGCCGCCGGCTCCGATGGCCGATCGTCGCCGAGCACCGGTGTTCCGGCCTCGGTGCCCGCCGGAGCGCAGGCCACAGCGAAAGCAAGGATCATCGCCCCAATCACTCCGCCGAGTTGTGACATGGTTCAAGTATCGATCGACCGGGCCCTGTGGTGAAGAGTCGATGGTCCTGTCGGAGCCTGCCGGCTACCGATCCTTGCGGACGACCAGCACGGCGCAGGGGGCATGGTGGAGTACGTTGGTCGACACGCTGCCGTGAAGCAGCCGCTTCGTCGCCCCCTCGCCCCGGGACCCGACCACGATCAGGTCGGCGTTGTAGGACTCCGCGGCGTTGAGAATGGCGTCGGTCGGATGGTCGTCGACCTCGTGGTACTCGGCTTCCACCCCGGCCACCTTCATGATCGCTCGGGCGGCTTCCATCGTCGAATCGGCCCGCATCGTTCCGTACACCAGCGGTTTGAATTCGTCGGGCAGGCTTTTCATGATCGACCGGAGCTGGTCCGGTGGAATCGGTCGGTAGGCACCAATCACATGGATCTTCGTGTCGGGGTTGACTCGGGCCATCTCGGCCGCGGCCCTGAGGGCGTCCTCGGCGTCGGGCGAACCGTCAGTGCCGACAACGATCGTGGAGAACACGGCATCGTTCCTTTCCTGGGGGATGGTGACACAAGGATCGTGCCCCACGCGTCCGCCGGTGACCAGAGTCCAATGGCCCGACCGCCGGCGGTGCCGGGCGTGTCCCTACCGGCCTACGGTTCGTTGTGGATGATGGCGCCGACCCGATCCTCGATGTGTTTACGCCAGAAGCCGACGATCGCCGGGTTGGCCTCGAACGAACCGAGGAGCCACGACTTGAGGTGCGAGATCTCGATGATCATGCGCCGAGTGGTGCGGCCTCGTTGCGCCGCCATGAACCCGGGATGTTCCTCGAGCGCCGACAGACGGTACGGCTCGATCTCGAGCTGGGTACCGAGACGCAACGTGTCAGCCCCCCTTCGGGGTGCTCGGAGGGTGTGGAGGATCCGTGCGAAGTCGAGTTGGTCGCGCCCTGGGCCGTCACGGATCCACGAGCCGACCTCGGGGTAGCGCGTCAGGACGTTCTCCGTCATCGCGTCCACCTTGGCGAGGTCCTTCGCTCGCAGACCCGAGATCGACCTGGTCAGGTAGTTGAGGATCGTTGCGCCGGGATGGCAGGTCGGCGTTGGGGGCCGACCGTGGAGCACGAGCTGAAAGGTCTCCAGCGTCTCGTCGTTGATCGGCGCCTGAAACGGGTAGAGGGCCTTGAACCCTTCGAAGGTGACGGGGGGTTGAGCGTCGCCGTCGACGGCCGCGACGTAGCGATCGGCCAGGAAGACCCGGGTCGTGCTCCGCCAAGGCCGGCGGCGCTGGCCGTCCAGCTCCGCCAGCGTCTTCAACCCGAACACGCTGACCGGTAGCCGATCACCGATCACTTCCTCGCCCAGGAGCCGCACGGCCTCGATTCGCTCCGGATCGGTCGAGAGCACGAGCGTGTCCACATCCCGGACCGACCCGTCGGCTCTGAGCCGGGGAAGGTCGCAACTCGCAGGCGCGCTGATGATGCGCGATTCGAGGTCGATCACCGTGTCCTCGTTCAGCAGTGCGGACGCGCCGTTGCCCCCGATGATCTGTATCGGGGGCAGATCCGGTCGTTCGTCCAGGGCCCGCACGAACGTCTCGATGATCGAACCGCAGGTCCCTCGTCCCGTCACCTGCGTCACCACGTCAACCGACCGCGAACGGTCAGTCGCAGGTCCGGTGGATTATGGCGTCGCTGCCCGGGACGACGATGTGGGTGAGCGGATCGTCGCTCCACAGAACCCGGTACGGAGGGTTGCCCTTCGTGCCGAGAACCTCGACAATCCGGCCGATTCGGGCCGCACGGCCGACTCTGCGGCTGGCGACGACGAGGCTGTCCCCCTCTGATGCATACATGGGCGATCTCCTGACTTCTCGGGTCCGGCGGTTTGTCGTTTTCTTGGGAGGTGGTTCGGTGCGGTCCGTCAGCCGAGGAGTTCGTCGGCTCCGGGTGTTGAATTCGAACGGGCCTCGGCCTCCAGGGCCCGCCGGTGATACCGGCGGATGTAGGCCGACAGATAGGCGACGAATCCGTGGAGGCAGATCGCCACGAAACCGTACATGGCGGCTGCGAACAGCAGGGAGGCGTCGAACACCGACCGGCCGTCGATCTCCTGAATCGGGTACATGCCCCGGAAGGGCTGCATCATTCGCTCGGTGGTTCGGTACACCCAGTCGACGAACGACGCGTCCGGGCTGGCTCCGGCGAGGTGCAGGAGGAAGCCCAGTGCCAGGATGGAAAACGTCATGAGTACGACGATGTTGACCACCATGACCAGGGTCTTGGCGCCCCGCAGCAACATCTCGATCGTCTCGTCACTCACGAACTCCGGTTCGACGAACTCGTCGTCATCGATCTCGGGTGTCGGTGCGGACCGGCGGTCCTCGACGCCGGGATCCTCACGATTCCTGATTGCGGTCATCGGTCCTGCTCCTTCCAGTCATCGTCGTTCAGGGGTGTGTGTCATTGTGCAGTTGATCACGTGCCGTTGAAGAGAAGTCGGGTCACCGCCGCCTCCCAGATCCGACCGTCCTCCGCACTTGCCGTGGTCAGCACAAGCGCTCCGCCTCCGGAGTCGGTACCCGACCACTCGACCGTCGTCTCGAACGGGCGGGGAACATCGCCACCGCCGGTTGCGAACGTCTCGACCAGCGGCAGCGTGACGCCGTCGGCTCGCAGGGCGATGTCGACATGGCCCTCGAAGGCCAGGACCGTGCCGGCCACGGTCAGCGGTGATTCGACCTCCGACATGGCCGTCGGTTCGGTCAAGGTGATGTTCTCGGTGGCAGACCCGAGGATCCACCACGTGTCGTCGGAACCCAACTGGCGCACGAACACGACCGTCACCGGACCACTCGCCTCCGGTCGTATCTCGACCTCGCCGGAGCGGCTGTCACCCTGCTGGAAGTCGCCCACGATCGGATCGGTGAAGCCGATGAAGTCGACGGCGAAGCTCCTCGCCGCCTCGACCGGGTCGGTGAAGCGGGTGGCGGAGTCGACCCATGGCCACGCGGCGCTGCGGTAGGTGTCGGGATCAAGGACGGTCGTCGTTGTCGGCGCCGTGGATGTGGTCGTCGCCGAGCTCGTCGTGCTCGACTCCGTCGTCGAGGCCGACGAACTCGTCACCGAGTCGGTGGAGGTCGATGCGGTGGTCTCGGTCGATGTCGACTCCGTTGTCGTCGCAGTCGTCGTCGAGGTGTCGGTGGTGTCGACCGAGCTGTCGTTGTCACCCAGGAGAGCCAGTACGACCACGATGATCACGATGGCCGATATGAGAACACCGGCCGCCAGCACGAAAGGATCCGACGTCGGTGGTCGGTTGCCGCCACGACCTCCCCGCGGGGCGGTCGGTGGCCGGTCGAACAGTTCCGTGGTGTCAGTCATGTCCTCGGGCTTTCCTGCCGGCACGTTCATGCCGTCGTCGGCTACCGATTTCATTCTCCGACCCGCCCGGTCGGGGCTCCAGAGTCCAAGGTCCTCACCCAACCGGCGGAAACTCGGGTTTTGGGACTTTAGGCCCTGTTGTTCGTGGGAGCCCCAGGTGACGATGAAGGCCAGTCCACGAGATGTGCGAGGGAGCCATCGGCTGAGAGGCAGTGAACGCCCGAAAAGGCTTCGACTGCGACCCCAATGACCTGATCCGGACAATGCCGGCGAAGGGAGAACATCTCGTGGATACCACCGCGCCCGGTCCGCCGTGCGCGGTCCGCCGTGACTGGAGCGAAGGTCACGCAGGCGACGACGATGGGCCGGCCCCGTCCTGATGGCGTCGGTGTCGTCACGGTCGTTTCTCCAAAGGCTACGTCATCGAGGATGGTCGTAGTGACCGCGCCGGGTAGGAGTAGAGGCGGCATGCGTTGATGTCGCCGTGGAGGTCGACCCGTGCTCTTGGTCGCCCCTTGTGCGGCCTGTTGGCGGGTGCTGGCAACCGTGTTCCGATCCTCAGCAGCGCAACTGGTCGCGCCCCGTGATCGTATACACCTTGATACCAGGCCCGAAGGGTGATCCTCGCCAACGGGAGGCCGCCGACCGAAGCAGTGCCGGCGAATGTCCAGCGGCCGAGGCGGTCGGCCTCGACCAGCGTCGACTCACAGCGAACCGCCGAGAGCCCACGATCGCCTCCCAGCACCAACGTGAGCTCGAGCTGCATTGCCAGCGGGTCGATCGGGATGTCGAGGCGGCCACCGGTTGTGAGTGCCGACCGTTGCCGACTCCAGGGCCATCGTCCGATGGTGTCGAGGCGCTGACCGCCCGGGATCCCCCAACGTCCGGTGGCGGGCAGCTCGATGCTCCCTCGAGTCTGGATCAGGTCGCGACAGTCCCTGATATCGGCCGCAGGGGCCGAACAACCCCCGGAATCGCCGAAGACGATTACCTCGCCGAACCTGAGGTTGCAGATCCGGGGTCCGGCGTCGTCGACCATGTCGCCGACGGTCATGACTGCTCTCTGCCGTCTTTGAATCCTGTTCAGGCTTTGTGTTCAATTCTGAGCCCTGCGCGGTGAGCTTGTCCATCTGTGTGGGCCACGGATTCTGCACGAGCGATACATCGAAGCGACTCCCGTGTGACCACAGGCATATTTATCAAACGGTGTCGTTTGGTAAACTGATGTCGTGACCATGACCGAGACCAAACGTCGAGGGCGACCGCGGGATCCTTCCCGGGATCGCATGATCCTCAATGCGGCCCGTGACGTGATGGCTCGGCGCGGGTTCACCGGTGCCACGATGGAGGAGATCGCCGCCACCGCAGGCGTCGGCAAGGACACGCTCTACCGTCGCTGGTCGTCGAAGGAGAAGCTGGCCATCGATCTGGTCGCGACCATGGCCGGCGAAGCCGTCGGCCCGGTTCCGCTCGACCCCGATCCCCGCTTCAACCTCTTCACCTTTCTCAAGGACATCGTCCGCTTCAACCGCACCACCGACTTCGGCCCGTTGATCGCCGGGATCGTGGGCGAGGCCGCCCGCAATGACGAGCTGGCCGACAGCTTCCACATGTTCTGGCGCCATCGCCGGGCCTTGGCCGCTGAACTCGTCACCGACGTGATCGGATCCGATGCCACGCCCGAGGTTGTCGACCGCATCCTGGATCGGCTGCTCGCCCCCATCTACTACCGCCTCCTGCTCACCGGCGACGACATCACCGACGAATACCTCTGGGATCTGGTCGCCTCGCTTCCCTGGTCCAACGAACCGGGATGAAACCGCACCGCCGGCACCAACCGGATCACCCATCCCCCAAGCAAGAAAACCAATTAGGAAAGAAGGCTGTCATGGCCAAACGTGAACACCTCCTCACCCTCGTCGAGCCGACCAAGGGCGGTGACGCCACCCTGGATCTGGCGCACGACACCGTCGAGCGAGGCGGCGACGCCACGGTCGTCATGGTCGTCACCGACCGCGTCCGGCGCGACATCGACGCCTACGCATCCTCCGAAAACCTCGACCGGGCCGACGCCGAAGGCCGGGCGCTCAACCAGCTCGACAACTACTGCCGCACCCGGGTCGGCGGTTCAACCAACGTCGTAACCCGCTACAGCAGCCCCCGCACGAACGTCGCCGAGCTCGTCACGCCGGAGATCACGGCGATCGCCGTTCCCGAGGGCCTCATCGGCCAGCGGGCCATCGGCAAGCTGGTCAAGCGCACGGGTCTGCCCGTCGTCGTGACCCCGGCCCAGGCCGACACCACCCCCGACGTCGCCGCCTGAGGCGAGGCGCCGGCGGTTTCGCCCGGGTGCGATCACCCGACCGACGGTCAGCAGTGTGAGTCGAGCCAGCCGATGATGTTGGCGGTGACCTCGTCACGGTTGGTCTCGTTGAGGATCTCGTGGCGGGCGCCGGGATATACGGTGACGGTCACGTCGTCGATCCCGGCGGCCCGGTACCGCTCGCCGAGCAACGTCACCAGCTCGCCGCCACCGGCCAGCGGGTCGTCGCTCCCGGAGGCGATCAACAGCGGCAGGTCGGACCGGACACCGCTCAGGGCCTCCGGGTCGGCCAGCCGGGCCGCGCCGCCGAACAGCAACGGGATCGTCTCGGGCGGGCTCTCGAACCCGCACCACGGGTCGGCGACGTAGGCGTCGACTTCGGCCTCGTCCCGCGACAGCCACTCGAAACCCGTCCGGTGCTCGAACCCGACATTGAATGCCTCGAGCCCGACCGGACCCTCGGCCTCGGCCAAACCGGCGGCCAGCACGTCGAGTGCTGTCGATCCCGAAAGCACCACGCCGTTCCACACGTCGTCGTGGTCGAGGATCGCGGTCTGTGCCGCGAACGAGCCCATCGAATGGCCGAGCAGGAACACCGGCCCGTCGGCGTGTGACTCGCCGATCCACCGACCGAACTGCACGACATCCGCGATCAGCCCGTCGAATCCCACCTCGCCGAAGTGGCCGAGGCCGTGCTCGCTCTTCTCCCCGGTCCGGCCGTGACCGCGGTGGTCGGTGGCGAACACCCGGAAGCCGGCCTCGTTCAGGGCTCGGGCGAACCGACCGTATCGTGCCGCGTGCTCGGCCAGACCGTGGGCGATCTGGACCGAACCCTTCGGCGAGTCCCCGGCGTCGACCCAGGCAATGGTGGCGATCTCGGTGCCGTCGGCCGCCGAGGTGAAGGAGGATTCTGTGGCGCTCATCGGCCAATCATGGCACAGGGCCGGGGTCGGTTGCCCACCTGGCGAGTCCCGGTCGAACTAATGGGGGTAGACCGGCTTGTCACAGAGGTGGGAGGCTGGTGCCGGGCTGCTGGTCGGTGAGCACTTCTTTGAACGGGAGCTTTCGGGATTCCTAGGGCTAGATCGTGCCCCGGCTGGTTGG
>Ga0224512_10002618_pt1 | contig 16356 bp, 17 predicted proteins | sample SF_May12_sed_USG_4_FD_169103 | JGI IMG/M metagenome (GOLD analysis project Ga0224512, IMG submission 169103) | Sediment microbial communities from San Francisco Bay, California, United States - SF_May12_sed_USGS_13 | ecosystem: Environmental > Aquatic > Marine > Sediment | place: USA...
CACTATGTGCTTCATGGAGGCAGTGAGGGGCGCGATCCGCATCCGTTGTTCGATACGGATTGTTATCTCAAGCGCAACCCCGATGTCAGGGCCGCCGGGATAAACCCCTTGGTGCACTACCTCCAAATTGGCGCCAGGGAGGGTCATGATCCTCATCCTCTCTTCGACCGCGACTGGTACTTTTCCCGCAATTCGGACGTAGGTCGAGCAGGAATGAATCCGCTCACGCACTACTTGTATTACGGGTTGAGCGAAGGGAGAAAACCGCATCTGGACGTGGTTGCAAACATACTTGCGCTGGCACCTAAGGACAGTAATCTCGCTACGAGCGTGGCGCTGTCGCCCAGTTTCGTGAAGAACGGCGTCACCGGGGAAATTGCCGGCGTAGCGCCAGTCAAGAACACGCTCCCGGCCGAATGGCCGGACAGCGCTGCCCACATACCGGCCAAGCGTGCGTCAATGGCCGTAGTGGGCTGGGATCTGGGGCACAATCCCGCGGGGCGTGCCTACGTGCTGGCCGATCTTGCCCGGTGCCATTTTGATGCGGAAATGGTCGGTCCTTGTTTCCCGGTTTACAGAGGGAATAAGGGACAGACCACGGTTTTTGGATCGGTTTGTCTACCGCAGTCGGGCGCAGCGCGTTGAAGGGCAAAGGATGACAACGCGATGCGTTTGCCCGGGCCATGCCCCGCCGCGCACGCCCGAGAGTAGCTGGCCTACCGCTTCACCTCATCCAGCGGGGCAATAACCGCAGCGCCTGCTTCTACGAGGATGAGGATTACGCGCTCTATCTTCATCACCTGGAAGCGCTTTCCCGTAAATTGCGCTGCGCGGTTCACGCCTACGTGCTGATGACCAATCATGTGCACCTGCTGCTTACCCCGGCGCGCAAGGACGGCCGGTCGCTGCTGATGAAGCACCTAGGCCAACGCTACGTGCAATACATCAACAAGACCTATCGGAGCAGCGGCACGCTTGGGAGGGGCGCTTCAGGTCGAGCATTGTGCAGGAGCAGGTCTATCTGCTGCGGTGTTACCGCTATATCGAGCTGAACCCGGTGCGGGGAGGCATGGCGCTTTCCCTGTTCAATCTCGCCGCCCAGCTCGTGCGTCGCCCCGCCGATGGGAATAAGGGACAGACCACGGTTTTTGCGAACAGAATCTTGTTCCAGTCCGCAAATACTGCAGACGCCGGCATCGCTGTGCGGCGTGAAGTCTGTCGTCATATGTTTAGCTTCGAGAGACATAAACAAGTTTGGGCGAGTGCTTGGCTGTTGTGCCGAAAGCGGTTTAAGCCTTTCCGCGAGTCATGACGACATTGTGCGCAATAGCGGGAAGGCCGCCATGGTATGCGACGCCGGGCACCTGAGGCATGATCCCACGAGCCCTTCGCACCATGCACTGCTGATGAGTCTTTATATAGATGACTCCGACGCGGCGCAACTTCGGTCCGCGCCATGAATTGTCGGTGGCGCGTTCTTCCAATTCGCACACTGACGGATAAGCTCGCCAATTCTGACCTCGTGCTATGGTAGCTGAATTGCCCAGGTTTTTTGGAGCGAGCGTACCTCGGACGAATGGTTTTTCCCCACAACTGACAGGCCGATAGAGGGTTTGCAACATGCCTACGTGCTCGATCTGCGGAAACTCGGAATTCCGCGCTGGACCGAACAATCGGCTGAGCTCGGAAGGGCTCCCACCCGTTTGCACGAAATGTGGTTCGTTGGAACGGCAACGAATTGGCAGAGAACTCATCGAAAGTATTCGCGAGCGGCAGAAGTTTCAAAATTACCGCATGATAATGTTTAGCAAGGACTGTACGGTTCCCATGGGTTGGTTTAAATCGGGGGAGATAAGCGTTTACGATCACCAGAATTCCTTAGATGTCCAAAATATCGATCGCCCTGATGGAAGCTACGACTTCATCATTTGTTCACACGTAATCGAACATGTTGCTGACCCAAGAAGGGCTATAAAGGAGTTGACCCGAATCTTGAGTGAAGAGGGGCTAATCTTACTTGCTTATCCATTACCAGTCCGGTGCGAGAAAACCAGGGACTGGGGATACCCGGACTGGTCTAACCACGGACATTATCGCGTCTTCGGCCGCGACTTCGAGACCGAGTACGCAACGATCATTCCGCAAGCAACTGTAATAGGATCGCGTGGCATCGACTCCGTTACGCACGATGAGGACTTAGTCTATTTTATAACTAAGAATTCATATTGGGTACAACGTATATTGTCCTCTGGCGAGAAAACTTACGTAGTCTCAGGGCAAAAGCAGCGGTGACGGACTCAGCCTAATTGTTAAGCCGGCGAGTGTTTTGGCATGCAGCAAAAGGGGCCAGCAAAAGGGGCCAGGCTCGAATTATTCGAATTATTCGAGCGGTTCGGCGGGCCTGCCACAAGCAGTTCCCGATCACAAATATTGAAGTCGAAGTACGCTTTGGCGGGGCCAAAGCCATAAATCGGCGTTTAGCTTTATGACGACAAATATGCAAATAGATGGGGGTATAAGCGACAATTTGTGCTCAGGATGGCTTGTAAATTAGCGGCATAACGAGGCTGTCAGACGCGCCAACGCGCTTGAGCGCTCGCGGGCACAGTTCCGTCTTACCACGCCCGACGGTTCACCGCTTGTGAACGAGCAAGCAGCGTAATCAAGTCCTGGTTACCAAACTGGGTATACTTTTGGAACCGGTGACCAATAAGACGGATTCTGTAGGCACAGGATCGCCCCAACACCATTCGCGAAACGTCCGTCGCTTTCCCCAGATCGTGCGTGCGACGCTGATCCGATCGCGACTTGCTTCCGGCAAAGTGCCTTACCGGGGCGCTTCGATGGTGCTACTGATTCTTTGTGGCACTTTCACCACGGCACCGGCGTGCGTTCGAATTGTGGACACCGCTCGCCACCGAGCGAAGCCCGCCGCTTGATGCCGCGAGTTGGCCCCGGCATGCGAACTTGCCATTGACCTATCACCCGGTTCCCGACATCGCCTGAACGGCCGCAAGGAGAAGACTCCCTCGAAACAGCCGGGGTGCGGAACAGAGCTTGCCGCGCTCTCGCGGTTGGAATAAATTACTCGGTAATTCACCGCAAGTCCCCCCTTTAAACCGGCTTGGATTGCAGTTTTCTCCCGGTGAGGAAGAAGCCAGCATTGAAATAAGACCTATTCTACGCTCTCTGCGAGTGCTCTCGCGCTGGCTCCCGGCGCGCGGGCTCGGCGCGTTGGAATCGCAGGCGGATTGATTTTCTTATCGTTCTTAGTAATGTCAGAAAATACCACTGGGCAATATTCCAGGAATTCAATTCCTGGAGAAGAGTTGAGAGTTTTTGAGAAGTACATTCGTGCACATCCAGAATTGTTTGACACGGAATACATAAGAGAAACATACAATAAGCAAGGATTGAAATTATTTTTCGATCCATTAGCCAATGATCTTTTGCAGCCGGCTAAAGAAGCCCTCCTGAAGCAAAGACCATTTTCCGCTGTAAGAATTGGGGACGGCGAAGCAAATTTTCTTGCGTTCGGCGCCTACAAAGGAACTCCGAACTTGGACCGTTATGCCTTCGCGGCCAGCATCGCCAATCAAAAGGATTCATTTCGGGTAAATGAGACTTGGATGCTTGTTCTACGGGAATTGATGAGACACGCAGTTCTCAGTGCGGATATTGTAGGCGTGCTCGGTTTGTGGACGCCGATTCCCGCCAAGGGCGGATCGTTGGACGCTGTGGTTGACAATTTTCACAAGGACCCAAGAGGTGTCCCGGGACATTTGAGGGGAATCGACCTTATGCTGCGCTGGGCAACGGAGGGTCACTTCAAATCCAAATGTCTTGCTCCGGCGCATCTGTACTTTTCGGTAATTTGTCATTTGGAAGAGCTAATTTTGCTTACAGAGAAGGTAATCTGCATTACAGACAAACAACTTGTTGTTGACGCATTGCGGCAGAAGTTCAGCAATAGTCAGTTTGAACAAATTATCGTTGGAAAATGGCAGAACTCGAGTGGAAGCGACGTTGCACTACCCGGATTTTTGTCTAAGGTTGAAGCCGAGTTACCAGAAGATATGACAGGTTGCCTATGCCTGATCGGTGCTGGAGTGTGGGCCGAATTCTACTGCACCTTGGCCAAGCAGCGTGGCGGAGTAGCCATCGACATTGGTAGCGGTTTTGATTTGCTTGCCGGAATTTCTAGCCGCCCTGTGCACAAATACCTCTCGGACTCCCTAATTACTAATCTGAAAATCATAAATAACTGATCAATGTTGTCAATCATTTTTCGAATCCATATCTAGTATAGTTATAACGTCTCTAATGTATTTCCCAGCTGGCGCCGCTTTGCCGTTGCCGGTCGAGGTGCCAGCGCATTAACTTGCGGCTCGCGCGAAAACTGCCTGGGCGCGGCTGAGCCGCAAGCTCTACGAAGCCGATCCCTTGGAATGCCTCAAGTGCACGGGGCCGATGCGGGTGATTGCGCTGATCGAGGATCCGGGAGTCGTCGGGCGCATCCTCGAGCACCTCGAATTGGAGACACCGCTCGCAACCGAGCGAAGACCGCCGCTTGGTGCCACGAGTCGGCCCCAGCATGCCAGCCTCGTATTTATGGAGGCGGCAGTATGGCGGCAACCAAGGGTTTAAAACAAAGCCTGCTCCAACGGATTTTTGTTTTTAGCGGTTGTGTCTCTCTACTTGAACGTCTGTATTTGGGTGTGCGCCGTGCAAAGGCGGCGCTTTTCCAGTGGGTGCGTAAGCTCCCCCGTTTCGTAGACAGCCCGGAAGTAATCGGAGCAGTCGAGCGAGCTTGGCCCCGTTTTGAGACAGTTTAAAGGTTGAGAAAGCTGCCTTCTTCTCTCCGCTGTTGCTGACCGTACTGCACAAATTCGCTCGGGGTCAGATTCCGTAGCGAGCTGTGAGGCCGTGCGTCATTGTAGTCCCGTCGCCAAGCCTCGATTTTCTCCCGCGCATCATCGATCGATACGAATTGGTTGACGTTCAGGCACTCGTCGCGCAGGCGTCCGTTAAAGGATTCGATGTGCGCGTTTTCGTTCGGTTTCCCCGGACGAATGAAGTCGAGTTTAACCCCACGCCGCCACGCCCACGCCTCGAGCACTTTGGACATGAATTCCGTGCCGTGATCAACGGTAATCGAGACAGGCAGCCCAAGCCGATCGACTGCCCCGTCCAACGCGGCCGAGACACTGCGCCCCGAGTGTGCAAAGGCGGGCTCTATCAAAGGACTCTGACGACTATACTGATCGACCACGGTCAGCATCCGAAACGCCCGCCCATCGAACAATGCGTCGTGGACGAAATCCATGCTCCAGCGCTCGTGCGTGCACGTTGCCAGGGGCGCCGGCCCGCGATGCAGGCACATGTGCTTGCGCCGCCTCACCCGCATGCGCACCTGCAGTCCTTGGAGGCGATACAGCCGTCGGATACGCTTTCGATTCACCGGCCATCCTTCGCGACGCAGCATCACCGTGATCCGCTGAGACCCGAACCGAGGTCGAGCATGGGCAATGTCGCGAATGCGCAGCGCCAGTGCGCTCTGGTCTTGGGCCGTGCTCTTGCGGTACCACGCCGCACGCGTGAACTGCGCAAGGCGACACGAACGCACGGTGCTCACCTGGAACGTCTCCTGGATCCAAGCGACAAGGTCTCGCCGCCGTGCCGGCTTCAGACTTTTTTTCGGATGACCTCCGACAAGATGTGCTTGTCCAACGTCAAATCCCCAACCAGCCGCTTCAGCCGCGCGTTCTCATCGCGCAACTGACGAACCTCGCGCAGCTCGCTCACGCCGAGCTTGCCATATTTCTTCTTCCAGACGTAGAACGTTGCCTCGGATACGCCTAGCTGTCGGCAAACATCACCCACCAGCGTGCCCCCATCGAGCTGGCGCAAGGCGTATGCAATCTGCTCCTCCGAAAACCGCGACTTCTTCATCGTCCCATCCCCCGTTCAAGGATCGATGAAGGCAGACTACCTCGACTTATGAACTGCCGTCGAATTCGGGGCCAACGTCGCGAGGAAGTGAACGAATCGGCTGAAGCCTTCGATGTGACGGGTCACGAAAGGTGCCCCAGCGAATGTGCAGGCCGTAACGAGAGTGAACGCCGAGCAAGCCTCGAAACAAGGATGGTGAAAACATCCGGCGGCGCTAACCATGTGATCGGGCTTCTCAGAAAAATGTTCAACTTCGCAGAGAGCAGTGGCTCCACTCGTTTAGACAGAAAAAGTGCCTTCGTTAAGTGTTGAACTGCGGTTTGTGGTTTTGACCCTCTTGCCAAACGCATTAGGACGAATACTCGGTGTGCCGCGTGGACTCGTGCCCGGTCCTTTTCGCCAGGATGCGTTCTACGCGAGGCCGGAAAGCCACATTTCATCCTACGCCGCTTTCTTCAGCTCGCCGGCGCCGAAGTACACCTCGTCCGGCGTTCGATACTGGAGGCTCTGGTGAGGGCGGCGCATGTTGTAAAAACCAAAGTAGCTCGTGAGCGCCTCCTTCAGCTCGCGCATCGTCTCGTGGGCGTGGAGGTAGATCTGCTCGTACTTGACGCTCCTCCACAGCCGCTCGACAAAGACATTGTCGACCCAGCGGCCCTTGCCGTCCATACTCACGCGCACGCCCTTGGCGAGCAGCACCGCGGTGAACTCCTCGGCGGTGAACTGCGAGCCTTGGTCGGTGTTGAAGATCTCCGGGGTGCCGTAACGAGTCAGCGCCTCCTGCAGGGCCTCGACGCAGAAGTCTGTCGCCAAGGCATTGCTCACCCGGAAGGCGAGCACCTTGCGGCTGAAGAGGTCCACGATCGCCACCAGGTAGGCAAAGCCCTGGGCCATCGGCACGTAGGTGATGTCGGTGGCCCAGACCTGATTGGGCCGCTCGATGGCAACCCCGCCCAGCAGATACGGGTAGATCTTGTGGCCCGTCCCAGGGAGGCTGGTGCGCTTCTTGCGGTAGATCGGCTCGATCCCCATCAGGCGCATGAGGCTGCCCACAGGCCGGCGGCCGACGTCGACGCCCTCACGCTGGAGCATGCGGGCGAGCCGCCGCGCCCCGAGGAAGGGGTGGGCCAAGTGCAGCTCGTCGATGCGGCGCATCAACCGCAGATCGGCGGGCGACACCGGTTTGGGTTGGTAATACAGGCTCGAGCGGCACAGATCGAGCAGTTCGCATTGACGCATGATCGTGACCTCGGCCTCCCCGTCGATCAGCGTTTTGCGCTCGGGCTGCCGAATCGACCGAGCGCACCGGACAAAAAATCACGCTCCATGGTGAGCTCGCCCACCTTTGCCTGCAGATCCCGGATGCGTCGCTCGGCGTCCTCTGCGGCGGGATTCCCGTTCTCGAAGACCTCGCCCGCGTTCTCCAGCAGCTGCTTGCGCCAGGTGGCGATCTGGGTGGCGTGCACGCCGTGGCGCGAGGCGAGCTCGGCGAGTGTGGCATCGCCCCGCAACGCCTCCAGGGCGATGCGGGCTTTGAACTTCGCTGAGTGGTCCCTGCGTGGCCGTTTCACGGTGTCTGCTCCTTTCAGTCGGCATTATTGCCGTTTCCAACGAGCAGTTCATCCACTTATCCAGTCCCGATTTCGTGTCCAAAAAAGCGAGGCCACCTCTGAGAAATGGGGGGAGCGCCCTGATGGTACCAATCCCTGCCGTCACATCGAAGAGTATCCCGGCAAGAAGATGGAGCGGTTCCTCAAGGCCGAGGAATTCAAACGTCTCACCCAGGTTCTCAACGAGGTGGAACGCGAAGCGGAAATCCACATCAATTCCATCCGCGCCATCCGCCTTTTGATCTTTACTAGACGCAGAATAGGCGAGACCCTGGAACTGAAATGGGAGTACATCGATATTGAGAACAAGCGCGCCGTTCTGCCGGACAGCAAGACGGGTATGAAAACGGTCTACCTGTCGGGTCCAGCGCTTGAAATGATCCGATCAGTTCCGACGGTCGAGGACAATCCCTACATCCTCACCGGGCGCTTCAACCCGGGGCACTATAAGCGCATACGTCATCACTGACTCGAATTCAGGAAACGAGCTGGTCTCCCGGACGTGCGCATGCACGATTTACAGATTTGTTCAAGGTTAGCGCACGGAAGGTTCGCCACGCATATTTCCTACCTGAATCCAGGGACCCGCAGGTATCGAGGAAACAAGAACAACAAAGCCGCGGTTGACAGCGCGAGCGCGACCCATTGCGGCCCATTCCAGGCGATTGCGAGGGCGGAGACAAGGACAAGCGGCAGCTTTATCCAACGCTCCAGATGCGCCGAGGTCACGACGGTAATGAAGACAAAAGTCACCAGGAATGACAGCAGGATTCCGTCCCACGAGCCCAACATCAGCAGTCCCGGTCTCAGTACGATGATGAACGGCATGACAAAGAGCGTCCAGCCGAACCGTATGGCCGCTCGCGACGTTGCCCCGAAATCGGCCCCGGCCAGCGAGCTTGCGGCGAGAGAGGCGAGTGCGACGGGCGGCGTAATCATTGAAAGCTGGGCGCAATACAGAACAAAGAAATGAGCCGCTAGTGGCGGTACGCCGGCACTGATCAGGCCCGGGGTCAGGAGGGCCGCCGCAACGATGTAAACGCCCACAGTAGCAACCCCCATGCCAAGAACAAAAGCGGCGGCCGCTGCCACGATAAGGGCGATAGCGAGGCTGTCTTCGCCCAGATGTCCCAACATGATCGCACCGGCGACTGTCAGACCGGTGGAATAGAGCGCGCCCAGTAGCAATCCGATCGCGGCCGCAATGATGATCAGGTGCGCCGCGCTTCTGATGAGTGCGGCGAATCTTTCCCGAAATCGGACGAGGCTAAGCCGCCAGCCCTGAAACAGCAGGGAGACAAGGAGGCACATGGCGGTTCCCGCAATCGCGGCCAGTGAAATAAATTCGCTGGACTTCAGCAAGAAGTAAACGATCGCTGCAGGCGGCAAGATGAACAGAAGCCATGATCGCTCGAATGGCTCGGGGGCGATCGCCGCCGCGGCCACGGTCCCGTCCAGGACGACCAGGTCCGCCTGACGAAAGAACGCGTAGTAACACGCCAGGGCTGGTCCCATTGATGCGACGACCACCGTTGCATAGGAGACGCCGGCAAGATCGGCCAGGAAAAAGGCTGCCGCCCCCAGGACCGGAGGCATGATCTGACCGCAGGTCGACGCGGCCGCCTCGATACCGGCTGCCGTTTCGTTGCGTACGCCAATCCTGCGCATGCTGGGGATCGAGAAAGGCCCGGATGTCAGCACGTTGGATATGGCAGCGCCGCTAATTGTTCCGAAAAGACCGGAGGCGATGACACAAGCCTTGATTGCGTTCGACCGACTGTTCAAAGCGAGACGCATTGCAATGTTTACGATCACGCGTCCGCCGCCGGAGGCTTCGAAAACTGCACCAAAAATGACAAAGACCAGAACGATGTTCGCGATAATATCCAGCGCAAGCCCGAACAGCCCATCCGAGCTATAAACAAGGTAGGTCACATAGCTGGTAAATTGTGTTTGCGGAATTGAGGTTAGCTGCGGCACAAACTGCCCGAGATACCCCAACGCGATAAAGCCGAAAACGATCAAGGTAAGCGGTCTGCCCGCAGCGCCCAGAGCCGCCATCAGAACAAGCGCAATCGTTGCGCAGCCAAAGCCTATGACCGGAAGGGTCGGCGCAAGAAACACCATCGCATCGGTGCCCATGTATCGGACCATCCACAGGCCTGCGGCGACGGAAGCCACGCCGAGGACCAGAGCCCCGGCCACATCGGCAAACGCAGTACGCGTTGCCGCGCGATGCGCCCAATAGGCAAGCAGCGCGGCGTGCAGTTCAATTACCAGAAACTGTTCAAGGCTCAGATTGCCATTGATCAGACTCGTCGGGTCCAGCTCGCGCGCCAGCGGCGCTATCAGGACAACCGCTCCGGCGAGCAGGAAGACCCGATGCGCCGAGCGCTGGAGTGAGTTCATTTCATCTTGTGGTCAGCGTAAAACGCCTCCGCTGCGGGATGGAACGGCATGCCGATGTCGACATACATCTTTGCCGGGTCAAACTTCAGGAACTCCTTGCTGACGCTGGCCAGGGTCTCCTTGCCTTGCAACAGGCTTTTCAGGACGGCGGTGACCTTGCTGTCGGGCGTATCCTTGTGCGCGTACAGCCATTTGTCGTATTCGAGGACAACCGTCGATTCGAAAATCCCCGCCCGCCCTTCCGCCGGCTCGACAACAGCCAGGCGGCTGCCTGGAAGAACCTTATTCAGGCGCTCTTCTACGCCGGGCCCCCTGGTCAGCGAAACAGCCCGGAAGCCCGGGACGAGCTGCGCGTAGCGCGTCGCGGTTGGCGAACCGACGATCAGCGCGTTCACGTCAATTTTGCCGGCGACAAATGCCTTTCCACGGGCCTTCCAGTCGGATACGCGGACCGATATCACGTCATCATAACTTAGCCCACCTGTTCTCAGCATGGCCCCAAAAAGGCGCTCCCCGAAAGAGGTTGCGTCGAATCCGGCAGGGAAACGCTTGCCGCGCAGGTCTTCAACGGTTCGGATGCCCGAATCCCCTCGTACGCCTATCGTAATCTGAAACGGCACAAGCCGTGCGACGGCGCGCAGATTCTCGAGCCGCCGGCCCTTGTAGAATTCCAAACCCAGATAGGCTTCGCGCAGAATGATGGCGTTGTGCAGTCCGAATTCGGCTCCACCCTTGTTCACAACAACCGCGCCCTGGCCCTGGGACTTGTAGGGTATGGGCCGCAGGTCCAGGGAAGCAAACTTGTCTGCTGCTTTCGCGATCGCCAGTCCGTAAAAGTGATCGCCTGTTCCGACGCTCGTGGTTACGATCGTCGCGCTATCCGCGCGCGCAACGCCCACCGAGAGCGCCAAAGCAACAAATGCTCTTCCAACGACACAATGCAACATTTTGATCTCCTGTCTGAGGCAAATTCTTTTTTCGGGGAGCTAGGCAAGCGCGTTTCGTAAAACACCCGTGTCCCTTAAGAAACTCCAAGTTCCCGATATACGGCGCATTTTCTTCAGCTTTGCAGGTGGCTCCCAGGTTCAACATCACCCAATGGGCGTCGTAGTTGGGATTCAGGCCGGGCACAAACGTATTTGCCGTGTCGCTGATGTATTATGTTTAATTGCCTATTAATACCACAAATAGAGGCTCCTTTGGAAAATCTGGCGATCCACATCCTGCGCCATGCGGCGGAAACTCCGGACAAGGTGGCGACACGATCCGGCACGGTCAGCCTGACCTACGCGCAGCTTGAGGAGCAGGCAAGGAAGGCGGCCTATGCCCTGAGCACAAGGGGTGTTGCAGAAGGCAGCGTCGTCGGAATTGCATTGCGCGACGGACAACAAACGATCACGGCAATGCTTGGCGTTTGGCTGTTGGGTGGCAGTTGCAACCTGATCGATTTCCGCGCCCCGGCAACACAGAAAACGGCATTGTCTCAGACGTACAACCACATTCTGATACTGGATGACCGCACGCCGCCGGAGGGCGGATATGCCAGCCTGTCACTGGCCCAGTGGGCCGAGGCGCTCGCGGCGGCACCAGCGTCACCGGTTCCGCCGCTTGCACCCCAAAGCCCGTCATTCATTTCTGTAACATCCGGTACCACAGGCAGACCGGCCAGTGTTGAGATCTCCCACAAGATCTCGCTGAATCGCGCGGCATTGTGGGCTGGATCCTGCATCCGTGACGCCTACAAACGATATCTAAATACGACTTCAATGTCATACGGCCCGTCACAGGGATGGGTGATCAACTCCCTTTTGTCCGGCGGAACGGTTATTTTTTTTCCGAATATGTTTCAGCCGCGGGACCTTGTCGAGGCATTTGCGAAACACCGGATCACCGGCTGCGTATTGGCGCCGACCGTATTACGAGATCTGATGGCATATGTACGTAAAACGGGGATGACACCTGCCCCACCGGACACCCCGCTCTGGCTGGTGGCGACGGGGGGGCCTATCCAACCGTCCGAGCTGCTGAGTATCCGTGACCTTCTGAGCCCCAATGTTATTCACCAATATGCTTGCCTGGCGGTGGGTCCGTTGACTTATCTAGTCGTCGGGAAGGAATTAGACAAAGTCGATACCGTAGGTCGGCCACACCCCGGCGTCGACGTGGAAATCGTTGATGAAAACGACACACCGTTGCCGCCAATGTCGATTGGCTTGATCAGGATCAGAACACCGGGGCGCGCTATATCTATTAAGGGCCGCGCCAAAAATGCCGCCTCTGATTTTTTTAAGGGCGAATGGTATTACCCAGGCGACCTCGGCCTGCTTGACGAGGACGGCTATCTGAAGCTGATGGGGCGCAGCACCGACGTCATAATCCGCGGCGGCGTAAATGTGTACCCGCAAGAGGTGGAAGCTGTGGTGTCCGATTTGCCCGGTGTCAGGCAAGTTGCGGCGGTCGGTTATCCGAACGAGCGCGCAGGCGAGGAAATCGCACTTTTTGTCGTTGTCGATCCGGGCGTCGGTGTCGAGGAGCTACATCGGCATTACAAAGCCCGAATGACCCCGGACAAACGTCCCAAACGCATCCTGATCATTCCGGAAATGCCTCTCAACGCCAACGGAAAGGTCGTCAGGCAAGCGCTATCCAAAATGATTTCATGACGAACGCAGCATAGGTAAATCATGAGGCAGAACCGAGTCGTGCTTTGTCGCTAACTTTCCTGCGACAATCAGGGGCATAATTTTAGAAAAAATTAGAAACAAAATATCATGGACATTTATGATCAAATCGCGGCGGTTAGAAAAGCAATCAACAGCTATCAATTCCCGCAGCTTCTCATAACAGCCCAGGAGACTGGTATTTTAGAAAAACTGTCTCAACAACCTTCCTCAGCGAGCGAATTAGCGGAAGCGGTTGGAGGTCTCGAGGAGCCTATCCGTCGCCTGGCTAACGCATTGGTTGCTCACAGCGTGCTTAACCTTGAGGATAACCGATATACGATTGCGGACGATTGGTCGATTCTGCGCTCTAATTCACCGGCAAGCATGATTGGATATATACAGCACATGAGCCTATTGAAAGATCGTTGGGCACAACTGGGAAAGGCGCTTCGTGATGAAGACTTCAGCCGTGAAAGTGTGGCTCTCATCGATGGGTCAAACAGACAGACCACGGAAACATTCATTGCAGCTATGGACGAAGTTGCAAAACCGATTGCGACGAAGCTCGCATCGGACTGGGAATTTGACAATCACCGCATAATGGATATCGGCGGCGGGTCCGGCATCTATTCAATCGTTGTCGCCTCTACAAACAAAAATGTCACGGGAATTGCCCAGAAAAACATAAAAGCCGCGGGTCTAAATCAAAGTCTAGCCACTGCAAGTGGCGACTATAATGAGGGCCTTCCCGATGAGGGATTCGATGATGCTTTCTTATTTGCCATGGTCCACAGGCAGGACGAGGCCCAGAATAGGAGCCTATTACAGAGGACTTTCAAGGCACTTAACCGTGGCGGAAGACTTTTCCTGATCGGCTTTTTCACCAACGAGCACGGTACTGGTCCAGTGTTCTCAGCTCATTTCGCAGTAGAGATGACGGTCATGGTTCCCGGAGGGCGCGTATATTCCCACACCGAGATCGAAAAGCTCATTGAACATGCAGGATTCACTGCGATGGAGCGAATAGACACAATACCTGGTCCGGCAACGCTTTATACCGCGATCCGACCGTAACAACCCGGCGTGACCTCATGCAACGGAACAGACGACCGCAGGTCCATTAAGATGTCAGACTCTAATTCTGGACATGGATCACTTAAAGGATCCCGATTATCCGCGGCACCCAGCGCCAGCAGGTTAGAGCGCTAGCCGGTCCCGCTACGACTGTCGCTGCCGCGTATCCCGGTGGCGCCGCTAGTCCGTAGCAGCACCACGTCCCTTCGGATCCTGCGTTTGGACCGCGGACGACAGGATCGGGGGGAACCCCCAGACTCGGCAACACACTGAACGCATTCAGGGGGTGGCTAAGACCCTTCCCGCATGCTTTGAGGTAGGCCTCCTTGCGCGTCCACAGCAGAAAGAATAGCGCTACGCGGTCGTCGTCGTTTCGCGCGGCGAGCGCCGCGCATTCATCCGGTGCGAAGAAGTGGGTAGCCACGTTCAGCAAGTCCTTGCTTGGCACCGCGCCTTCGATATCGACGCCGATTTCGCGCCCTCGGGTGAGTGCGCAAAGCGTGGCATCACCCGAGTGGGAGAGATTGAAGCGTAAATCTGTACAATGACTGTTGACCAGGCAGGGTTTGCCGTGCGCCGCGCTCGTCAGCACGATCTCGATCGGCGTAACGCCGAGGTAATTCGCCAGAACGTCGCGTAGCATGACATGCGCCAGCAGGTAGAGTTCGCGGTCGGCCGGGCGCTGCAGCCGGCGCGCGCCCACAATCTCATCAGTCGCAAGGCCAGCGGACTCAATATAGCTGGATGTAGCGTCGCCACGCAGCGCCAGCCAAACATGAACTTCGCCGGGGCCAAGCGCAAGCTTACGTGGCGGGGTGTACCATTGCATCGGGTTGTTTAGCCTGTGCCGCTCGTAGTGGCATTGAGGCGGCGTTGCACTGCCTCGGCCGGGATCGAGATCAGCGGCAACTTGATCATCGAACTGTGCGCGCCGGGCATGGGACGCACCGCAAGACGACCGCCAATCAGAGGCGACCAGCCGAGGCAGCAGTCTCCCGCTTCGCAGCGTGATTGCTCCACGTCGTCGGTCACCTCCGGGCACGCGGGAGGCGTATTCCAGATTGCGCTGTTCATTCGTCTGCGCCACATTCAGGATAGCCCGTAAGCGCTGGCCCTGAGCCCGTTCACCGCGGGTTATGACACTGCCGTCAAACGCTGGGTGGACTGGGCAATCGCCTCTTCAAGGCTGACCTGCCTCCCGTAATTCGGGGCACTGTGGGCTGGAATTTTCCACTGATGATCCCGGTTTCGGGAGGATGACGGAAACCAAATTTTGGGTTCTTGGTTTGCACACTCTAGCCAATTCTTGTGGGACGCGGTCGGTTTTCGGTCCGACCATGCTTCACGTAGTGCTCATATCCCGATCTGAACTTGCCCTTACTGCAGGCTTCCGCCACATCCGCGTTTGCTGCTAGATATTGCGCTTCGTCAAAGTCGTCGGGCGAAGGGATTTTGAAAGGCAGCTTGTTGAGGGCGTCGAGAATATTGCTCCAAGTTGCAGCTGGATCGAGTGGATTTCGCGGGCGCCACAGGCACATCCGGTTGAGTCGTGATGCCATCACCTTGTTTAGGTGAGTTACGATCCACATGCGGTCGGATCGATCGTACAGGCGTCCGTTCAGTGCCGAGACCAGAGTTTCGATGTTGGGTGATTTAAAGAATTCGCCATGCGTGCCCGAGATGATATCGACCGTGAACCCCGCTGGATAGGCAACGCTGAACTCGGCCTCGGGATCGGCACCCGGCTTGTAGGGATTGAAGATGCTATCGCGACCGAAGATCAATGCGACTGGGCCGTCATAGGGAGGAAACTGGAACTGCTCCATCAGAATGAGCAATGAAACCGTACGGCCAAGCTCGCGTAACCGCAGCGCGATGCCTTGCGCAATGGGGCCGCCTTGGCAGTTGCCGCCCAGCAAGAATGAACCGTGCGGCTGCAAAGCAATGATTTCCGCAGCATAACGTTGGGCGATGGCGCCGACATTCTCATCTGAGTATGTCATGATGAGGTGGCCTGAACGCATGCCGTGCACTGGCTGATCGGTTCCGAGGTGTTTTGCGAGCTGACTGAGCTCGTGATTTGCTTGGAGGCACCAGAAGAGTCCTTGGCGCCTGCCAGACCCGTTGCGAGTGACGACTAACGATTCGGGTGTAGGTCGTCTACCCTCCCAGGTTCTCACAAAATCGAGCTGGTCGCTAAGGATCTTGTCGATCGGCGAGATTTGGCTACGCGCAGAGATGTTGGCTGGCTGTTGAATGATGAAGCGCGCGGTGCCCGTAGTACCGGTTTCGCCGGAGCTGGTCGGCTGATCTTCGACGTAAAGGTGCTTGGACAGCGTGGCCACCGTCGGCGATTGGAAGAGCATGAGAAGCGGGAGATCGACGCCCATACTCTCGCGGATGCGCGAAACCACCTTCGTGGCGAGCAGCGAATGCCCGCCGAGGTCGAAGAAGTTGTCCTCCACCCCCACCCGCTTAAGACCCAGCACCTCGGCCCAGATGCTGGCTAGGATCTCCTCGGTCACCGTGCGCGGGGCCGTGTACTCCGCCAGCTGAAAGGCCGAGTACTCGGGCGCCGGCAATGCTTTGCGGTCGACCTTGCCGTTGGCCGTGAGCGGCAGGTGTTCCAGCAACACATATGGCACCGG
>Ga0224512_10002619_pt1 | contig 16356 bp, 15 predicted proteins | sample SF_May12_sed_USG_4_FD_169103 | JGI IMG/M metagenome (GOLD analysis project Ga0224512, IMG submission 169103) | Sediment microbial communities from San Francisco Bay, California, United States - SF_May12_sed_USGS_13 | ecosystem: Environmental > Aquatic > Marine > Sediment | place: USA...
CGTGCGTCTTCCTGGGCCTGATGCATATGCTGGCGATTTCCATCATCGCGCCGATGGCGGTGACCGGAATCACCGCCGACAAGCAGACCCTGGTGGCGGTGGCGGGCGGGTTATTACTGGCGCTGACGACGATGATTTCCCAGGCCATGGACGCGGTCACCAAGGCGTTCTACGCGCGCGGCGATCTTGACCTGATCCTCTCTTCCCCGGCGCCCACGGCCCGGGTCTTCGCCCTGCGCATGGTGGCCATCGCGGTGTCGACCACGGCGTTGACGCTGGCCATCGGCGGGCCCTTCATCAACGCGCTGGCGCTTCTCGACGGCCCCAAATGGCTTGCCGCCTACGGCGCGGTGGTGGCGCTCGGCGCCCTGTCGACGGCGCTTGCCACCATGCTGACCATCGTCCTGTTCCGCACCCTCGGCCCCAAGCTGACCCGGGCGATATCCCAGATCGTCTCGGCGGTGATCGGCGCCGCCTTCGTGATCGGCGTTCAGGTCGCGGCCATCGTCTCCATCGGCAGCTATGCCCGGCTCGCCTTTCTCACCTCCCAGCCGGTCACCGACATGGCGCCGGACCCGGCCAGTCCGCTGTGGTGGCCCGCCCGGGCGGTGATGGGCGACCCCTGGGCACTGGTCCTCCTGATGGCGCTCGGGTGCGGGGCGCTGGCCCTGGTGATCCGGACCCAGGCGGCGGGTTTCGGCGATTACGTGATCGCCGCATCCGGCGTCGACAGCGGTGGCGGGCGCCGCGGGCGCGCCGGCGTGCATTTTGGCCGGGTCTCAACCAAGGGCGCGCTCCGGCGCAAGGAATGGCTGGCGCTCAGGCGCGATCCCTGGCTGATGTCGGAATCGCTGATGCAGATCCTTTACCTGGTGCCGCCGGCATTGCTGTTATGGCTCAACTTCGCGGGCAAGGTCGGCTCGCTCCTGATCCTGGTGCCGATCATGGTGATGGCGGGCGGACAGCTGGCCGGCGGGCTCGCCTGGCTCGCGGTCTCGGGCGAGGACGCGCCGGAACTGGTGGGCACCGCCCCGGTTACGGTGCCGGCTATCGTGGCGGCGAAGATCGAAGCGGTGCTCACCGCCATTGGTCTGATCTTCGCGCCCCTGTTGCTGGGCCTCGCCCTGGCGGCGCCCGGGTTCGCGCTGGTGGCGGCGCTGGGCATCGCGGTCTCCGCCCTTTCCGCGATCATGATCCAGATCTGGTTCCGCGCCCAGGCGCAGCGCAAGCGCTTCCGCAACCGCCAGACGTCGTCCAAGTTCGCGACCCTGGCCGAGGCCCTGTCCTCGATCTCCTGGGCCGGGACGGCGGCGCTGGCCGCTTCCGGCACCTGGTTCGCCGCGGGCGCCGCGCTCATGGCGGTCGTCACCCTGGCCGCCGCCTGGGCCATGAGCCCGAGCCGGTCGCTTTCGACCTACGTCACCTCCTGACGCGCGCAACCCCGCCCATCGGGCGGCGAGACTTTTTTCCGGCAGCGGTCTAGAATTTGCGAGGCGGCGCCGGCCGCCCGAGGAAACGGCAAGACCGCAAACGGCAAGACCAAGAGGAGACCAAGGATGGCGACACAACAGACCGAGCTTCGCGGCGCCGCCAAGAAGGAGGCGTTCTTCCGCGCCGCCGAGGCCAATGTGACGGATTTCTCCTTCGCGGTGCCCGACGTCGAGGCCCCGAACGGGCGCATCAACTGCTACCTCGCCGATGCCGGCAGTTGCCGCGCCACGATCCTGGTGCTGCGCGACGGCTACAAGGCATCGCACCATTACCACCCCAATCAGGACGGCATCTGGGTGGTGCTGAAGGGGCGGGTGCGCTTCTTCGGCGGGCCGGATGAAAAGGTGGTGGGCGAATACGGTCCCTTCGAAGGCATCGCTCAGCCCCAGAATTCCCGCTACGGATTCGAAGCCGTCGGCGAGGAGGAGGCCTGGCTGATGCAGATCGCGGGCTACCCCAAGGGGCCCGAGGTCGCCAAGCGGATCCACTTTGGCGGCGAAGCGACCGGGGAAGGCGGCACCAAGGTGCGCATGGCGCGCCCCGTCGATGTCTAGCTGAATCAGATATCAGGCCCGGCTTCAACCGGCCCGGGCCAAGGATAAGGAGTTCCGAGATTGGAGCCGCAACGCTACGGGCCGTTCCCCTACCGCACGGCCCGCGACCTGCTGCATTTCCGCTGGCCGGGGGAGGCGCGGCTGGCACTTTGGGTGATCCCCAATATCGAGTTTTTCCCGCTCGACGAGCCGGTGCCGGGCGGGCGCGGCGTGCCCGACCTCAACGCCTGGTCCAAGCGCGATTACGGCAACCGCATCGGCGTCTTCCGGATGATGGACGTGATGGCGGATTACGGCATCCGCGGCACGGTGGCGCTCAATTCGGACATCTGCATCGCCCATCCCCAGATTGTCAGCGAATGCGGGCGGCTCGATTGGGAGCTGATGGGCCATTGCGAGAGCAATTCCCGGGCGCTCAACACGGTGCCGGCGGACGAGGAAGCGGCCGTCATCGACAACGTGCTCACCACCATCGCGCGGACCAGCGGCAGCCGGCCCAGGGGCTGGCTCGGCGCCGGGTTGCAGGAGACCTGGCGAACCCTGGAGCATCTGGCGGATGCCGGGCTCGATTACGTCGCCGACTGGCCCAACGACGATCAGCCCTACATGATTTATGTCGGCGACAGGCGCCTGGTGTCGCTGCCCTACAGCCTGGAGATCAACGACCGCCCGGCGTTCGAGCGCATGTACCGGTCGACCGACGAGTTCGGCCAGATGATCCGCGACCAGTTCGACGTGCTCTACCGCGAGAGCGACAAGGCGGCCAAGGTCATGGCCATCGCCCTGCATCCGTTCCTGACCGGCATGCCGCACCGCATCAAGGTCCTGGAAAACGCCTTCGACTATATTCTCGGCCATAAGGGCGTCTGGCCGGCGACGGGCAGCGAAATCGTCGATCATTTCGTATCGGTGACCACCGACAAGGGTGTGCCCTAGGGCGCCCGGTCCGATCCGTTTACGCCCGGTCCCCCTGGTTCCTTGACACGGGCCGGGCCAGGAAGTACATGAAGCCACCCCCGGCCGAAGCGGGTCGGGGGGACCCGAGATGGGGGTGTAGCTCAGTTGGTTAGAGCGCCGGCCTGTCACGCCGGAGGCCGCGGGTTCGAGTCCCGTCACTCCCGCCATTTCCGGGCCTTTCCGGGGCCCGAATCCGATCCAGGGTCGCGAGGCATTCTTTGCTTTTCATCATGACGTTAACTTTATAGTGTAGCCGCGCGAAGGGGCCGCGGGGTCCCTTGTGCCGCGCCGGGGTCGGACCGATGCATGTGTCGTGGTGTTGGTGAGATGCAGAATCTTCTTGTTGAATACCTCCCCATCTTGATTTTCCTCGGCATCGCCGTGGGCCTGGCGCTCGTCATCATCGTCGCCTCGATGATCGTCGCCTGGCAGAAGCCCGATCCTGACAAGCTCTCGGCCTATGAATGCGGCTTCGATCCGTTCGAGGACGCGCGCGGCCAGTTCGACGTGCGGTTCTACCTGGTGGCCATCCTGTTCATCATCTTCGACCTGGAAGTCGCCTTCCTGTTTCCCTGGGCGGTGGCGCTGGGCGACATCGGTCTGCTGGGATTCTGGTCGATGGTGGTGTTCCTCGGCGTATTGACCGTCGGCTTCGTTTACGAGTGGAAAAAGGGGGCGCTGGAATGGGAGTGATCCCGCGCGGCCCCGTTTGGAAATGTCATGACTGTCAGCGATAATGGTTCCCCTCCCATGGCCGGCTTGCCGCCGGGGCCGCAGCAGGACCAGATTCTGCGCGGCATCGGCAACGAGATCCAGGAGAAGGGCTTCATCATCGCCAACATCGACGCCCTGGTGAACTGGGCGCGCACGGGGTCGCTGTGGCCGATGACCTTCGGCCTCGCCTGTTGCGCGGTGGAAATGATGCAGACCGCGGCCAGCCGCTACGACCTCGATCGCTTCGGCATCGTCTTCCGTCCGAGCCCGCGCCAGTCCGACGTCATGATCGTCGCCGGCACCCTGACCAACAAGATGGCGCCGGCGCTCAGGCGCGTCTACGACCAGATGGCCGAGCCGCGCTGGGTGATCTCCATGGGCTCTTGCGCCAACGGCGGCGGCTATTACCATTATTCCTATTCCGTGGTGCGCGGCTGCGACCGCATCGTGCCGGTCGATATCTATGTCCCCGGCTGTCCGCCGACCGCCGAAGCGCTGCTTTACGGAATCCTACAGTTGCAGAAGAAAATCCGCCGTACCGGCACCATCCTGCGCCGCCCCGAGGCGCGCCAGGTTCGCTTTCCGCAGACAAAGAGTTGATGGCCGAACACGCCGAACAGATCGAAGCCCTCAAGGAATTGGGTGACTACATCGAAGGCCTGCTGCCCGACGATGTGCTGGCCGTCGATATCGCCACGGGCGAATTGACGGTCACGGTCAAGCGCGAGTCGATCGTTCACGTGCTGACCGTCCTGCGCGACGATACCAATTGCAACCTGCATCAGCTGATCGATCTTTGCGGCGTCGATTATCCCGAGCGCGCCGAGCGGTTCGACGTGGTCTATCACCTCCTCAGCATGCGCCAGAACCACCGGGTGCGGGTCAAGGTCACCACCGATGCGGCGACGCCGGTGCCGTCGGTCACCTCCGTCCATTCCGCCGCCGGCTGGTGGGAGCGCGAGACCTGGGATCTCTACGGCGTGCTTTTCGCCGGCCATCCCGATCTCAGGCGCATCCTCACCGATTACGGGTTCGAGGGCCACCCCCTGCGCAAGGATTTCCCGCTCACCGGCCATGTCGAGGTGCGCTATGACGAGGACCAGAAGCGGGTGGTGTACGAGCCGGTCCAGCTGACCCAGGAGTTCCGCAATTTTGATTTTCTGAGCCCCTGGGAAGGGGCGGAAGCCATGCGCAGCGCGGTCCAGGACCCCGAGGCGGGCAAGCCCGGGGCCGAAGGGGGCAAGGATGGCTGAAGCGCAGATCCAGAATTTCTCCCTCAATTTCGGGCCCCAGCATCCCGCCGCCCACGGCGTGCTGCGCCTGGTGCTGGAGATGGACGGCGAGATCGTCGAGCGCGCCGACCCGCATATCGGGCTGCTGCACCGGGGCACGGAAAAGCTGATCGAATACAAGAGCTACCTGCAGGCGGTGCCCTATTTCGACCGGCTCGATTACGTCGCGCCGATGAACCAGGAACACGCCTTCGCGCTCTGCGTCGAAAAGCTTCTGGGCATCACGGCGCCGCCCCGCGCCCAATACATCCGGGTGCTCTATTCCGAGATCGGCCGCATCCTCAACCACATCCTCAACATCACCACCATGGCGCTGGACGTCGGCGCCATGACGCCGCTGCTGTGGGGCTTCGAGGAACGCGAAAAGCTGATGGAGTTCTACGAGCGCGCCTCCGGCGCCCGCCTCCATGCGGCCTACTTCCGCCCGGGCGGCGTGCACGTGGACCTGCCCACCGGCCTGACCGACGATATCCTGGCCTTCTGCGACGCCTTCCCGGCCCATATCGACGATGTCGAGGGGCTCTTGACCGACAACCGCATCTTCCGCCAGCGCACCGTCGATATCGGCGTGGTGTCGGCCCGCGATGCCATCGATTGGGGTTTCACCGGGCCGATGCTGCGCGGCTCCAACGTCGCTTGGGACCTGCGCAAGGCCCAGCCCTACGAAGTCTACGACAAGATGGAATTCGACGTGCCCGTGGGCAAGACCGGGGACTGCTTCGCCCGCTACCTGGTGCGCATCGAGGAAATGCGGCAAAGCGTTAAAATCATGCGCCAAGCCATTGAAAAGATGCCGGATGGGCCGGTCGTGGTCGACGATCACAAGATCGCGCCGCCGTCCCGGGCCGAGATGAAGCATTCCATGGAGGCCCTGATCCACCACTTCAAGCTCTATACCGAGGGCTACCACGTGCCCGCCGGCGAGGCCTATGCCGCGGTGGAAGCGCCCAAGGGCGAGTTCGGGGTCTACGTCGTCGCCGACGGCACCAATCGGCCCTACCGCTGCAAGATCCGCGCGCCGGGCTTCGCCCATCTGCAGGGGCTCGATTTCCTGTCCAAGGGGCACATGCTGGCGGACGTGGTGTCGATCATCGGCTCGCTGGACATCGTCTTCGGGGAGATCGACCGGTGAGCGCGGCCATGGACCAGCCCGAAACCTTCGCCTTCGACGAGGCCAATCGGAAGACGGCGGAGGCGATCATCGCCAGGTACCCCGACGGTCGCCAGCAGAGCGCCGTGCTGCCGCTCCTCGATCTCGCCCAGCGTCAGGCCGGCGGCTGGCTGCCGCGCGCCGCGGTGGCGGCGGTGGCGGACATGCTCGACATGGCGGTGATCCGGGTGTGGGAGGTCGCGACTTTCTACACCATGTTCGATCTCGCGCCCGTTGGCCGCACCTGCGTCAACGTCTGCACCACGACGCCGTGCTGGCTGCGGGGCTCCAATGACATCGTCGCGGCCTTGGAGCAGGAGCTCGGTGTCGCGCTCGGCGAAACCAGCGACGACGGCGCCGTCACCCTGCGCGAGGTGGAGTGCCTCGGCGCCTGCGTCAACGCGCCGCTGGTGCAAATCGGCGACGATTATTACGAGGACCTGACGCCCGCCAGCGCCGTGGCCCTGGTCAAGGCGATCCGCGCCGGCGAGGCGCCCAAGCCCGGGCCGCAGGCCAGGCGGCGAAGTTCCGAGCCCGCTTCCGGCGCCAAGACCTTGAAGGGGGAGGGGTGAATGCTGGCCGACAAGGATCGCATCTTCACCAATCTCTACGGCTTCCACGACTGGGGCCTGGACGGCGCGCGGGCGCGCGGCGATTGGGACAATACCAAGGCGCTGATGGAGAAGGGTTCCGCCTGGATCATCGACGAGATCAAGGAATCCGGCCTGCGCGGGCGCGGCGGCGCCGGCTTCCCGGCGGGCGTGAAGTGGTCCTTCATGCCCCAGGAGAGCAAGGACGGGCGGCCCAACTACCTGGTCATCAACGCCGACGAGGGCGAGCCCGGCACCTGCAAGGATCGGGACATGATGCGCCACGATCCCCATAAGCTGGTGGAAGGGGCCTTGCTGGCCTCCTTCGCGATGAAGGCGCACGCCGCCTATATCTATATCCGGGGCGAGTTCTATCGCGAGGCGGAAAACCTGCAGGCCGCCATCGACCAGGCCTACGAGGCGGGGCTGATCGGACGCAACGCCTGCGGTTCCGGCTACGACTTCGACCTCTACCTGCACCGCGGTGCCGGCGCCTATATCTGCGGCGAGGAAACCGCGCTGATCGAAAGCCTCGAAGGCAAGAAAGGCCAGCCCCGCCTCAAGCCGCCGTTCCCGGCCGGCGCCGGGCTCTACGGCTGCCCAACCACGGTCAACAATGTCGAGACCATCGCCGTGGTGCCCACCATCCTCAGGCGCGGCGCCTCGTGGTTCGAGAGACTCGGCCGACCCAACAACACCGGCACCAAGGTGTTCTGCATTTCCGGCCATGTCGAGGAGCCCTGCAATGTGGAAGAGGAGATGGGCATCCCGCTCAAGGAGCTGATCGAGAAGCACGCGGGCGGTGTGCGCGGCGGCTGGGACAACCTGCTGGCCGTGATTCCGGGCGGCTCGTCGGTTCCGGTGATCCCCAAATCCATCTGCGAGACCGTGCACATGGATTTCGATTCCCTGAAGGAGGTCAAGTCCGGTCTCGGCACCGCCGCGGTCATCGTCATGGACAAGTCCACCGACATCATCGCCGCCATCGCGCGGCTCTCGAAATTCTACAAGCATGAGAGTTGTGGCCAGTGCACGCCGTGCCGCGAGGGCACCGGCTGGATGTGGCGGGTGATGGAGCGCCTGGTGCAGGGCCGCGCCGAGGTGGAGGAGATCGACCTGCTGCTGGAGGTCACCACCGAGGTCGAGGGCCACACCATCTGCGCCTTGGGCGACGCGGCGGCCTGGCCGATCCAGGGTCTGATCCGCCATTTCCGCCCGCAGATGGAAGAGCGCATAGCCGCTTTCAAGTCCGCCCGCGGCGGCGAAGCCGCATGAGCGGAGCAAGGGAATAGGTATGGTCAAGGTCACCGTCGACGGCACCGAGATCGAGGTCGAGCCCGGCTCCACCGTGCTTCAGGCCTGCGAGCAGGCGGGCGTGGAGATCCCGCGCTTCTGCTATCACGAGCGCCTGTCGATCGCCGGCAATTGCCGCATGTGCCTGGTCGAGGTCTCCCCCGGCCCGCCCAAGCCGGCGGCCTCCTGCGCCATGCCGGTGGGCGAGGGCATGGAGATCAAGACCGATTCCGACATGGTCAAGAAGGCCCGGCGCGGCGTGATGGAGATGCTGCTGATCAACCATCCGCTGGACTGCCCGATCTGCGATCAGGGCGGGGAGTGCGATCTCCAGGACCAGGCGCTGCTCTACGGTTTCGACCGCTCGCGCTTCGCCGAGAACAAGCGCGCCGTGCCGGAAAAGGAATTCGGGCCGCTGATCAAGACCGAGATGACGCGCTGCATCCACTGCACAAGGTGCGTGCGCTTCGCCACCGAGGTCGCGGGCGTCGAGGAGCTGGGCGCCACGGGACGCGGCGAGCTGATGGAGATCAACACCTATGTCGGCGGCGCGGTGAGCTCGGAACTGTCGGGCAACATGATCGACATCTGTCCGGTGGGCGCGCTCACCTCCAAGCCCTTCGCCTTCACCGCCCGGCCCTGGGAATTGCGCAAGACCGAATCGATCGACGTCATGGATGCGGTCGGTTCCGCCATCCGCGTCGATACCAGGGGGCGCGAGGTCATGCGCGTCCTGCCGCGCCTGAACGAGGAGGTCAACCAGGAATGGATCTCCGACAAGACCCGGTTCGCCTATGACGGGCTCAAGCGCCAGCGCCTCGACCGCCCCTATGTGCGTCGCAACGGCAAGCTGGAGCCCGCCACCTGGGACGAGGCGTTCGCCGCCATCGCCCATGCGGTCGGCGTGCTGGACGGGACCGCCATGGCCGCCATCGCCGGCGATCTCGCCGATTGCGAATCCATGGTGGCATTGAAGGACCTGATGACCGAGCTGGGCTCGCCCCATATCGATTGCCGCCAGGACGGCGCCAAGCTCGGCGGGGCGGCGCGCGCGGCCTACCTGTTCAATACCACCATCGCCGGGATCGACGAGGCCGACGCCTGCCTGATCGTCGGCGCCAATCCGCGCAAGGAGGCCGCCATCATCAACGCGCGCCTGCGCGAACGCTGGCTCAGGGGCGGGTTCCCCGTCGGCGTCATCGGCGAGGACGCGGACCTGACCTACCGCATCGCTCATCTCGGCGCCGGGCCGGAGACCCTGGCGGCCGTGGCGCGCGGTGACCACGAATTCTGCAATAGGCTGGAGGCCGCCGAACGGCCCATGGTGATCCTGGGTTCAGGCGCCGTCGCGCGCGACGACGGCGCGGCGGTGCTGGCCGCGGCGCGGTCCGTCGCCGAACGCTTCGGCTGCGTCAACGAGGACTGGAACGGCTTCAACCTGCTGCAGCGCGCGGCCGGCCGGGTGGGTGGCCTGGAAGCGGGTTTCCTGCCGGCGGGCGGCGGGCGGAATGTCGCCGGCATCCTGGCCGGTGCCGGGGCCGGTGAGATCGGCCTGGTCTGGCTGCTTGGCGCGGACGAGATCGATACCGACGCTTTGGGCGCTGCCTTCGTCGTCTATCAGGGTCATCACGGCGACGCCGGAGCGCACCGCGCCGATGTCATCCTGCCGGGTGCCGCCTACACCGAAAAGGACGGCACCTACGTCAATACCGAGGGACGGGTGCAGCGCGCGCGCGCGGCGCACTTCCCGCTGGGCGACGCCAAGGAGGACTGGGCCATCATCCGCGCCTTCTCCGGCGTCATCGGCAAGACCCTGCCCTACGATTCGCTGGGCGAGTTGCGCGCGCGCATGGTCGAGGTCAACACCGTGTTCGCGTCCCTCGACCAGGTGATCGCCGCCCGTTGGGAAGAATTCGGAACCCCGGGGGAGATGGGGTCCGCCCCCTTCGTCTCGCCGGTCGCCAATTTCTACATGACCGATCCCATCAGCCGAGCCTCGGTGACCATGGCCAAGTGCACCGAGATGGCCGCCGGCGGCGGGGAAAGGACGGGCACCGATGGCTGAGTTGTGGTCCGCCTACCTGTTGCCCGGGATCATCATCGTCCTGAAGATACTGGCGATCCTGCTGCCGCTGCTGGTCTGTATCGCCTACCTCACCCTAGCCGAGCGAAAGGTGATCGGCGCCATGCAGCTGCGCAAGGGCCCCAACGTGGTGGGGCCGTTCGGATTGCTGCAGCCCCTGGCCGACGGGCTCAAGCTGTTCGTCAAGGAAACCGTGATCCCGGCGGGCGCCAACAAGGTGGTGTTCGTGCTGGCCCCCATGGTGACCTTCGTCCTCGCCCTGGTGGCCTGGGCCGTGATCCCGTTTGGCCCCTTCCTCGACTGGCACCTGGTGTTGTCCGACATCAATGTCGGCATCCTCTACCTTTTCGCGATCTCGTCCCTCGGCGTCTACGGCATCATCATGGCGGGCTGGGCATCCAATTCCAAATACGCCTTCCTGGGCGCCCTGCGCTCGGCGGCGCAGATGGTGTCCTACGAGATTTCCATCGGCTTCGTCATCATCACCGTGCTGCTCTGCGTCGGATCCCTGAACCTGTCCAAGATCGTCATGGCGCAACAGACCGTGTGGTTCGCGGTGCCGCTGCTGCCGATGTTCGTGGTGTTCTTCGTCTCGGCCCTGGCTGAAACCAACCGGGCGCCGTTCGACCTGCCCGAGGCGGAGGCCGAACTGGTGTCGGGCTACAACGTCGAATATTCGTCGATGACCTTCGCGCTGTTCTTCCTCGGCGAATACGCCAACATGATCCTGATGAGCGCCATGACGGTGATCCTGTTCCTGGGCGGCTGGCTGCCGCCGTTCGGCGTGGCGCCGTTCACCTGGATCCCCGGGCCGCTCTGGTTCATCGCCAAGATTTGCGCCGTGCTGTTCTGCTTCCTCTGGGTGCGCGCGACCTTCCCGCGTTACCGCTATGATCAGTTGATGCGGCTGGGCTGGAAGGTGTTCCTGCCGCTGTCGCTCGTCTGGGTGGTTGTGACGGCCGGCGTCCTTGTCACATTTGGGTGGTTGCCGAAATGAGACCGGCCAAGGTCCAGGAAAAGCCCCGCCGGTTCCAGGCCGTGGGCCAGGCCCTCAGGGGGCTGAGGGCGTTGATCCTGAGCGAGCTGCTGTCCGGCATGTGGCTCACGCTCAAGTATTTCTTCAAGCGCAAGGTGACGCTGAACTACCCCTACGAGAAAGGCGTGCTGTCGCCGCGCTTCCGGGGCGAGCATGCCTTGAGGCGGTATGCCACCGGCGAGGAACGCTGCATCGCCTGCAAGCTGTGCGAGGCGATCTGCCCGGCCCAGGCCATCACCATCGAGGCCGAGCCCCGGGCCGACGGACTGCGCCGGACGACGCGCTACGACATCGACATGGTGAAATGCATCTATTGCGGCTTCTGCGAGGAGGCCTGCCCGGTGGACGCCATCGTCGAGGGGCCCAATTTCGAGTTCGCGACCGAAACCCGGGAAGAACTGCTGTACAACAAGGACAAGCTCTTGGCCAACGGCGACCGCTGGGAGAACGAGATCGCCCAGCGCCTGGCCCAGGAGGCGCCCTACAGGTGAGGGAGGGGGATTTGCATCATTTCCGGCCGTGGAGGGAGGCCGCCCGCGCCCGCGACACACGGGGGGCGGCGGCGTGATCCTGGCTGCACTGGCATTCTACGGTTTCGCGTTTATCGCCATCGCCTCGGGGGTGATGGTGATTTCCGCGCGCAATCCGGTGCATTCGGTGCTGTTCCTGATCCTCGCCTTCTTCAACGCCGCGGGTCTGTTCGTCCTCATGGGGGCCGAATTCATCGCCTTCATCCTGGTGATCGTCTATGTCGGCGCCGTGGCGGTGCTGTTCATCTTCGTCGTCATGATGCTGGACATCAATTTCGTCGAGATGCGCCAGGGATTCCTGCAATACCTGCCGGTGGGCGGGCTGATCGGCACGGTGCTTCTGGTGGAGCTGGTCTTCATCGTCACCAGCTGGGCGGTCAGCCCCGGATCGGGCGGGCTGCTGGCGGCCAAGACCCCGGCCCTGGCCGAGGCCAACAATACCGAGGCGCTGGGACGCCTGCTCTATACCAAATACATCTATCTGTTCCAGGGGGCCGGCATGATCCTGCTCCTGGCCATGGTGGGGGCCATCGTGCTGACCCTGCGCGCGCGGCCGGGCGTCCGGCGCCAGCGCATCGCCGATCAGGTGGCGGTGCGCCGGGAGGACGCGGTCGAGGTCAAAAACGTGCCGACGGGGACGGGGATCTAGGATGTTCGAAATCACCCTCGGCCATTACCTCGTCGTCGCCGCCATCCTGTTCACCCTCGGCGTGTTCGGGATCTTCCTCAACCGCAAGAACGTCATCATCATCCTGATGTCGATCGAGCTGATGCTGCTGGCCGTCAACATCAACCTGGTGGCGTTCTCCACCCATCTCGGCGACCTGACCGGCCAGGTTTTCGCCATGTTCGTCCTGACCGTGGCCGCCGCGGAAGCGGCCATCGGCCTTGCCATCCTCGTCGTCTATTTCCGCAACCGCGGTTCCATCGCGGTCGAGGACATCAACCGGTTGAAGGGCTGAGCCCGGCATGTATTCCGCCATTATCTTCCTGCCCCTTTTGGGCGCCATGGCCGCGGGCCTGTTCGGGCGCTGGATGGGCGACCGGGCGGCGCGCTGGGTCACCACCGGTGCCCTGATGCTGGCCGCCGTGTTGGCGGCGGTGGCATTCGTCCAGGTGGCGCTGGGCGGCCAGCCGCGCACGGTGGAGATCATGCGCTGGGTGGTTTCGGGGAATTTCGAAGTCACCTGGGCGCTGCGCTACGACACCCTGTCGGCGGTGATGGTGGCGATGGTCACGACGGTTTCGTCGATGATCCATCTCTATTCCTTCGGATACATGGCGCACGACAAGTCGATCCCGCGCTTCTTCGCCTACCTTTCGTTATTCACCTTCTTCATGCTGATGCTGGTGACCGCGGACAACTTCCTGCAGATGTTCTTCGGCTGGGAAGGGGTGGGCCTGGCGTCCTACCTCCTGATCGGCTTCTGGTACGACCGTCCCAGCGCCAACGCGGCGGCCATCAAGGCGTTCCTGGTCAACCGGGTGGGCGATTTCGGCTTCGCGCTGGGCATCCTCGGAGTGTTCATGGCGTTCAACGCGGTGTCCTTCGACGCCGTGTTCCAGGCGGTGCCGGCAATGGCCGACAAGTCGATTCACTTCCTCGGCATGGACCTGCCGCTGATCACCACCATCTGCCTGTTGCTGTTCATCGGCGCCATGGGCAAGTCGGCGCAGCTCGGCCTTCACACCTGGCTGCCCGATGCCATGGAGGGCCCGACGCCGGTGTCCGCCCTGATCCACGCCGCGACCATGGTGACCGCGGGCGTTTTCATGGTCTGCCGCCTATCGCCGATGTTCGAATATTCCGACACGGCGCTGGCCGTGGTGACCATCGTCGGTGCCTCGACCGCGATCTTCGCCGCCTCGATCGGGTTGGTGCAGACCGACATCAAGCGGGTGATCGCCTATTCCACCTGCTCGCAGCTCGGCTACATGTTCTTCGCCGCGGGCGTGTCGGCCTATTCGGCGGCGATGTTCCACCTGACCACCCACGCCTTCTTCAAGGCGCTGCTGTTCCTCGGCGCCGGTTCGGTGATCCACGCCATGTCCGACGAGCAGGACATGCGCAAGATGGGCGGCATCTGGCGCAAGATTCCGCTGACCTACGGGCTGATGTGGATCGGATCGCTTGCCCTGGCGGGGGTGCCGCTGTTCGCCGGCTACTATTCCAAGGACCTGATCATCGAGGCCGCCTATGCCGCCCATTCCGGCGTCGGCATGTATGCCTTCTGGATGGGGGTGATCGCCGCGGCGCTGACCGCCTTCTATTCCTGGCGCCTCCTGTTCATGACCTTCCACGGCGCGCCGCGGGCCGATCAGCATGTCATGGACCATGTCCATGAAAGCCCGCTGACCATGACCCTGCCGATGGGCGTGCTGGCCGTGGGCGCGCTGTTCTCCGGTATCGCGCTGGTCGGCCTGTTCACCGGCGAAGGGCACAAGGAATTCTGGGGGGCGTCGATCTTCGTCGCCGAGGGGCACGATGCGCTGGCCAATGCTCATCATGTGCCAAGGTGGGTGGTAGGTTTGCCCATCGGTGTTGCCTTCGGCGGCATCGCGCTGGCCTGGGTCTTCTATATCGCCGCGCCGGGGCTGCCCGGCGCCCTGGCCGCCCGTTTCCAGGGGACCTATCTGTTCCTGCTCAACAAATGGTATTTCGACGAGCTCTATGACCGCCTGTTCGTCAATCCCGCCAAGCGCCTCGGGCGCAGCCTGTGGCTCGGCGGCGACGGCTCCCTGATCGACGGCGTCGGCCCCGACGGCATCGCCGCGGCGACGCTGGATCTGGCGCGCCGGGCGGCCCGGCTGCAATCCGGCTACGTCTACCATTACGCCTTCGCCATGCTGATCGGGATCGCGGCGCTGGTGACGCTCTACCTGTTCTCGGGGGCGGGATCATGAGCGCCTGGCCGCTGCTGTCGCTCACCACCTTCCTCCCTCTGGTGGGGGCCGGGTTCATCATGTTGATCCGCGGCGAGGACGAGGTCGTGGCGCGCAACGCCCGCAACGTCGCGCTATGGACCTCGCTCATCACCCTGGTTCTGGCGCTGATGGTGTGGGCCGCCTTCGATCCCCGATCCGCGTCATTCCAGCTGGAGGAGCGCGCCGAATGGGTGCCCCAGCTCAAGATCGCCTATCACGTCGGCGTCGATGGAATCTCGGTCTTCTTCGTGCTGCTGTCGGCGTTTCTCACGCCGATTTGCGTGCTGGCCAGCTGGCAGGCCATCACCGAGCGCGTCAAGGAATACATGATCGCCTTCCTGGTGCTGGAAACCCTGATGATCGGGATGTTCTGCGCCCTCGACATGGTGCTGTTCTACCTGTTCTTCGAAGGCGTCCTGATCCCGATGTTCCTGATCATCGGTGTCTGGGGCGGGCCCAGGCGGGTCTATTCGGCGTTCAAGTTCTTCCTCTATACGCTGACCGGTTCGGTGCTGATGCTCATCGCCATCCTGGCGATGGCCTATACCGCGGGCACCACCGACGTCCCGGAATTGATGAAGGTAGGCTTCCCGCGGGACATGCAGTACTGGTTGTGGCTGGCGTTCTTCGCGTCCTTCGCGGTGAAGGTGCCGATGTGGCCGCTGCACACCTGGTTGCCCGACGCCCATGTGGAGGCGCCGACCGCCGGCTCGGTGATCCTGGCGGGGGTGCTGCTGAAGATGGGCGGTTACGGGTTCCTGCGGTTCTCGCTGCCGATGATGCCGCTGGCCTCCGATTTCTTCACGCCGCTGATCTTCACCCTGTCGGTGATCGCCGTGATCTATACCTCCCTGGTGGCGCTGGCCCAGGAGGACATGAAGAAGCTGATCGCCTATTCCTCGGTCGCCCATATGGGCTTCGTGACCATCGGCATCTTCACCTTCAACGTCCAGGGGATCGAGGGCGCGATCTTCCAGATGCTGAGCCACGGCATCGTTTCCGCCGCCCTGTTCCTGTGCGTCGGCGTGGTTTACGACCGCATGCACTCGCGCCTGATCGCCAGCTATGGCGGGCTGGTCCATCGCATGCCGGCCTATGCCGCGGTGTTCATGGTCTTCATGCTGGCATCGGTCGGCCTGCCCGGGACCAGTGGCTTCGTCGGCGAGATCCTGGTGCTTGTCGGTGCCTTCCAGGCCAACACCTGGGTGGCGGCGCTGGCCGCGGTGGGGGTCATCCTGGGGGCGGCCTATATGCTGTGGCTCTATCGCCGGGTGATCTTCGGCGAACTGACCAAGGACAACCTCAAATCCATCCTCGATCTCGACAAGCGGGAGATTGCGATCTTCGTGCCCCTGGTCCTGGCGGTGCTGTGGATGGGGATCTATCCGTCCTCGTTCCTCGACGCGATCAGCGTTTCCGCGCAGAACCTCGCCGATAATTACGCGGCCGCGCTGAAGGCGGCGGCATCGCCGGCCGTCCAGGCCGTCGCCGCGGGAGGCACTCCATGAGCACATGGCTTCCCGATCAGATGGTCGCCGCCCTGCCGGAACTGTTCATGGCGGTGTCGATCATGGCGCTTCTGATGATCGGCGTCTTCCGGGGCGATTCCTATGCTAGGACCATCTGCTGGTTCGCCGCCGCCGTGACCGTGGTGGCGTCCCTGGTCGTTGCCGGCACATCGGCGGGCCCGGGCGGGGCGTTCGGCGGCATGTTCATCGCCGACGAATTCGCGCGCTACGGC
>Ga0224512_10002620_pt1 | contig 16353 bp, 15 predicted proteins | sample SF_May12_sed_USG_4_FD_169103 | JGI IMG/M metagenome (GOLD analysis project Ga0224512, IMG submission 169103) | Sediment microbial communities from San Francisco Bay, California, United States - SF_May12_sed_USGS_13 | ecosystem: Environmental > Aquatic > Marine > Sediment | place: USA...
CGTCGGCACGATGGTCTACCGCCCGAACATCGTGCGGGTGCACGGCACGTACGACGAGATCAACCGGCTGTGCCGCGAGGCGGCGACCGCGTTCGGCTGGGGGATCGTGAACGTGAACTTGCGGGCCTACTACGGCGAGGGTTCCAAAACCATGGCCTTCGAGATCGCCGAGCAGCTGGGGTGGCGCGCGCCGACGGCGGTCATCACACCCATGGCGGGCGGCTCCCTGGTGACCAAGCTCGCCCGGGGCTTCGCGGAGCTGCGACTGCTCGGCTGGATCGACGGCCCCGCGCCGCGCCTGTTCGGGGCGCAGCCCGAGGGCTGCGCCCCGATCGTCACCGCCATCACCAACGCCACGGAAACCGTAACGCCGGTCGTGCCGCGCAGCGCCATCGCCCACTCGCTCGCCATCGGCGATCCCGTGGACGGCCCCTGGGCCGTGCGCGCCGTGCTCGAGTCGGAGGGGTGGGCCGCCGCCGTCCCCGACGCCGGCATCGTCGAGGCCATGACGTTGCTCGCGCAGTTCGGCGGCATCTTCACGGAAACCGCCGGAGGCGTCACCTTCGGCGCCGCGCGTGCACTGGCCGCCGAAGGGTGGCTCGGCCGCGACGACGAGGTCGTCCTTTGCCTCACCGGCAACGGCATGAAGACCATCGAAGCGCTCGACGGCGCGTTCGAGCAGACGCCCGTGATCGGGCCGACCCTGCAGGCGCTGGAGCGGCTGCTGTGAGCCTCGCGGTGCGCGTGCCGGCCTCCACGTCGAACCTCGGCGCGGGCTTCGACTGTCTCGGCCTCGCGTTGGATCTCTGGCTCGAGGCGCGGCTCGACCCCGGCGACGGCCCCGCCCGCTATACCGGCACCGTCGCGGCCCTCGACCCGGACGACGACCTCACCGCCCACCTCCTCACCGAACGCGACGCCCTCGCCGGCCACCGGCTCGTGGTGCATTCGCAGATCCCCATCGGCAAGGGGCTGGGCTCCTCCGCCGCCGCGATCGTCGCGGGCCTGGCGCTGGCCCGGCTGGCCCTCGGCGATCCACTCGATCGCGACGCCCTCTTCCGGGGCGCCGCCCAGGAAGAGGGCCATCCGGACAATGACGGGCCGGCCGTGTACGGCGGGCTCGTGCTCGCCGCCCACCGCCCCACCCGGCTCACGCTGCATCGCGACCTCGCGGTCGCCCTTGCGATCCCGGACGAGGGACTGGCCACCAAGGCGGCGCGGGACCTGTTGCCGGCGGTCGTCCCCCGCGAGACCGCCGTGGCGCAAGCAGCCCGCAGCGCGGCCCTCGTGTTGGGACTCACCTGGGGCGACCCCGACCTCATCGACTTCGGGATGGACGACCGGCTCGCGGTGCCGCACCGCCGCGCGCTGATCCGGGGCTACGAGGCGGCGGTGCGCGCGGCGATGGACGTCGGTGCGTATGGCGTGACGATCTCCGGCGCCGGATCGGCGCTGGTCGCCGTGTGCGCAAAAGACGACATGACGACGGTGGCCGAGACGATGGCGGAAGCGCTCACCCGGGCGGACAACCCCGCCGATCCCCTGGTGGCGCGCGTCCCGAGCGACGGACTGACGGTGACCCCCACCTGATCCCTACCACCCACCTACCGTCTTTCCGTCCTTCCATCTTTCCGTCCTTCAAAACGCCCCGAACGCCGGAGGCGCCATCCCGTTCATCCGGAAGTACGGCACCACCTGCCCCAGCGTCCAGAGATCGTGGGAATGGACGTAGAGGAATACGCGCCAACGCGGAATCTCGCGCCCGAACAGGCGCGTCGGGAGGAGCAGCACCGAGTCCGGCAGCTCGCGCGCCTGGCGGATGCAGTAGTCGAACGCCGCGTCCGTGAGCTGCCGCAGACCTGCCTTGGTCGCGAGGGCCGTCTCGCCGTCGCCCAGCGCGGGTGGGCGGGCGTCGAGGGCGAAGCGGGCGACGACAGCGGCGGCCGTCTGGCCCACGTGCTCGATCTGCTGCGCGAAGTCGCGCACGTCGGGCGTGGGCCGGTAGCGCAGCAGGCGGCTCGGCATCGAGTCGATCATGGCCAGCGTGAGCTCGCGATCGCCTTCCAGCGTCTCGATCAGCATCGCGCGGGTCTCCGGCGTGAGCCGTCCCTGCGCCGTGGCGGGCGCCGCCGTCACCAGCGTGGCGACGACCAGCCCGAGCCAGACCGCGCCGCGGCCCCTCATGGTTTCCTCCCGCGCCGCCGTGGTTTCCGCCGCTCCTGGCGGTGCAACCAGCGAAGCCGCACCGCGATCTGATGGGCGTGGTGGCGTCCGTGGACGTAGAAGAACCGCACCCATTCCGGGAGATTGAGGTCACCCAGCACCGGATGCTGGACGTACACGCGTCCCTGCTGGTCCGCCGGCCACTTCTCGACGAACCCGGCGAGGCGCTCGACCGCCATGCGGTATTGCGCGGTGACCAGCGTGGGGTCGGGACGCTCGGGCGGGCGAGTGGCCGCGGGCGTCTTGCGCCCCGCGGGGATCCTCCCAACCCCCAGCACGAGGTGACGCATGAGGTGTTGGCGGGGGGTCGCGCGCCGTGCCATGTCGGTGCGCGCCGCCCGTTCCTCGAGCTTGGCCGCAACCAGATCCACACCCTGCGCGACGTGGCTCACGATCTGCGCGATCGTCCAGCGGCCGTCGGGCGCCCGATGCCAGTCGTCCTTGCTGAGCCCCCGCAGCGGCTTGAGGATCAGCGGTTCGAGCGCGGCTGCCTGCCGCCGTGCCTTCATCGGATATCCCCCGCGAGCGCAATGCACTCGATCTCGACCGCCGCCCCGAGGGCCAGCCCGCTCGCCCCCAGCGTGGAGCGGGCCGGCGGGTCCGTCGGAAAGAAACCCGCGTAGACGCGGTTCATGGTCGGGTAGTCGGCGAGGTCCCGCAGAAACACCGTGCACTTCACGACCCGTGCCATCGAGCTCCCGGCATGTTCCAGCACGGCGCTGATGTTCTCCATGGTCTGGCGCGTTTCCGCCTCGATGCCGCCCGGCACCAGGTCGCGGCTGCCCGGCACCGTACCGATCTGGCCCGACAGGAACAGCAGTGCGCCTACGCGGATGGCCGACGAGAACGGCAGCTCCTCGAGGCTTCCCGGCACCCGCACCACCACGCGCTCCTGCGCCTGCACAGGCGCGGCCACGAGTGTCAGCACGACCAACCCCCAGACGATCCGCATGATCCTCCCGGTGCAAGGTGCATGTAAGGATGGCGACATGACCCTCGCCCGGTCCAGCCTAGGGCGTCGTCGGAATCACCCCGGTCACGGCGATCCGCCAGCCGTCCGCCGTCTTCACGAACACGCGCTCGGACCACCCGTGGCCCGCGGCGTCCCCCTGTCGGGCGGCGTAGGGATAGGCAAGGTACACCACTCCGGGGGCCAGCCAGGCAAGCTCCGGATCACCTGCCTCGAGGCTGTCCGGGAAACCCGGGGCCGCCCGCCGTGCCAGGGCGAAGCCGCGAAATCCCCGGGTGACCCCGCCGGGTCCGATGTAGACGAAATCCGGCGCATTGAGATAGCCGGCCAGGTATCCCTCGACATCACGGCGGTGGATGGCGACGAGGTGGGCATCGAACGCCGCCCGCGCTTCCGCCAGCTCGCGCTCCTTGAGCGCATCGAGCCGCTGACCGGGACACGCAAGCAGGAGCGGCACGAGAACCAGGAGGGCTCGCGCCGGCATCACCGCCTCGCCCCATCCAGATCTTCGATCCGCGCGGTGCTCGGCCCGAGTTCCTGTTGCAGCCCGGCGGCCACCCGTTCGGCCTCGCGCATCACGCGCAGGACGTTCAGTCCCGCCACTTTCTTCACGTCCTCTTCGCGCCAGCCGCGGCGCAGCAGCTCGGCCAACAGTGCGGGGAATGTCGAGACGTCCTCGAGCCCGATGGGAGTCTCGCTGATGCCGTCGAAATCGCTGCCCAGACCCAGGTGATCCGCGCCCGCGACCTGACGCAGATGCTCGAAGTGATCCGCCACGACGCCGAGCGCGGGGCGCGGCATCGGGTGCGCCCGTTCCCACGCGACGCGCCCGGCGGCCGTGTCCCCGCGACCCGCCCTGAGGGCGCGCCTCACGGAGTCGCGCACAAGCGACCAGTCGTACGTCGGCCGGTAGATGAACTCGGGCACGAAGTTCACCATGATGACGCCCCCGTTCCGCGCGACCGCCCGCATCACGTCGTCGGGCACGTTGCGGGGGTGCGGCGCGAAATAGCGGGACGAGGAGTGCGAGAAGATCACCGGCGCCGCGGTCACCTCCAGGACATCCCACATGGTCGAGTCCGACACGTGCGAGAGGTCCACGAGCATGCCGAGGCGGTTCATCTCACGCACGACTTCCCGTCCAAACGGGGTCAGGCCGCCGTGGATGGGCGCGTCGGTACTCGCGTCCGCCCAGTCCGTATTGCGCGAGTGGGTGAGCGTCAGGTAGCGCACCCCGTCGCGGTAGAACGCCCGCAACAGGCCGAGGGAATTCTCGATCATGTGCCCGCCCTCGAGCCCGATGAGCGATGCGATCTTCCCATCCCGATGCGCCCGCTCGATGTCGGCGGCCGTACGCGCGAGCACGAAGGTGTCCGGATACCGGGCCACCAGCCGATGCACGATGTCGTTCTGCTCCATGCCGGTGCGCGCGGGGGCCGGGTTCCGCGCGTCGGCCGGGGTGTACGTGGACCAGAACTGGGCACCGACGCCCCCGGCGCGGAGCCGCCCGATGTCGGTCATGACCCGTGGCTGGCGGCGCGCGACGTCCAGCGAATCGAAACTGGACCAGAACCGTTCCCGCAGCTCCCACGGCAAGTCGTTGTGGCCGTCGATCAGCGGGACCTCCCGCAGGATCGCCCGGGCGCGGGCCAGGTAGGGGTCCTGCCGGGCCTGGGCGTCGGCGGACCCGGCGGTCGCGGCGAGCACAAGGCACACGGCGGGGGCAGCGGATCGGCGCAGGCAGCGGGCGAGGGCAAGCATCATCGGTCTTCGGTGTGGGTGAGGGGCGGCTCGTAGCCGGCACAGGCGCGCACCGGCAAGCGGGGGTACTTGGGGTACCGCGCATCGGTTTCCGCACGGCGACACAGCCAGAAGCGCGAGTCGCGGGTACTCTGGACGATGCGGTGCCACCGGCAGTCGGCACACAAACCGACCGATGCGTCGCGTAAGCTGCGGTCGCGCGGCTCTCCCGGCAAGGTTAGATTCGACCTCGATGAGCGAGTTTCGCTGCACCCGGTGTGGCAAGGACGGCCCACGGCTCCCGGCGCCCCCCATGCCTGGCCCCTTCGGGCAGCGCGTCTACGCAGAGGTCTGCGGGCCCTGCTGGCAGGCGTGGCTGCAGCACCAGACGGCCCTGATCAATCACTACGGTCTGAACCTCCGCGACTCTCAGGCCAAACAGTTCCTGACCCAGCAGACAGAGGCATTCCTCTTTGCCCCGGCCGCGCCCGACAGCTGATCCCGCCGTCATCACGCTCGAGGTGAACGGCGAGCGGTGCGCCGTCGCGTTCGCCCCCCACAAGACCCTGCTGGAAGTGCTGCGTGAGGATCTCGACCTCACGGGCACCAAGCACGGCTGTGAGCTGGGCGAGTGCGGCACCTGCACCGTGCTGCTCGATGACGCGCCCGTCCTGTCGTGCCTCGTGCTGGGACTCGCCTGTGACGGCCGCCGCGTGCGCACCGTCGAGGGCATGGCCGAGGGCGCCCGCCTCCATCCCTTGCAGGAGACCTTCGCCGACCTCGGCGCCGCGCAGTGCGGCTATTGCACCCCGGGCTTCCTCCTGACCGCGCAGGCCCTGCTCGACGCCAACCCGCGGCCGACGCGCGACGAGATCAAGGCTGCCCTCGCTGGCAACCTGTGCCGCTGCACGGGCTACCTGAAGATATACGAAGCCGTCGAGTTGGCGGCGGCGCGGCTGCGCGGCGAAGACGCGGAGCCGGCCCGGGAGACGCTGTATGGACGGCGGTAAACGGGCGGGTGGTCGGCCAGGCGGATCGGCGGTTGGAGACCATGCACCCGCCCACCCGCCCACCCGCCCAACCGTCGGCGGGGAGGGGTTGCGGGTAGTAGGCGCGCCCCTCCGCAAAGTCGACGCCGTCGCCAAGGTCACCGGGCGCACGCGGTTCGCCGACGATCTCGCGCTGCCGCGCATGCTGTGGTGCAAGTTGCTGCGGAGCCCGCACGCGCACGCGCGCGTACGGCGCGTCGAGACGTCGCGGGCCGAGGAGCTCGACGGGGTGGCCGCGGTGCTCACCGGGGCGGCGCTGCCGATGCCGTTCGGCATCCTGCCCGTGAGCCAGGACGAGCACGCGCTCGCCCCGGATCGGGTCCGCTTCATCGGCGACGCGGTGGCGGCCGTCGCGGCGGCGACCGAAGAGATCGCCACGGCCGCCCTCGAGCTGATCGAGGTCGAGTACGAGCCGCTCCCCGTGATCGCCGATCCCGAGGCGGCGATCGCGCCGACCGACACGCCGCTGCACGACTACGGCGACGCCGGCAACCTGCACAAGCTCATCCATCTCCAGTTCGGGGACGTGGACGCGGGGTTCGCCGCCGCCGAGCACGTGCGTGAGGACCTGTATTTCTACGAGGGAAACACGCACCTCGCGATGGAGCAGCACGCCGCACTCGCGGACTGGTCCCCCGACGGGAAGCTCACCCTGTGGTCGTCCACGCAGACGCCCCACTACGTGCATCGCGCGCTGGCCAAGGTGCTCGAACTGCCGCCATCCCGCATCCGCGTGATCGCCACCCCCAACGGCGGCGGGTTCGGTGGCAAGAGCGACCCGTTCAACCACGAGATCGTGGTCGCGAAGCTCGCGATGGTCACCGGCCGGCCGGTGAAGATCGCGCTCACGCGGGAAGAAGTGTTCTACTGCCACCGCGGCCGCCACCCCACGCTGATGTGGGTGAAGAGCGGCGTGACGGCCGACGGCCGCCTCACCGCCCTCCACTTCCGCACGCTGCTCGACGGCGGTGGCTACGGCTCGTACGGCGTCGCCAGCACCTACTACACGGGCGCGCTGCAGACCGTCACCTACCGGGTGGATCGCTACCGGTTCGAGGGCGCGCGCGCATTCACCAACAAGGCTCCCTGCGGTCCGAAGCGCGGCCACGGCACACCGCAGCCGCGCTTCGCGCTCGAGGTCCAGCTCGACAAGATCGCCGAGGACCTGGGCGTCGACCCGGCGGAACTGCGGCTGCGTCACCTGGTGCCGCCCGCGTCGGTCACCGCCAACTGGCTGCGCATCGGGTCCATGGGCCTCGGTCGCTGCATTCAGCAGGTCGTCACCGCGTCGGGCTGGGCCACCCGGCACGCCCGGCGGCGCCCGGGCTGGGGCCTGGGACTAGCGTGCTCGAGCTACATCAGCGGGGCGGGGCTGCCGATCTACTGGAACGACATGCCGCATTCCGGCGTGCAGCTCAAGCTGGACCGCGGGGGCGGCGTCACCGTGTTCTGCGGCTCCACGGACATCGGCCAGGGGTCGGACTCGATCCTCGCGACGATCGTGGCGGAAGTGCTAGGCGTCGCCGTGGCGGACATCGCCGTCGTCACCGCCGACACCGACCTCACCCCCGTGGATCTCGGCTCCTACTCGAGCCGCGTCACGCTCATGAGCGGCAACGCCGCGCTCCAGGCGGCGGAGCGCGCGCGGGAGATCCTGACGACCGTCGTTGCCGCCAAGCTCGCCGTGCCCGCCGCGCGGCTCGTGTGTGCCGCCGGCCGCCTGTTCGATGCCGAGAACCCCGAGCTCGGCCTCGCGTTCGCCGACGCCGTGCAGCTCGCCGAGGCCAAGATGGGCACCGTGGGCACGGTGGGGTCGTACACGCCGCCCCGAAGCCCGGGCCGCTACCGCGGCGCCGGCGTCGGGCCGTCGCCCGCCTACTCCTACTCCGCCGCGGTTGCCGAGGTCGAGGTCGACCCCGAGACCGGCATCGTGGTCGTGCCGAAGATCTGGATTGCGCACGACGTCGGGCAGTGCATCAACCCCGTGACCGTCGTGGGCCAGGTGGAAGGCAGCGTGTACATGGGACTGGGCGAGGCGCTGATGGAAGAAATGGCCTACCGCCCCGCCCGGCGGCTGCTCCATCGGATCCCCAGCATGCTCGAGTACAAGAGCCCCACGACGCTCGAGATGTGCGACGTGGAGACGTACCTGATCGAGGATCCGGATCCGAGCGGCCCGTTCGGTGCGAAGGAAGTCGGCCAGGGCCCCCTGCTGCCCGTGCCGCCCGCGGTCGCCAACGCCGTCTACGCCGCCGTCGGCGTGCGCATCGACGAGGTGCCGATCACGCCCGACAAGGTGCTCAAGGCGCTGCGCCAGCAGGCGCGCGGCGGCCCCGGCCGCACCGGCCCGGAGCGGTTCCCCGACATCCCCTGGCCGGAGCCTACGGTGGTGCCGACACCGTGGGAAGGTGGCGACGGGCGAGCGGCGGGCGGCGCGGACCGGTCGGCGGGACAGCGGACCGCCGTGGGCTCGGTCACCCCGGAACGCCAGCACTGATGCTGCGACTCCCCACGTTCACCTACCTTGCCCCGCGGTCGCTCGCGCAAGCACTGCGCGGGAAGACCGAGGCCGGACCCGGCGGGATGTACGTGGCCGGCGGCACCGATCTCTACCCCAACATGAAGCGGCGCCATCAGGAGCCCGCGGTCGTGATCTCGCTCGCCGGCATCCGCGCCCTGCGGCGCCCCCCGACCATCCGGCGATCCGGCGATCCGGCGGGCGGCGGGATGCGGCTGAGTGCCGGCCTCACGCTCACCGAGCTGCACACGCACCGCCGCGTGCGCCGCCTGTACCCCGTCGTCGCGCGCGGCGCCGAGTTGATCAGCACCCCGCCGCTCCGGAACATGGGCACCCTCGGCGGCAACCTCTGCCTCGACACGCGGTGCAACTACTACAACCAGAGCTACGAGTGGCGAAAGGCGATCGACTTCTGCATGAAGAAGGACGGCGCCATCTGCTGGGTCGCCCCGTCGAGTCCGCGCTGTTGGGCCGTGCAGTCGTCCGACCTGGCCCCCGTCATGGTCGCGCTCGACGCGCGGCTCGTGCTCGCCGGACCGGCCGGGGAGCGCGTCGTTCCCGCTGCGCGGTTCTACCACAACGACGGCATCAACTACCTCACCAAACAGCCCGACGAGATCCTGACGGCCGTCGAACTGCCGGCGCCCGGCGGGTGGGACGCGACGTACCTCAAGCTCCGGCGCCGCGGCTCGTTCGACTTCCCCGTGCTGGGCGTGGCCGCCTGGGTTCGCTGGGATGGCGATCGCGTCGCGGAGGCCCGCATCGTGCTGGGTGGAGTGGCAAGCCACCCGCAGGAGGTCCCGGAGGCGGGCGCCGCAATGCTCGGCTCACGGCTCGAGGCCGACGCACTTGAGGCCGCGGCCAGTGCCGCGTTCCGACCGTCGAAGCCGATGGACAACACCGATTTCACGCTCTCGTGGCGGAAGGAGATGACGCGGACCTATGTGCGCCGCGCGCTCGAGGAACTGCGGGACCGGCACCGCTAGCGCGGGCCGGCGCCTTGCGCGATCGGCGTGGCACCGGGCGTCGGCGCTCGCGCTGCTGCTGCTCGGGGCGGCCGCCTGCACGAGGGCCGATTTCCCGACGCCGCCGCGCGACGCGCCGGTCCTGCGGGTCGGGTCGCCCGCACGGATCTTGAGCGTGTCCCCGGCGGAGAGCTGGGACTACTACCACGCGCAGGTCGCCAACTTCGTGTTCGAGGGCCTCACGCGGCACGGTGCCGACAACCGGCTCGCGCCGGCGCTGGCCCGCGAATGGCACGCGTCCCCCGACGGACGGGAATACCGCTTCATCCTGCGCACCGGCGTCACCTTCCACGACGGCACACCGTTCACCGCCACCGACGTGGTGCGGACCTGGACGAGCGAGCTCCGCGCGCCGGAGAGCGCCGTGAGTCACCCATGGATGCTCGACCCCATTGAGGGGGCGTTCGACGTCTCCGCCGGCCGGCGTCCCGACGTCGCGGGCCTGCAGGTCGTGGACGACACCACCCTGGTCATCCGCCTCCGCGAGCCGCACGCGTTCTTTCCGACGCTCCTCTGCCTCCCGCAGGCAGCAATCGCCGGCGCGGCGAGTGCGCCGGACCGACCCCTCGGGACCGGCCCGTGGCGCTGGGTGGGGGCAGACAGCAGTGCCGCCCAGCTGGCGCGGTTCGACGGCTACTGGGCGGAGCCCGCCCACCTGGACTCCATCGTCTACCGCCACGTGCCCGACACTCTGGCGATCGCGGCGTTCGAGGCTGGATGGGTGGACATGATCGCCGAGCTGCCGATCGAGGCCCGGCTCGAGTGGAGCGGCCGCAGCGACATCGGCTTCGTCGAGTCGGACGCCATGGCCGTGACCCGGCTGGTGATCAACATGCGGGAGCCCGCGTTTCGCGATCGGCGCGTGCGGCAGGCCCTGAACCATGCCGTGGGCGCCGCGCGGCTGGCGCAGGCCATCGCCGCCCCCACGGCCATCCGCTCGGCAGGATCCATTCCGCCCGGCATCACGGGGTCGAACCGGCGGCGGGAGCCCTACGCGTTCGATCCGGTGCTCGCGCGACGGTTGCTCCAGGCCGGGGGCTACCCGCTCGACCGGCCGCTCCGCCTCTGGGTGCCGCCACCGGGGCTCGCCGACTATCCCGCCCAGATCGGCACCCTGCTGCGCGACTACTTCGAAGCCATCGGGCTCACCGTCGAGCTGCGCGTCCAGCGCGGGGGCTCCGAGCAGGCCATGGCCGAACGGCGGGTGGATCTCGCGCTCACCGTGTGGGTCGGCGACTACGCGGATGGGGACGCGTTCCTGTACCCGCTCTACCATTCCAACGTCGCCGGCTCCGCGGGCAACGAGGGGGCCTACAGCAACCCCGCCCTGGACAGCCTGATCGACGCGTCGCGCCGGGAGCTCGACCCGGCCCGCCGGCTCGAGCTGCTCCGCGCGGCCGACGGGCTCGTGTTCGAGGACGCGCCCGTGGTGTGGCTGTGGTTCACCCGGGCGGCGACGGCGTATTCCCTCCGGCTCGCCGGCTGGACCGGTGACCCGCAACGGGCCCGCTTCACGACGCTCCGCGTGGCCGGCCCGCCCGGATCCAGGCAGCCCTAGATGCTGGACCTGCTGTTCGGTCTGCCGGGCAAGGTCTGGGGCTTACTCGCGCTCATCGTCCTCGTGCCGCTGGCGCTGGGGCTGCTCGGGTTCACGATCGCGCGCCGCCGCCATCTGAGCATCGCCATCCGGCTCGCCAGCCGCGGCGTGGCGATCATGGGCCTCGGCTTCGGCGTGCTCGCCATCGTCGCCACGCTGTTCGTGCTGCAGACGGGACTCCAGGAGCTGCGCCAGCGGCACGTGGCCGCGGTCGTCGAGCTCGCCGCCACCATCAGTGCGGGGCACGCCCAGGGCCCCGACAGCGTGGCGCTCGGGCGCGAGCTCGCGCTGTTCCGCGCCGTCCATCCCGAGGTGGGCCCCGCCATCGCCTGGGACCTCGCCTGCCGCGCGACCTGCCTCAGCGTCTCGGCCGACCCCCTGCTGGTGGGAGCCGCGCAGGCCTGGGCGCTGCGCGCGATCGCCACTCCACCACCCGCGGGAAGCCTCCGAACGGTCACGCTGGGCGGCGAGCTGCATCTCGTCGTGCCGGGCGTGCTGCGCGATCCGGCCGGCACTCCGGAAGGCCACGTCCTCATCGCCGTCCGAGCCGGGTGGGTGGCCGACCAGGCGCTGCGGGCCGCGACCGTGCTGGTCGCGCTCGCGTACGCGCTGCTCATCTCCGTCTGGTGGATCACGCGGCGCGGGATCGCGGCGTCGGTCGCCACGCGGGTGACCGAGATCGCCAGCCGGCTGCGCGCCGCGGACGCCAAGCCCGTCGAGCCGGAACCGCTCCCGCGGATCGCGCGCGACGAGCTGGCCATGCTCGATGGGAGCGTGCGGCAGCACATCACGCACACGATCGAGCAGCTGCGGGATGCCGATCAGCGCACCGCGGACGCGCGGGCGCTCGCGGCCCGTATGGAGGCGACCGCCACGCTCGCGGCCGGTGTCGCGCACGACTTCAACAACCTCATGACGGGCGTCATGGCCAACGCCGAGGTCCTGCGTCAGGACCTGCCGTCCGCGACCGAGGCACACGGCACGCTCGATACCATGATCGAGTGCGCCAGCCGCGGGGGCCAACTCGCGCAGCAACTGCTGGCATTCGCTCGAGGCGGCAAGTACCAGCCGGTCGTCGTGGATCTGAACGCACTCGTGCGCGAGACCCTGCGGGTGGAGGCGCATGCGCGCGCCGCGACGATCACGCTGCGGCAGGAGTTCGCGCCCGATCTGCTCCGCGTGGAAGCCGATCCCACGCAGATCAGTCAGGTCGTGAGCAACCTGCACCGCAACGCGGTCGAGGCGCTCCGCGGTGAGCCGGCGGGCACGATCACGATCCGCACCCGCAACGTGCCGGACGACGGCGAACGCCCGTCGGTCCTCGCCGACATGCCGGCCGGGGCGTACGTTGCACTCGATGTAGACGATACCGGCTCGGGGATGAGCACGGAGACGCGCGCCCGCATCTTCGAGCCGTTCTTCACCACCAAGGACGGCGGCCGCGGAATGGGGCTCGCCGCCGCGTACGGCATCGTGACGCATCACGGCGGCCAGATCGAGGTGGCCAGCGAGCGCGGCCGCGGGACGACGTTCACGGTGTATCTGCCGGGCACGACGGCCGAGGCCGCCGTCCCCGCGCCGCGGTCCGTGCCGTTGGCGGGGCGGGGAGTCGTGCTGTTCGTGGACGACGAGGTGTCCATTCTCACGGCCACGCAGCGCCTGCTGGAGCGGAGCGGCTACAAGGTGCTGACCGCCGAGTCCGGACACGACGCCATTCAGATCGCCCGGAACGCCGCCGGGCCGATCGACGTCATTCTGCTCGACATGCGCATGCCCGGCATGAGCGGTGCCGAGGCCTTCGGCCCGCTCGTGACGGCGCAGCCGCAGGCCCTCGTGATCATCTGCAGCGGCTACGAGCTCGACGCCGCCGCCCGGGACCTGATGGCGCGCGGCGCCGTCGCCTTCGTGCACAAGCCGTTCCGGGTCGAGGAGCTGGTGAGCGAGATCGAGCGCGCCCAGGGGCGGACGGCGCCGATCGGGTGAAACCGATTCCCCCCTGCCGCCCGTGGGGGATACATTCGGCGGGACCCCAGCGCGGCGGGGTCGGCCCGGGGGGAGCGCCATGAACACATCCACACGACCGACGCTGCGGGACCGGATCGTCGGGATCGACTGCCCGGTGCCGCTCCTCGACGGCACGGAGGTCCCCTACCTCAACCTCGACAATGCCGCCAGCACGCCGGCGCTGCAGGACGCCATGGATGCGGTCGAACGCTTCCTGCCGTACTACGCGAGCGTGCACCGCGGCACCGGGTTCAAGTCGCGTCTGTCCACCGAGGCGTACGACCGGGCGCACCGCATCGTCGCGACGTTCGTCGGCGCCGATCCCGAACACCACGCGGTGATCTTCGGGAAGAACACGACGGAGGCGGTCAACAAGCTGTCGTACCGCCTGCCCCTGCCGCCCGACCCGGTGGTGATCACCACCCAACTCGAGCACCACTCGAACGACCTGCCCTGGCGCCGCTGCGCGCAGGTGGTGCACGTGCGCGCCACCCCCGAGGGGCGCCTCGACGAGGCGGACTTCGATCGCCAGCTCGCCCGGTATGGATCGCGCGTGGCGCTCGTCACGGTGACCGGGGCGTCCAATGTGAGCGGCTTCATCCAGCCGATCCATCGGCTCGCGCGCAAGGCGCACGCGATCGGCACCAGGATCCTGGTGGATGCGGCGCAGCTCGCCCCGCACCGCCCCGTCGCCATGCGGCCCGTGGACGATCCCGAGCATCTCGATTTCGTGGTGCTGTCAGCTCACAAGATGTACGCCCCGTTCGGGACCGGCGCCCTGATCGGTCCCAGCGCGGTGTTCCTCGCCTCCCCCCCCGAGTATCGCGGGGGGGGCACGGTGGACGCCGTCACCGTCGACGACGTGCTCTGGGCGGGCCTGCCCGACCGTGAGGAAGCCGGCAGCCCCAACGTCGTCGGTGCGGTCGCGATGGCCGCCGCGGCGACCGCCTTGATGGACGTCGGGATGGACCAGATCGCCGAGCACGAGAACGAGCTCGTCATGCGCGCCCTGCACCAGCTGCCACGGGTCCCCGGGCTCGTGCTGTACGGCGAGACCGATCCCGCGCGCGCGCGCGACCGGGTCGGCGTGCTCCCGTTCAACGTCACCGACGTCCCCCACGCCCTCGTGTCCGCCGTGTTGGGGTACGAAGGGGGCATCGGCGTGCGGCATGGCTGCTTCTGCGCGCACCCGTATGTCGTGCACCTCCTCCAGCTGAGCGATGCCGACGCCGCGCGCTGGCGCGCGCAGATGGCGGCGGGCAACAAGTCCGACATGCCGGGCATGGTGCGGGCGAGCTTCGGATGCTACAACACGCTCGAGGACGTCGACCGGCTCGTGGAGATGCTCCACCGCGCGGCGCGCGGGGAGTACCGCGGAACGTACGAGAAGCTCTGCTCGGGCGAGTACGTGCCAGCGGGCTACACGGAGCAGTTCGAGCGGTACTTCGCGCTCGCCGACGACGACGACGGCCCCGAGACTCAGGAGCCCCGCCTCTGCGGCGGGTGACGCCGTCGGCCTCGCGGCGTACGCCGTGACCCCCACCCATCGCCACATTGCCGGGTACCTCTTCGGACTCGGCGCGGGTGCCGTGTGGGGCACCACCGGGCCTCTGTCCACGGCGCTCTACGCCCAAGGCACGGCACTCACGGGCATCGGGTTCTGGCGCATCTTCCTTGGCACCCTGGCACTCCTCGCCTACAGCGCCTGGAACCGCGGACTCCTCGCGATCGACCGCCGCGGCCTGCTGCTGGTCGGTGGACTCGGCGGGTTGCTCGTGGCGCTCTTCGAAGTGGCCTACCAGTTCGGCATCGCCGGCGCCGGCGTCGCCGGCGCCGCGGCGCTCCTCTACCTCGCCCCGGTCGCGGTCGCGATCCTCGCCAAGCCCATCCTGGGCGAGAAGCTCACGGGTCTGCGTGTCGGGCTCGCCGTGCTCGTGATGGTCGGCGCCTGGCTCACGGTCCGCGGCGGACACCCGGGGCTCGGCGGCGCGCCGATCACGAGCCTCCTCGTCGGCGTCACGGGTGGCCTGCTCGCCGCCGCGAGTTACGCGGGGACGACCCTCCTGGCCCGCTGGGCCGTGCCGCGCTACGGCACGCTCAAGGTGCTGTTCTGGGAGATCGCGGGTGGCACGCTCGTGCTGGCCGTGGTGCTCCCGCTCGCCGGCCAGGCGCCCGCGCCGCCCGTCACGACCCCGGGCTGGCTCTACACCGCGGCGCTCGCGCTGGGACCGGTGCTCGGCGCCAACTTCCTGTTCTTCGCAGCCGTCAAACGGATCGACGCAGCCCCCACCGCGGTCGCGGCCACCATCGAGCCCGTCGTCGGGGCGCTCCTCGCGCTCCTGCTGTTCGACCAGCGACTCGAGCCGCTCGGCTGGCTGGGCCTCGCGCTCGTGATCGGGGGCGTGGCGAGCGGGTACCTCCGTGAGGCCGCGGAGGACCGTATGACGGCCTGAACGGTGCGGGGCGCGCCGCAGCGCCCCGCACCCCGGTCAGCGCTCTTTCGCCGTCTGCAGCAGCGTCTTCAGCGCCACGACCAACACCGCCGGGGCCAGGAACACGACGATGTTCACGACGATGTCCGTCGCGAGTTCGCCCACGAACGGCAACGCCTCCACCGCGGTCGCCGACAGGATGAGCGCAATGGCCGCGAGCAGGAACCCATGGGTCTCCTGCCCGGTCACATTCAGGAACCCCACCACCAGGCCCAGGATCGCGAGCACCCAGACCACCCAGGTGCCGTCGACGCCGAGGCCCGCGAGCGCGGCCACGATGAGCCCGGCAATGAACGCCCACTTCCCGATCTTCTCCATGCGATCCCCTCCCGCGTCAGCCGTTAGAATCACGCCGGCCGCACCCGCGCCGGTAGCGCGTGCCGCCATGCTTGCCCACCGGCTTCGAGCACTGCACGACCTGCTGCCGCCGTGCGGCGCTGATGCGATCAAGCTTCTCGTGGATGACCGGGATGAGCAAGAGGGGACCACGGTCGACACCAGGACGCCGCCGATCGTCACGACGGCCATCGGCCAGCGGTGGACCCGAGCCGGGCCATTCCCCCCCAGCCGCCTCTGACCGGACGCGGCCGCCGGGAGTTGCCGTCCCCTGGCGGAAGCACAAGTATGACGTGAGACTCTTGTGACGGGTCTGAAACGAAGCGTCCCACGCGCAGAATCGCATCACCCCACCCTCCACGTGGGTCAGTGATCCAGGGGGGCGGGAGATGGCGCGTC
>Ga0224512_10002621_pt1 | contig 16349 bp, 16 predicted proteins | sample SF_May12_sed_USG_4_FD_169103 | JGI IMG/M metagenome (GOLD analysis project Ga0224512, IMG submission 169103) | Sediment microbial communities from San Francisco Bay, California, United States - SF_May12_sed_USGS_13 | ecosystem: Environmental > Aquatic > Marine > Sediment | place: USA...
CTTTGTAACGAGCTACCGCGTAGGCGATTGCGCGTCGAGTTGCCTCCATCACGCTATTCCTTGTAGTGCGGGTAGTCCTTGATGAATTTCAACCATGCCACCTCTGGGTCAGTCTTGGCCTGAACTTTACCCTGCGATGCCATCACAAAGTGTTCCAGAAGCGGATCCCCCAAAGAATCCAGTATTCCGTTCGCCAGTGCCGACAAATACCTTCCCATTTTGCGTATAAAGTACTTTTCTCGGTCACTATAGCTACTATCAAAGCCAACATCGTATCCCCCCGTCATTAGAATTTCGATATGGGATTCTGGATAAATATTTTTCACTTGGTGAATTGATTCGATCACGTGTCGAATCGCGCCCTCATCTTTCAGCACGTCAGTATGACTACTGTTAATACCGAATTGCCCGGTGGATTGGCGTTGCGCGACGGGGTGCAACTGACTTGAAAGAGGCACCACACCGTCACTGTTCTCGCCGAGTTTTAGCTTCTCTGGATTGCCGTAAGCGTATAGAAGTTGATGATTGACGTGTAGCGGCAGCGGTTTGCGGAACAAGCGATCAACAAAAATACCCTCCGGATTCAGGTCACGCCAAGATGGCAGAACCAACAATCCGTGTTTTTCACCTTTTGCGGCGCTAGGATGACCACCGAAAGGGCTCGCGATGGTAACGATTAGTTCCAACCGGTTTTCGCGATTGGTACCACGATACTTATTCAGCGCCTCCCGTACCACCAACCCACCCATACTGTGGGCGACGACAATCATCGGCTTCGTGCTAGTCGGAACAGCATTGCCGGACAGGAATATGTTGTAGAAAATTTCCGCTAGCTGGTCCAAGTCCTCACCCGAGGGATAGTAAAAGAACCACGGCTTATAACGTTGTCTGTCCAGTCGATCGATGATCGGCGCAAATTCCCGCACGCTACCACCAATTCCGTGTACAAATACCACCGGAACCTGGTATGAGTCCTCTTCTAGCGCATAAAACATTGTGGGAGCTCTTTCCAAAAATGCTGCAGGTTCATACATGCCCAGTGCAGCGATATCCGAATCAAACAAGGGATCATTCAAATTTCGAATGGAACCTTTTGGAAAGAACAATGACTCTTGTGAGTACGCAATTTCTGGTGCTGGGATATCAATAATCCAGTCAGCCGAATGTTGCTCCGATAATTCGATATCGATGTTTTCGGCTACTTTCTCCGGGTGTGCCTCGACGCTTAATTCAATCCGACGCCGCCCGACCACCTCCTCTCGGCTAAAAACATCATTTTGATCCTGATCTGCGAGAACTAACAAATCGTATGGGCCATCGGGTAGATTCAAACCGTACTGCGTACCTGCGCGCGCAATGTGAGTGGAGTCAACGAGTTCATTATTTTCGTACCGACTCGAGTACGCCGCCACGGCAAAAGATCGGTCGGAATATAATTTCCTTTCGTCAAGAATCCGACCGTAGACAAAGAACGTCTGTCTATCGATCATGTGTTTTAAGTTTCGTTGACTCGGGCTTGTCTTTTGTATCCGCAAGTACTCGGTCTGTTTTGAAACGTTCTGGATATAGGTGCATGATGCGATAAGGCAGGATAGAAATAGGTAGATTAGGAATCTGAGCAGATGGGATTTATTACGCACAGAACCAGCGCGGACCGGAAACAAAACAGTCGATTTACACAATTTGAAATCCCTTAAGCGATTTGCATTTTCCCTTCCTGCGAGGTGCCATACGCTCCATAGCGTGATTAGCAGTGAGACAAGTCAGTTATTAGTCTCGCTGGCGAATATTGCAACCCGCTGCAATGACCGCAGTGAGGGAAAGCGCGGGGCAGTAGGCGGTAATCCCAAGCGTGGCAACTTGTATTAGTCCAACTCATTTAGCTCAGTCCGTATTGTTGTCAATCTACATTCTGTGCAGGATCGGAAATTGAGTTCTACAATAGCCTGAGCGGATCGTGCAAACATAATCACTGGTGCCATTCATTGTCGCAGAGCGTGTCTTAGTGAGACATGAATATCGGGCAGTCGAGGTGAGATAAGATGTAGTCCGTAGTGCCACCCCAAACTGTTTCCCGCAGCCGCGAATGGCCGTACGCCCCCATCACCAGTAAGTCGGATCGTAGGTCGTGGACCTTCGCCAATATTGCTGCGCCGACGTGGGAATTGGGGCAGGTGATCGAGCTTGTCGTTGCACTAATGCCATGGCGCGCCAGATGCACGGCTATGTTTTCGGCTGTGGGGAGCGTATCGGATGATGGCGGAACGCAAGAAACGATATCGACGGCGCTCGCGCTGTGCAGGAACGGCAGGGCATCATTGATTGCGCGCGCGGCTTCGCGGCTGTTACGCCACGCCGCCACCACTCGATGGCCGACCGGTTGATCACCGCCGTCCTTCGGAAGCAACAAAACCGGGCGGGCGGTTCCAATCAACACTTCATCGCTGATCAGGTAGCTTTTTGGCTGTTCTTTGTCCAGACCCACAACAAGTAGATCAACATAGGCGCTGTGTCGACGAAATGCTTCGTCGGCAATACCGTCCCCGGTCCGCCATTCGTATCCCGGTCCCGCATATGATGCCAAGATCTCCGAGAATATGGCATGGGCTTTCCTTTCAAGGTGTTGCGCCTCTGCCGTTTGGGCCTCCAGCAAGCCGCTGCCGTCGCGAATTTCGGCTGCGGTGGGTATACGCAACCCCTGCCTCACATAGAGTCCAATTATGTGAGCCCCAAATCGCACTCCTAACTCGGCCGCAGCGCGTAAGCGCGGCCGACACGCAGCGTCGTCATCAATTTGAACTAGAATTGATTTGTAGGTCACTAACGACATGTCCACGGTTTTCTCAATAATGTATGTCTATCAGCATGACAACAATGATTCATGTCAGAGGTTATCAATCCTTCTAATTGTTTCCATGTGGTCACGGGCTGATCCACATCAGCGCGGTAAGTTGCAAAAATCATTGATAGTGGGAGGCGTAAATTCAGCGCTGAGGACAACCGGGTAAGAATGAAACTACGAAATATCGCGGTTACCGGTATCGTCATGGCTCTATTGGCACTTCCAGGATGTAGCTGGATTCGGAAGGTAACATATCCGCCTGCCTTCACTTATTTGGAGAAATCCGACATCACCAGTTCAATGATGCGGATGGCCGATAGTGTGCGTCGTATCGACTCGATTCTGATATCTGGCGATATACCCAGCGATAAACAACGCCAGCGAATAATCGAAGATTTGAACACAATCGATAATATGGCCATTGCTCTCGGTGCAGGTACTCAACAATCCAACCACTTGTTAATTGACGAACATATTGATGAGTTTCGACTCGCGGTAAGGCGCGCGAAGCAAGACGTCGAAAATTCTCCGCCCCGTTACTACCGCGTAGGCGGGCTTATCGGAAATTGCACATCGTGCCATCTTTTGCGTTAAAATCTTCATGCGGAACGCGACGGGTCAGTGAATAAACGGTACGAACGATACCGGTAGCACATACCGTGACTCGATGTTCTCCGACGTAACCTTACTAATGACCTTCAACCACTGGGTCTCGCCCGCGGTTCCGACCGGGATCACGATGCGCCCTCCGGTCGCGAGCTGTTCGAGTAGCGGTTCAGGCAGAGACCGCGCCGCTGCCGTAACAATGACCCCGTCATAGGGTGCGTGCTCCGGCCAGCCGTCGAAGCCGTCGCCATGGCGGATCGAGATGTTTTCATAGCCGAGCCGTTGCAAGCGCTGGCGACTTAAGTCAGCCAGTGGTTGAACGGTTTCAATCGAATATACATGACTCGCGATCTCCGCGAGCACCGCAGCCTGATAACCGGAACCGGTGCCGATTTCCAGGATTTGGTGTGAGCTGTCGATCTCCAGCAGGGTCGTCATCAAAGCGACGATAAACGGTTGTGAGATCGTCTGCCCCCAACCTATCGACAACGGTTGATTTCTATACACTCGACCGGGCGGTAAATCCGGAACAAAGTCCTCGCGACGAATGCGCCCCATGGCATCGATCACCCGTGGATCGATTCGTTCTAACCCAGTGACATGGCGTAAGGTGTAGGTCTCAGCCTCGATTTCGTAGAGCATAGCAGTACGACTTGTGCTACTAGTTGAATTTGTTTGTTGATCACGCGGCGTTGGTACGATTGCCGCGCCGCGCCGAGGCGGTGAAGCAGGAGAGGGTTTTCTTGGAGCCGTCATAATCCGGTGAGTTCGCGCCTTCATTCGCAATCAGTTTCCCTCATCGATCATGATGTCACGCCAACCTGGATGCATCGCTGATCCGAATCAAGTACCGCCTGAATTGGGTGGTCGGGGAGAATCGATTGCGTCTGTATGTTGCCGATGCGGTTACTCGGAGCGTAACGCGTCAATGGGGTCGAGGCGCGCCGCGTTGCGGGCCGGAACAACTCCAGTGATTAGACCAATTACCACAGCCACCAGTACCGCGAGTGCCGAATAGATCGGTGAGATTTGGATAGGCAGGGCGGGTGCGGCGATTGACAGTATCCAGGTAATGGCGCCACCGATCGCAAGTCCCGCAAATCCGCCCGTAGCGGCCAGTAGGACCGCTTCTCCCAAAAATAGCACCATTATTTCGCGGCGCTCGCCGCCCACCGCACGCAGCAGACCAACTTCGGATGTGCGCTCGGCGACTGCAATCGTCATTATTGTGAGGATGCCCACGCCACCGACAATCAGTGAGATGCTCCCAAGGGCGGCGACAGCGCCGGTCAGCATCGCGAGAATTTTCTCCAACACCTGTAGCATCTGGTCTTGGGTGATAATCGTAAAATCCTCGCGCCCGTGGCGTCGCGTGAGTACGCGTTTGATGGATTCCGAGACACGATCGGCTGATCCCTCGTGGGAGTACAACAGGTCGATTTCCATTAAACTGTCGCGGTTAAAAAGTTCGAGTGCGCGCGCTGCAGGGACATAAATAGCGCTGTCCAGATCGAAGCCGAGTATCTGTCCTTTCGCTTCGAGAACGCCAATTATGCGAAACCGTGTTCCCGCCACCCGTACGATCTCTCCTAAGGGAGAACTATTGCCGAATAGTTCGCGGCCCAGTTTGGGGCCCACTATGGCCAGAGGCCGTGCGGCACGTATGTCATCACGAGGAAGGCCGCGGCCTGATGTTACCCCCACATTCCAAACCCGAAATGCGTCGGGCCCGACGCCCAGAATCTCAGTACGCCGGCTGCGGTGTCCCGCATCCACCTGAGCATTTCCCTGCACGACGGGTACTACCCCCTGGACGCCGGATATCGTGCGCAGCGCTTCGCTGTCGTCGAGACTGAGTGGTCGTTCCGTGCCGAACACGCCGGCGGAAATCCCGAACGTATTGGTTTTCCCGGGCATCACCGCGATGAGATTTGTTCCAAACTGTGTAAATTCGTTCAGTACATAGCGATTAATTCCTTCGCCGATCGACGTCAGTAATACCACGGCCGCAATTCCCACCGCGATTCCCAACGCGGTTAATCCGGTACGCATCGGTTGTGAACGCAGCGAGCGCGCCACAAATCTGATTCGGTCGGCGAGAGTCATGCTAGCCCGGATAATTCACGAAGGGCTCGGAGTTCAGGGGCAATCGCGCCGAGGATTCCGACAAACGCGGCGCCTGGTCTTTCCTGAATTCGGACCGGACAATTTGTGCGGACGCCCCGCACCATAAACGGTTCAAATATTGAGAAGATTTCCGATACATGATCCGCCTTCGTGAAATATCCGGGCCGTCAGTGGCCTCCGAGCGCTTGCACCGGGTCCATGCGTGCAGCGCGTCCTGCAGGAATGAATGCGAAAATTGTGCCGGTTGCCAATGCAGTACCAATCGAGGCCAGCGCCGCCCAGCTCGGTGTAGCCAACGGAAACTGCGGAAAACCGATAGCCGCGGTTTGAACGATGGCCACGCCCAATACAAGCCCCAATAATATACCGGCCAGAGTGATCAGTATGGCTTCAACGACAAATATAGTTCTAATCGTGTTTCGTGACGCACCGAGTGCCTTAAGTAAGCCGATTTCATATTTACGCTGCGAAACCGACACCAGGGTCACATTCATAATGAGAATTCCCGCTACGGCCAGACTAATCGCTGCGATGCCTCCGACCCCTAACGTCAATACCAGAAACAGTTTGTCGAACGTCGACAGTAAGGCGTCTTGGGCTATTATGGTTATATCGTCCTCGCCATCGTGGCGATCGCGAATGATGCGAATAATGGTGTGCTTGGCCTTATCTAATGTCGCGACTTGAGGTACTTCAACGAGGATTCGTAATAGCGAGTTGGTATTGAACAGACGTTGTGCCGAAGCGACCGGAATTATGACTACATTGTCGAGATCGACGGTCAGCGACTGCCCGCTGGTTTCTATGACTCCGATGACCCGAAATCGGCGATCGGCAATACGCAACCAATTGCCGAGCGCGGTCGATGCGCCGAATAATTCATCGCGTAGATTGCTGCCAATTACGCACACGGGGGTGGCGCGACGCATGTCGACGTCAGGCAGAAACCGGCCGGTAGATAGTCTGAGTTGTCGTATATCCGTAAACGAGTGTGTGGTGCCAAGCACGAGTGAGTCGCGTTCACGCGACCCCACCGATACGGCGGCACTGCCAACGTTTACCGGGGCAATTCGACTTACGAGCCGCGTTCTCGTCAAGGCGAGCGCGTCGTCCAAGGTGAGGTCGCGGGGGGTCTCGCCCAAAAGTGGTGGGGCGCCGCCGGTCGTTTCGTTGCGCCCGGGCAGGACGATGAGCAGATTCGTCCCCAACGATGAAAACTCATCGATGACGTATCGGCGTGCCCCCTCGCCGAGCGCGGTGAGGGACATTACGGCGGTAATGCCGATCGCTACTGCCACGATCAATAACGACGAGCGCAGGCGTTGCCGCCCGACGGCGTGCAGGGCAAAGACCGTAAGATCACGCGCGCGCATGTTTCGCGACTAGTGCGGTGTCCGACTCAATGCGCCCGTCTACCATGCGTATTCGGCGCTTAGCACGTCCGCCTATATCGGGGTCATGGGTGACCACCAAGAGCGTTAAGCCATCACGATTTAGCGCCTCCAGCACGTCAATGACGTCGTTTCCGGATTGCCGGTCAAGATTTCCTGTGGGTTCGTCGGCCAACAAAACCTGAGGCCGCATCGCGATTGCCCGCGCGATCGCGACTCGTTGGCGTTGGCCACCCGACAATTGTGCCGGTTGATGATTCGCCCGATCGGATAGATCCAAGGCGCTTAGCGTTTCCAAGACCCGATGGCGCCTAAGTTTCGACTGTTGGCCGGCCAGCATTAGGGGTAGCTCGACATTTTCCGCGGCACTTAGGCGTGCGATAAGGTGAAAAGCTTGAAATATGAATCCAATCTTATTGCGCCGAATCGCAGCGAGCGCATCGTCATTTAGCGCCGATGTTTCGATATCGTCTAACTTGTATTGACCCGAATCCGGTCGATCCAGCAATCCGAGCATATTCAATAACGTGGATTTGCCAGATCCGGAGGGGCCCATTATCGACAGATATTCGCCCGCGTTGATGGTTAGCGATACGTCGTCGAGCGCATGAACGGTTTGCTCGCCGACCTCGAAAATTCGATTAATGCTCCGGAGTCGGATCATTCGTCTACGGCCGCGAGCGTGCCTGGTTCTACGCCCGGTCGATCGACGGAGGTAATAATTCGGTCGCCTAATTCCAGGCCACTCACGACTTGGGTGTAACTCCAATTACTGAGTCCAGTCTCGATAGTGCGCTCGACGATAATATCGTCTTGGTCCAAGAGCATAACGCGATTGCCCTCGAGTACGGCTTGCGAGGGAATTCGCAATGCATCTTTGTCGACATCGAGAATAATTTCGATATCCGCGCTGTACCCGGGAAGCAAGGTCGCACACTGGTCAGATTCGTCAAAATTAACTTCGACGTCCACGGTCCGCGCTTGTTTTTCGATATCCAACACGTAAGGAGACTTACGTCGTACCGACCCTATTTGTGCGGTTCCGGGAAAGGCATCCATGGAAATCCGGGTGCGCATGCCGATACGAATATCCGGAGCATCGACCTCATCGATCGGCGCACTTACATAGACGCAACTGCAATCGATGAGGTCGACGGCGGGTGGTGTCGGAATTCCGGGTGATGACGGCGTCACGATTTCGCCAATTTCGCCATTGAGTTCGGCGATGATGCCGGTAAATGGCGCGCGCAATATCGTTCGCGCCAACGCCGCCCGGGAGACCGCCACCTGACCGTCGCTGACTTTGGCGTTGGCTTCGGCGGCGCGGCAGGCGGCTGCCGCGGCAAGCGCTTCGGTGGCGGTTTGATCCGCTTTCTCAGCCGAGATCAGATTCTTAGCACGGAGCGGCGCTAAGCGCTCCGTTTCACGCTGCGCCATATCGGCGTTAAGGCATATCTGTTGTTTATGCGCGTTTGCCGCAGTACGTTGGTTCTCGGCCAGACGCACCTGGGCGCGTAGGTCTTCGTTCCAAAGTTCGAGCAAAACATCCCCGGCTTCGACGCGGTCGCCTTCCCGGACCGGGAGTATGCTGACCTGACCACCAGCCGGTGGTGACAGTTTTGCCCGTTGGCACGCTTTGATGGTGCCGGCACGGGTATTAGCGACGGTGGCTTCGACACTACCGAGCGTTACCGTTTCGATGGTAACGAGAACGGGCTGTGGCCGGGTCCAAAACCAAACTGCCGCGGCGATTAGGGCCACTATAACAATCGTAATTGAGAAGTTACGCATAACGTTTGCGGCGCCCCGAAATCAAAGCTTGTCTATAACTGAGAAAATGAGAGTTATTTGATAATGCCTGTTGTATTCCCTGAATTCTATGAGCAAACCGTGCTATTTTATTGATGAAAATCAATGATATCGGAGGTATGTTCAGGCACTCGCAATACTTATTGGAAATGTGTGATACGCATCAAGTCGCCAGAGCGGCGTTACCGGATATTTGATAGACTGGGGTAGCGAGGGACATCATGGCCGACCTTATCCAAAAATTGCAGCGGGATCATAGCCATATGGCGCGGTTGCTGAAGGTGCTTGAGGAAGAGCTCGATACCGCTGCGAAATCGGATCCACCGGATTTCCAACGCATGCAGTTGGTGATGAAGTATATGACACGCTATCCGGACGAGGTGCATCACCCCAGGGAAGACGTGTTGTTTGCGCGGTTGCTCGAAAAGGCCCCCGCCGTCGGCGCTACGATATCTACGCTTTGCGCCGAGCATCGAGTTTTAGCCGTTAAAGGGCAGGAGTTGTGCTCTGTGTTGGACGCCGCCGCTACCGAGCACGTCATTAGGCGAGACGCGCTTGAAACGCCGGGGCGCGAGTACATTGCAACACTGTATCGACATATGCGTTTTGAAGAAACCGAGATATTTTCGGTTGCCCGCGCTCGCTTAGGGACGGAAGATTGGCTAGTGATCGAGTCGAGCGTGGACGAACAGCGGGATCCTATATTCGGGGACAGTGTTGAAAGCGAGTATAGGGACCTCTACGCCTATATATTTTCGTCCTGAGGAGGCAACCTGTCGAACTTAGCGCGACTCTATTTGAGCGGCGGGAAACTCGTGCTAGCTCGTTGCTTTATTTCGTCAAAAAGCGCGCTATTCGCCTCAATTAGTCAGCCATCGGGATTCGATCTCCCACCTATCTCGCTACTATTCCCTAATTCGCACCTCCACCTCGAGTTAAGAATCGATTCCAGTTGTTGTCGATAATGTAACGCGATTACGAATATTACCGGATGTCCACCACGGCTCCCGCAGCCGAGCCTGTTGCGCTCAAGCGAAGTTTGTCTCTACCACTGGTGGTGTTGTACGGCCTTGGCAATATCCTTGGCGCGGGTATTTATGTGCTGATTGGGGAAGTTGCCGGCGGGGCGGGCTATCTGGCGCCCCTGTCGTTTGTATTGGCGGCTTTAACAGTAGTCTTTACTGCGTTTTCCTATGCCGAACTTACCTCGCGGTTTCCGGTCAGCGCGGGCGAAGCCGTGTACGTACAGGAGGGTTTCGGGCGGGTTAAACTGTCTGTATTGGTCGGGTTGTTGGTGGCATTCGCCGGGATGTTTTCGGCGGCCACCATCAGCAAAGGCTTTGTCGGATATTTGCAATTGTTTATTTCGATGCCGGCCGCGATGACGATCGTGCTGGTGGTGCTGGCGCTTGGGGCGCTGGCAGCATGGGGTATCAGCGAATCGGTAATGGTGGCCGCGTTATTAACGCTATTCGAGATTCTCGGGTTGCTGCTGATTCTATGGGTCGGCTACGGCGACTTACTCACGCTACCAGCTCGCTTAGACGAGATTGTGGGCGGTTTGGACATGGGCAGCAGTACGGGCGTGCTACTGGGTGCGTTTTTGGCATTCTTCGCGTTCATCGGTTTTGAAGACATGGTGAATGTTGCCGAGGAGGTTAAACATCCGCGTCGAAATTTGCCGCTGGCGATATTCATTTCGCTCCTCGTCTCGGGAGCCTTATACGTGAGTATAGCGACGGTGGCGGTGCTGGTCGTTGCTCCCGAAGACCTTGCCGCGAGCAATGCACCGTTGGCGCTTGTCTACCAACAAGCCACTGGTCAGCCGGCCATAGCAATCGGGCTCATCAGTGTGGTGGCGGTCATAAATGGCGCTCTGATTCAGATTATTATGGCCTCGCGATTGTTATACGGAATGGGGCGCAATGGCTGGTTGCCCGCCGCGCTTGCTTATGTGCATCCGCGCCGGCAAACGCCAATAATCGCGACCGCCGTGGTGGCGGTAACGATCATCTGCCTGGCACTATTTGCGCCATTATTGACGCTGGCGTCGCTGACCAGCCTTGCGCTGTTGGCGGTATTCGCGTTGATCAATCTTGCATTAATCCGTATCAAACACCGGCAGGTACCCGGCTCGGCTGTGCGTTCGTATCCGTTATGGGTGCCGGTGTTGGGTGTAATCACCAGTATCGCCATGGCGTCATTCAGTTTGATTCTGCTACTGGAATGACGCTCATTTCGTACACCAGCACGTCATCCATTATCTTTTTGACGCATATCAATGAGCATCGATGTGATCGCGCGATAATCATTATCTAGGACAAGTCGAAATAGGAGGTATGCGATGACTAAATTGGTGCGTTCTACTGAGCCTGGGTTTCCAGGGGCGTTGTTTGGAGATGATCTGGACAATATTTTCGAAGGGTTCTTCCGGCCGATGCGGGCCGCGTCGGGGCCGGCCACGGGTTTGTTACCGGCCATGGACGTAACGGAGAACGATGATAGTTATATCGTCAAGGCGGATTTACCGGGTGTCAAGAAAAAGGACATCGAGGTGTCGATCAGCGACAGTATTTTGACCATTAACGCCGAGTCTAAAACCGACAAAGAATCCAAAGACGAAGGCGGTCGCGTGATTCGCCGCGAACGGAGTTCCGGTAAATACGTTCGCAGTATGAATCTTGGCACTGTCGTCGACCCCAAACGAGTAAAGGCGTCTTATAACGAAGGCGTGTTGGAAATCGTGCTACCAAAAGCAGAAGAGGCGAAACCGCGGACTATCGCGGTTGATGTGCATTAAACTGAGGAATCTCCGATTGATATTGGACTCAAAGCAGTCGGCTATTGCTTAATCAGAGGTTCCGTAAGTGTTTTGTAACCGCTACTATTTGAGGGCATCTTCGGCGTTCGGTGTGTAGCTCCACCGATGACGAAAGTTTGACTGAAGATGCCCTGACTTATCATCGAGTTCGGTATCCGCACGTTGGGCGAGGGCGGTTTTATCACGGTGTGTTGCGAACGGACTCCAACCCAATATCGCGGCGGCGCCGGCAACGATCATCACTATGCCAATGGCATTGCGTACGCGCGGACCGCGCAGGACACCGAGCAGTGACCGTGCGGCAGTGCCTGCCAATAGTAGCGCGGGCAAGGTGCCTAGCCCGAATGCCAACATTATGACAGTGCCGGTTAGCGGGTTGCCGGAAACCGCCGCCCAGGCTAACGCGGAATAGACCAATCCGCACGGCAACCATCCCCAGATCGCCCCGATTCCGAGCGCACGGCCGACACCGGGGCGACCGATCAAGCGTCGGCCGGTGGGTTCCAGGTACTGCCACAACCGACCCCCGATCCGTTCCAGCGCCGCGAGCCCATGCCACCAGCCCGCGATATACAGTCCCAACGCAATCAAGAAGCCACCAGCGACCATTCCACCCACGGCCACGACACCTGTTGCGGGCGCCAGCTCTAAAGCGTGATGCCCAATGTACCCTGCGATGCCGCCCGCGACGCCATAACTGAATATACGTCCGGCGTTATAGGCGAGCCATATTCCAACGTGCCGTTGTTTCGAGAGGCCGCGGCATTCCTGACGCGGCACGCGCGTGTTTATCGCACCGACAATACCACCGCACATGCCAAGACAATGCGCCGAACCCAACAACCCCATCAGCAGCGCGGTCACGGCTGGCAGTTCACTACTTGGCATCGCGCGTTCCTGCGGCGAACGACACTTCATGGACGGGATAACCGATGGTGGTCACGAGTCGCCATTGCTCAGTGCCCAATTGCACAATCCAGCGTCCATTACTAAGCGCGGGAAGCGTGCCGCCGAATGTCGATGTCGATTCGCGGATTAACTGAACCGTACGATCCATGCCCTCGCGCGTTGGATGCAGAAACTGGAGCGTGGGTGTTCCGGGAGGTACGCCGCCGGACAGTGTGATCGTCAATCTCTCCGCGCCTGAATCGAATGTGAGTCCAGCGCTCAGATTGTGGTTGGTTGCGAAGTGGTCACGAGCCAGCACCCGATTGATTTCCTTGCCGCGACGATAATAATCATCAGTCACCAATCCGTCGTAGCTCGTTAGCGATAGTGCTAATAATACAAATCCAACCACTACCGCACACATCGGAATCGCGATGACCAACCACACGAACGGCTCGCGCTGCCACGCAACGGCGGGTTGACGGCCGCTCTTCATTGTGTGAACTCCGTTACCGGGGCAATAAAACGTGCGGTTGCGATCGCTTTAACGCTGGGGTTGTCGCGCGCAACAATTTGAAAAACGACATCAGCGTTCTGGAGATTAGCGTGATCCCGTCGTATTCTCAGTCGCACGGGGAGGTCGGCCACGATTCCGGATCCCACTACCGGGTCGCGTTCATACAGTATCTGCATGCCATCGAGGCCCGACACCGTAATATCGTAGTAATGATCGAGGTGATCTTTGTTCAAGATTTTCAGGGTATAGACGTTTTCCACATAGCCGTCACTGGTTTCACGATACAACGAATTACGGTCTCTGATTACATCAATATCCACCGGAATCCGCTGACTGATGCCGATGACAACGACACTCAGTAGTACTATCAAGGCCAGTCCGTATACGATGACTCTGGGGCGCAAAACTCGAGATTGCAACCCTGCCAATGCGTTTTCTGTGGTGTAGCGAATCAGGCCTTTGGGGTACTGCATTTTCTGCATGACTTCGTCGCAAGCATCGATACATGCGGCGCAGCCGATACACTGATACTGCAGGCCATCGCGAATGTCGATACCGGTCGGGCACGCCTGCACACACAGCTTGCAACTGATGCAGTCACCTAAGCCCACAGTGCGTGGGTCGATATTCCGCCTGCGACCGCCGCGCGGTTCTCCCCGCTTCGAATCGTACGAAATGATGAGGGTGTCACTATCAAACATAGCGCTCTGAAACCGAGCGTACGGACACATGTATATGCAGACCTGCTCCCGTAACCAGCCCGCGTTGCCATAGGTCGCGAAACCGTAAAACAACACCCAGAATGTCTCCCAGGGTCCGGTCGAAAGCGCTGCTATCTTTGTCGCCAGTTCAACGGTCGGCGTGAAATATCCGACAAATGTAAAACCGGTCCATAGTGAAAAAATAATCCAGATCCCGTGCTTGGCGGTTTTTATGCCGAGCTTTTTTAAGGACCACGGTGCCTTCGAAAGACGCATCTGCTGTGGCCGATCGCCCTCGATCCGGCGTTCGATCCACAGAAATACCTCGGTCCAGACGGTTTGCGGGCATGCGAATCCGCACCAAAGGCGGCCGGCCAGAGCAGTAAAAAAGAACAGCGCCAGCGCCGCGATGATCAACAACGCGGCCAAAAAGAAAAAATCTTGGGGCCAGAAAGTCAAACCAAAAATATGAAACTTCCGTGCCGGAAGATCAAAAAGCAATGCCTGACGCTGATTCCAAGTAATCCACGGCGCGCAGTAGTAGAGGCCCAGCAGTGCGAACACCGCGCTCACGCGAAGTACGGCAAAGCGGCCGTGCACTTCGCGCGGATATATTTTTTGTCGCCGCAGATAGAGATCCGTGTCGATATCGTTGCGGATCGTTTCGTCGCCATCTCTGGCTGTCAACCGTGTGCTTGATGTCGCCATAAATATTAACGATGTGTTGGATTCGATCGAGTTCGGATCGAAATCCGCGTGCCGATCAGTGCTACTGGCGGTGATCCGATGGTGCAGGCGAGTGGCTCACTTCAAGACAGCGAGTGGCCGTAGTGCCTAGGGTGTCGATTTCGTTTTGTCGACGGATAAGCTGTATACGTATGCGGCTAACAGGTGTGCCTTCGCTTCACCTAAGAACTCTTTGTGGGGTGGCATTTTACCTTGTCGACCCTGCCCGACTGAAGCCATGATTTGCTGTTGCGAACCGCCGTAGAGCCAGACTTCGTCGGTGAGATTGGGCGCCCCGAGTTGCGGGTTACCCTGGCCAGCGTCGCCATGACATGACACGCAAAGCATTTTAAATTGGGTCTCGCCGGCGGAAATAATATTGGGATCTCCGAATTTACCGCTCAATGAGCGGACGTATTCAGCGACGGCCAACACACCATCGCTGCCGAGCGTCTTGTCCCACGGTGGCATGACTCCGTTGCGGCCGTTCAGGATACTGGCTTTGATGGTCGCGGGCTCACCGCCATACAACCAATCGGTATCCCTTAGATTGGGAAATCCGGGCGCCCCTCGAGCGTCCGAGCCATGACACGTGGTGCAGTAAGTGGAAAACAACCGCGCGCCGGTGCGCATCGCCTCGTCGTTGCCGGTAAGAGCAGGTAATTCTGAACTCAAGTATTGGTCGTACAACGGGCTCAACGCCGCGTTTGCTTGTTCGACCTCTTGGTCGTACTGTGTCGTCTGTTGCCAACCAAGGACGCCTCCGAACGTGCCTAACCCTGGATACAGTACGAGGTAGATAACCGAGAAGGCAACCGATAGATACAGCATATATAGCCACCAGAGCGGCAGTGGATTGTTGTATTCCTGTAGATCCTCATCCCAGATGTGGCCCATGGTTTCCGGCGCCCCATCCTTGCGTTTCCCGGTGTTGGCAAGCGCTAGCCAAACAACACCAATCAGGCCGAGGATTACCGGTAGGATGATAAACCAGCTCCAGAAAGGACTCGTGAAATCAGCCATCGATGGGTCTCCGACTGGTCTCATGCGCGCGAACCTCACGGTCGTCCTCCAGCGGTATGTGCGAGGCTTCGCGGAATTCGTCTCGGCGTCCTCGACTCCAAGCCCAACGGATAATGGCGAGGAACACGACAAACAATACGATCGTCCAGATTATGTGGAACCACATCATGTCAGTTGACCTCTTCGCGCGGATAGTTCATGAAATGTTCGGACTTCAGGGGAAATCGGGCGTAGGGCGGTTAGAGGCGAAGCCGAAAACCGCCGATCGGTCGAACGCGAACAGGACAAATGGTGCGGAGGCCACGAACCCAAAAACACAGGGTAACCGGTTCAAATATTGAGAAGATTCCTGGTGCATGGTCCGCCTTCGTGAAATATCCGGGCTAACGTCGTGTCTTGATTAATGTACCGAGATCCTGCAAATACGCGATGAGTGCATCCATCTCGGTTTTGCCCGCAACCGTCGCGGGGGCGGCGGCGATTTCGGCGTCGGTGTAGGGGTGCCCAAGCCGTTGTAGCGCGCGCATTTTGCTCTGAATTTCGGTCCCGTCCAGTACGCGCGTCTGCAGCCACGGATATCCCGGCATAATGGACTCCGGCACCACGTCGCGTGGGTTGATTAAATGCACTCGCTGCCATTCGTCACTGTATCGCCCGCCGACGCGCGCAAGATCCGGGCCGGTGCGCTTCGAGCCCCATTGAAAGGGTCGGTCATAGACAAATTCGCCGGCCACCGAGTAGTGGCCATAGCGTTCGGTTTCGGCACGAAACGGCCGGATCATCTGCGAGTGACAAGACATACAGGATTCGCGAATGTAAATGTCACGCCCAGTCAACCTCAGTGCTGAATAGGGTTTAAGTCCGGTTACCGGTTCGGTCGTGGATTGTTGGAAGAACA
>Ga0224512_10002622_pt1 | contig 16343 bp, 19 predicted proteins | sample SF_May12_sed_USG_4_FD_169103 | JGI IMG/M metagenome (GOLD analysis project Ga0224512, IMG submission 169103) | Sediment microbial communities from San Francisco Bay, California, United States - SF_May12_sed_USGS_13 | ecosystem: Environmental > Aquatic > Marine > Sediment | place: USA...
CCATAGAAATGGCCGACCATATCGGGCGGACCACCGCCAACGTGAACCCCGATCCCGATCTGGAGAAGGCGCGCGAGCTGCTGGGCTACGCCGGCACGGTCTGGATCTTCAGCTTCAAGACATGGTCGGGCGCGCCGCCCTCCGAGCAGCAATACCTGGCGGCGCGCGATGCCTTGCTGGCGTACAATAAACGGCTCGCCGCGAAGAAGGCGGTATTCGACCGCCGGGCGCCCAAGCTGCAGGCAACGCTTGCCCGCATCGCCACCGACCTCGGCACCGTCGCCAGCCAGCTCGAGGCGCGCGTCACCAGCGCCGGCGGCGCAATCATCGACACCCGCTCCGACGATGTCTTCTATTCGGGCAAGGGCCGGATCTACGCCTACTATTTGATCCTGCGCGCGCTTGGCCACGATTACGCCGAGGTGCTGCAGCAAAAGCAGCTCGAGAAGGCCTGGCCGCAGATGCTCGCGAACCTCAAGCGAGCGGCCGAGATCAAGCCCTTTATCGTGCGCAACGGCGCGCCGGACAGTTTCCTGCAGCCGAACCATCTGGCCGCCCAGGGACTTTATCTGCTGCGTGCCCGCAGCCAGCTCAGAGAGATCGCCGGCATTCTTCTGAAATAGGCATCCTCTTGAAATAGCTTTGCGTCGGCGATTCGCCAGGCGTAGTCTGGCGGTCGCGCTCCGCGCAGGCGGGCGCGGGAGGCGCGGCTCCGCGTCTTTGACGAACACGGCCGAACGCGCGCTCACGCTTTTTCATGCAGATCTATCTGCCCATTGCCGAGATGTCGGTCGATGTGTTCCTGTTGCTCGGGCTGGGCGGGCTCGTGGGTTTTCTCTCCGGCCTGTTCGGCGTCGGCGGCGGGTTCCTGATGACGCCGCTGTTGATCTTCATCGGCGTGCCGCCGCCCGTCGCGGTCGGCACCGAGGCGAACCAGATCGTCGCCTCCTCGGTCTCCGGCATGATCGCGCATTGGCGCCGGCAGGGGGTCGATTTCAAGATGGGCGCGGTTCTGCTGAGCGGCGGCCTGATCGGCTCGACCGGCGGCGTCTTCCTTTTCGAGTATCTCCGCGATATCGGCCAGATCGACCTGGTGATCTCGCTCGCCTACGTCTTCTTCCTCGGCATCGTCGGCCTGCTGATGCTGTTGGAGAGCGTGCGCTCGGCGGTCCGGCGGCGCGGCGGCAAACGCCGCAAGCTGCACCACCACACCTGGGTGCACGGCTTGCCGTTCAAGATGCGTTTCCGGCGCTCCAAGCTCTATATCAGCGCCTTCCTACCGCTCGCCGTCGGCGCGGCGGTCGGCGTGCTGGCAGCGATCATGGGCGTCGGCGGCGGCTTCCTGATGGTGCCGGCGATGATCTACCTGATCGGCATGCCGACCGCGGTGGTGATCGGAACCTCGCTTTTCCAGATCACCTTCGTCACCGCCTACACGACATTCCTGCAGGCGACCAACAACCAGACCGTCGATATCTTCCTGGCGCTTCTGCTGCTCTTGGGCGGCGTGATCGGCGCCCAGTTCGGCAGCCGGGCCGGCGCACGGTTGCGCGGCGAGGAGCTGCGCGGCCTGCTGGCGATCATGGTGTTGCTGGTTTGCGGCAAGCTGCTATTCGATCTGATCGCGACCCCGGACGACCTCTTCTCGCTCGCCACCGGGCGGATTGGAGGCCACCGATGAGACGGTGCCTTGCAGTTCTCGCTTTGCTTTGTCTTGGCCTCACATGGGCGGGAGCCGCGCCGGCGCGCGCCGAAGCCGTGATCGCCGATCTTTCCAAGCGCCTGGTCGCCATCACCACGGGCTTTGCCGGGACCGACGTGCTGCTGTTCGGCGCGGTCGAAGGAAAGGGCGAGGTGGTCGTCGTGGTCAAGGGGCCGATCGGCCGGCTCGACGTGCGCCGCAAGGCGCGGGTCGCGGGGATCTGGATCAACCGCGACACGATAACATTCGCCAACGTGCCGTCGTTCTACTCGGTGAGCGCCAGCGCGCCGCTGGCCCAGGTGGTACCGACGGCGCTGGCGCTGCGCTCGGGCATCGGTGCACGCTATCTCGACATCGCCGTGGACCGGGGCCGCGCCGGCCGGGGCGAGCGCTGCAGCCGCGCGCTCGACCCCGAACGCGCCGACAACACCGTTGCCGCGGTCAAGGCCATGGTCCCGTTCTGCGAGGCGCTCATCCGCAACAAAGCGCGCGAGGGGCTGTTCCAGTCCGAGGGCCGGGTGACCTTCCTGCCGGGCCGCAAGCTTTTCCGCACGACGATCCGCTTTCCGGCCAACGTGCCCGTGGGCACCTATTCGGTCCTGGTCTATGTCGTGCGCAACGGGCAGATCGTTGGCTCGCAAACGCATCCACTGGTTATCAACAAGACCGGCGTGGAGGCCGAAGTTTTCGACTTCGCGCATCGACAGTCGGCGTTTTACGGGCTTATCGCGGTGGCGCTGGCGGCGCTAGCGGGATGGGGAGCCGGTCTGATCTTCCGCAAGCAGTGAGGACATCATGGCGCGCGCGAAATCGAAGGACGAGGGCGGAGAGGGCAACGCAAAGCCGGACGACGGAAAGCCGGCCGCAGACCGCATCTTCCTGGTGATTGTCGACGAGTCCGAGGAGATGGGGGTTGCCCTGCGTTTTGCCTGCCGGCGCGCCGTTGCCACGGGCGGGCGGGTGGCGTTGTTCTACGTCGTGGAGCCCGCCGATTTCGGCCATTGGATGGCGGTCGAGGACCTGATGGAAAAGGAACGCCGCATGGTCGCGGAGGAGACGCTGACCAAATACTCCGACATCGTGACCGAGTTCACCGGGGAGCTTCCGGTGCTGCTGATCCGCGAGGGCAATCGCCGCGATGCCTTGCTGCAGCTGCTGGAGGACGAGCCGGGGGTCTCGATCCTGGTACTGGCCTCCGGCGTCGGCAAGGGAGGCCCTGGCCCGCTGATCCAAGCCCTGACCGGAAAATTCTACAAGCGCCTGCGCGTGCCCATGACGATCGTGCCCGGCAACCTCTCGGACGAGGAAGTTGATGCACTAACGTAACACTCCCGATCTTTCTTGCGCCCAATGCATTGCCTTTGCTTGACGGACCAGGGGGCTAAGCGTCACGATTTGGCCCAATTGGCGAGCGATTATTGCAGCCGATAAAAGTCCCGAGACGAACAAAAAACCAAACGAACAGGGCGACGGAATGGCGTGGAGAGGGGTGTCGGTATCAACGGCACTGGGTATTGGAGCGGCCGTAATCCTCGTGATTTCGCCGGCTTGGACGGGAAAAAGCGGCACGGCCGGTGCGGTCGAATTCAAGCCGCTCGTTGAATTTCAGTCGCTCCGCTATACACCGAAAATGACACCGGACACGGTGCTCGACTACCGGCCGCGGATCGCGCGTCAGTTCAAGCGCCTGCCGCCGCGATCGATCAAGTCCCTGCCCGAGCTTTTTCGCACCTTCCAGCAGATGAAGGCGGCCACGGCAAAACGGCGTGGGCGCTGGGTTGCCGGCATGACCAATCTGGGCGCCAATGCGCGCGAGTACCGGCCGACTGATGCCGAGCTACTGCTCGCGGTGGTGGGCAACCGCATCCGCAGCCTGGTGCGCCGCGGCTCATTGGGTGAGATCACCAGCGTGTTGGCCCGCACCGGTATCAAGACCGGCCAGATATCTTATCATCAGTTCGATTTCCGCCACGCCGACGTCATGGGCGCCGGGCGGTATTTCTATGCCTCGGCGCCACGGCAGGTCACCGTCCTACTGCGCCCGCGCTGACCCGCACCGGGGCCGCTTCAAACACGCTGAACGACCTGCGGTCTCGCGCGCATGCGCGAGGGCGCTGGCGTTTGCCTACCTGATCGTCGGGCCTATTTGTCCGCCGGTTTGATCATGCGGCCGAGAGGCTTGCCGCCGAAGATATGGACGTGGAGGTGGGGCACCTCCTGATTGGCATCGCCGCCGTTGTTGGCGAGAAAGCGATACCCGTCCTCGACCACGCCCATTTGCCGCGCGACGAAGCCGATGGCGCGCACGAAAGCGACGATCTCGGCCTCGGAGGCATTGGCGGCAAAATCGTCCATGCCGATATACGCGCCTTTCGGGATCACCAGCACATGGACCGGCGTCTGCGGGTTGATGTCGTGGAAGGCGAGGGTGTGGTCATCCTCGTGGACCTTGTCGCACGGGATTTCGCCGCGCAGGATGCGCGCGAAGATGTTGTCCTTGTCGTAAGCCATGGCGCAGGCGCGCTCCTAGTCTTGCTCGGGTGTTTCCTTCCTGCGCGCCTCTTTTTCCGCGATGCCCGAGATACCCTCGCGGCGTCCGAGCTCGGCCCAGACATCGTCGATTTCGATGTCCCGCGCCGCCCACAGCACCAACAGGTGATAGAGCAAATCAGCACTCTCGGCGACCACCGCCTTGCGCTTGCCGTTGATCGCCTCGATCACGGTCTCCACCGCCTCCTCGCCCAGCTTCTGCGCAATCTTCTCTATGCCGCGCGCGAAGAGACGCGCCGTGTTGGACTCCTCCGGGTCGGCGTCCCGGCGGGTCTGGATGACCGTGAAGAGACGGTCGACGATATGGGTGGGCGGAGCCTTGGGCATGCGGATATTCCGTTATTGGCGTCACGTCTCGGTAACAGATTTGGCTGCCGCTGTCATGGCGCAGGTGCCGACAAAGGCGCAGCGCGGGCGCCTGTATAGGCGCAGGAATACACCCGCAGGCGGCGGTTGACACCTGTTCTAATTGACAATAAGATTGTCAAAATGACATTTTAATTGTCAATTGGAGTGGGACATGTCCTTTCAGACCACAATCGTCACGAATGGCGAGCTGCTGCAGTATATCGCCTTCTTTGGTGCCCTGATCCTGTTCGGGGGTCTTGAGCCCGTGGCGCCGGCCCGCGGCCAGCAGGCGCGCAAGCGTCGGTGGCCGGTCAACGCCGGCCTTACGGTGCTGAACATCGTGGCGTTGAGCGCGCTGCCGGTGACCGCACTCGGCGCCGCCGCCTGGGCGGCCGGCGAAGGCGTCGGTCTGCTGAACCAAGTGGGTTGGCCCGACGGTGATTGGCCATGGTGGGCAGTCCTCGCCATCGGCTTTGCCGGCCGCTCGCTGGTCAGCTACGGCGTGCATGCGGCCATGCACAAGGTTTCGATCCTGTGGCGCGTCCACCGGGTGCACCATCTCGACACGACGATGGACGTCACCACCACGGTCCGCTTCCACCCCCTGGAATTCGTCATCCAGATCGTGCCAACGGTCGCGGCCGTCGTGCTGTTGGGGATCCCGATCTGGGTGATCGTGGCGTATGAGATCGTCGACGCCTTCACCGCCGTGGCGACCCATTCGAACCTGCGTCTTCCGGCGCGGCTGGAACGTGCGATCCGCTGGGTCTTCGTGACGCCCGATGTCCACCGGATCCATCATTCCGCGCGCCAGGTCGAGACCGACAGCAATTACGGCGCGCTGTTCACGCTCTGGGACCGGCTTTTCGGAACCTTCGTTGATCAGCCGCGCGGCGGCCATGCCGGGATGACCCTCGGCCTGGAGCACTGGCGCGAAGACCGCCGGGCACAGGGGTTCGGCTGGCTTCTGATTTCACCGTTCGTGCGGGCACCGGAGCAGGCGGCATCGACAGAGGCGGCGGGGGCTGCGTGAAGCGATGCGAATCGGGTCTAGGTCTTGCTCCAGCCGTGCATCCGCACGGGCAGGCCCGCGGCCTTCATATGCGCCTTCGCCTCGCCGATCGAATAGGTGCCGAAGTGGAAGATCGACGCGGCAAGCACCGCCGAGGCATGGCCGTCGCGCACGCCCTCGACAAGATGGTCGAGCGTGCCGACGCCGCCGGAGGCGACGACCGGGACCGGGATCGCATCGGCGATCGCCGAGGTCAGCGGCAGATCGAAGCCCTTCTTGGTTCCGTCACGGTCCATCGAGGTGAGCAGGATCTCGCCAGCGCCGTAGTCCGTCATGCGCCGCGCCCAGCCGACCGCCTCGATCCCGGTCGCCTCGCGGCCGCCATGGGTGAAGATCTCAAAGCGGCCGCTCTCCGCGCGCTTGGCGTCGATGGCGACGACAATGCACTGGCTGCCGAATTTCTCGGCGGCCTCGCGCACGAAATCGGGGTTCTTGATCGCCGCGGTATTGATCGCGACCTTGTCGGCGCCCGCCAACAAGAGCTTGCGGATGTCGCCCGTGGTCCGCACGCCGCCGCCGACGGTGAGCGGCATGAAGCATTGCTCGGCCGTCTTACGCACGACATCGAAGATGGTGTCGCGGTCCTCGTGGCTGGCGGTGATATCGAGGAAGCAGAGCTCGTCCGCCCCCTCGTGATCGTAAAGCCGCGCCTGCTCGACGGGATCGCCGGCATCGACCAGATCGACGAAGTTGACGCCCTTGACGACGCGGCCGTCCTTGACGTCGAGGCAGGGAATGACGCGGACCTTCAGCATGGACGCCGAGATGATTGGGAGGAACTTCGTGCGTCCTTCGAGGCCCGCTCACGCGGGCACCTCAGGATGAGTGCTAATCTGTGTGCCATCAAGATTTCAGCTCATCCTGAGGAGCGAGCGAAGCGAGCGTCTCGAAGGACGCTCACCGGGATTGCAGCGATAGAAAAGCTCGGTCATCACGCCGCCTCGGCAAGGAGCGCGAGCGCGGCGCCCGGCTCGATGCGGCCGTCATAGAGCGCCCGGCCGCAGATCACGCCGGCGAGCGGCACCGGCGTTTTCTTGAGCGCACGCAGATCGTCGAGCGAGGCGACCCCGCCGCTGGCGATCACCGGTATGTCGGTCGCCGCGGCAAGTGCGGCCGTCGCCTCGACATTGACGCCCGAGAGCACACCGTCGCGGTCGATATCGGTGTAGACGATGGCGGCGACGCCGGCATCGGCGAAGGCGTGGGCGAGCTCGCTTGCCGATGTCTCGGAGGTCTTGACCCAGCCGTCGGTGGCGACCATGCCGCCGCGCGCGTCGATGCCGACGACGATGCGCTCGGGAAAACGCCGGCATGCCTCACGCACCAGGGCTGGATCGGTGAGCGCCACCGTGCCGAGGATGACGCGCGCGAGCCCGCGTTCGAGCCAACCCTCGATCGTGGCCATATCACGAATGCCGCCGCCCAGTTGAGCCGGCAAATCGGCGGCGGCGACGATCGCCTCGACGGCGGCGGCGTTGACCGGCCGGCCCTCGATGGCGCCGTTGAGGTCGACCAGATGCAGCCATTCGAAGCCTTGCGCGGCGAAGTCGCGCGCCTGGGCAGCCGGGTCGTCGTTGAAGACCGTGGCCGCATCCATGGCGCCCTTCTGCAGGCGCACGCATTGACCGTCCTTGAGGTCGATGGCCGGGAAGAGGATCACGGCACCTCGTCCTCGGCGGTCACGTGCCCGGCGCCCGTGGTCACGCCGGCGTCGAGCGGCTTCAGGTAATGGAAGCCGCGCACATAAGCGCCGTGCACGCGGGCATAGTAAGGATTGATCCCCCAGCGCTCGTAGCCCAGCGATTCGTAGAGCTTGATCGCGGCCTCCTGGGTCTCGCGCACGTCGAGGGTGAGGATGGTGAAACCTTCGCGGCGGGCCTCCTCCTCGACCGCCAGGGTGAGCCGGCGGGCGAGCCCATGGCCGCGCGCCCAGGGTGCGATGAAGGCGTGCTGGAGCTGGGCCTGGAAGGCCTGCGCCTCATTGTTGCCGCCGGGCTTCACGAGCTGCGCGGAGCCGCAGATGACGCCTTCGAGCCGGGCGGCGAAGAGCTTGCGTTGGGGCACCAGCAGCATGCCGGTCCAATAGCTTTCGAGCACCGAGCGCTGAGGCGGATTGAGCCAGCCGAAGCCGCCGCCCGCCTCGATGGCCGCCTCGGTCGCCTCGCAAAGATCGGTGAGATCGTTGCCCTTGAATTCGGTCAGGATTTCGATGCCGTCGAACATTTGTTTCCTTTGGGGTGAAACCTTTGAGGATCTCCGTTGCGGCGTTTCACGGCCGCCACTTCAGGAAGTTTGCGATCAAGGTGAGCCCCGCCGCCTGGCTTTTCTCCGGATGGAACTGGGTGCCGAGCAGATTGTCGCGCCCGACGAATGCCGTCACAGGGCCACCGTAGTCGGCGGTCGCGATCAGCTCGTCCCGGTTTTCGCATACGAGATGGTAGCTGTGCACGAAATAAACCTCCGCGCCGGTTTCCAGCCCGCCGGCGCCAAAGGCGCCTTTCGCGGCGGCCGCGGCCGGCTCGACCTGTAGATCGTTCCAGCCCATATGCGGGATCTTGAGCCCCGCGTCCGAAGGCTGCAGGCGGCGGACCTCGCCCGCGATCCAGCCAAAGCCGTCATGGCTGCCGTGCTCCAGACCGCATGTGGCCATGAGCTGCATGCCGACGCAAATACCGAGGAAGGGCTTGCCGCCCTCGCGGACGTTGCGGTCCAGCGCGTCGACGATCCCCGGCACCGCCTCGAGTCCGCGCTTGCAATCGGCAAAGGCGCCGACACCCGGCAGAACGATGTGGCTGGCGCGGTCGAGGACAGAGGCATCGGCCGTCACCGCAACGCCGCCGGCGAAGCCGACATCGTTGGCGGCGTGCTCGAAGGCCTTCGCCGCCGAGCGTAGGTTGCCGGAACCGTAATCGATGATCGCAACGGTCATGGGTCTTGTATCACTTCTTTCACCCGCCGTGGCTGCCGATCGTGGCGCCGAGGACGGTAACGAGGCTGATGGTCAGCAAGATCCAATGCATGATCTGGATCAGGCGAAACGTTTCCTCCGGCTTGCGTGTCGCGCGCGCCAGAAACCAGCGGTGCAGAAAAAGCGGCTCGGCGATGAACAGCATGACGGAAAAGACCGCCCAGACGAACACCATCGCGTGCATCCACCAATAGGCGGGCTGGGTGAAGCGGTCCCATAAGTCCCAGGCATACACCAAATAGAAGCCGCTGGCGCCGACCAGCAGCGTGGTTCCGCGCGCCTGCCAGGCAAACCGCCCCTCGACACGTTCGAAAAAGGCGACGCGTTCCTGTGGGTCCTTCATCCGCCCGACCGCCGGCAAAAGCACCGTGGTCACGAACCCGACCCCGCCGATCCAGAGCACAACCCCGAACACATGCAGGGCGCGGGCGATAGTTGCATCATCCAAAACTCAATCGCTCCAACCTGACGTCCCGCAACGCAGCTCGAGCGCTGTGCGGCGTCGCCGTCTTGACCAACCCGGGCGAACATCGGCAGCCCCACTCGCCAAACCAACCAGGTTCATCGCAGCAGGCCTCCGCTACAGAACCAAGATCGCTGCCCGCTACGACGGTTGCCGGGGCGTTGTCGCAGAGAGTTGCAAAAACAGCGTGGCAAGCGCCGTGATCCCGGCGCCAATCAGGATCGTCGGCGCCGGCAGGCCGCCGATCCTGATCGCCTCCAGCAACACGACAAAGGACGGCGTCAGGTAACTATACGACATGACCTTGGCGGCCGGCAGCCGCAAGCTCGCATATTTCATCAAATAGAAGGTCACGGCGGTGGTGAACACGGCGAGATAGGCGATGCCGGACCAGGCAACACGAGGGACCGCCCGCCAATCCGTCGATGCCAGATCGCCGGCCCCGATCACCGCCAGCATCGCCGTGCCGACCAGCAGGGTCCAGAACGTCTGCGACAGCAGGTTCTCGCCGACATCGAGGCGCCGGGTGAGCGGCGAAAACGCGGCGAGCGAGGCGCATCCTGCGATAAATATCAGATCGCCCTCGCCGAAACTGAGCGCCAGGGCATTTGCGAGCGAGCCCTTGAACACCACCCAAAGCGCGCCGAAGGCGGCGAGCAGCATAAAGGCAAGCTGGCGCGGCGGCGTCCGCTGGCCCAGCAGCGGCAGTGCGATGGCGACGCTGAACAGCGGCACCAACGTGAAGAGCGACGATGTGTTGATCGCCGAGGTGAGGCGGAGCGCGGCGAACATCGCCACGAAGAACCCGACCAGCGAGCCGGCCAACAACAGATAGCGCAGGCCGTCGCGCAACCGCGGCCGCCGCCATTCCCCGCGCAGTGTCACCAACACCGCGAAGACCGCCGCCGCCATGCCAAAGCGCACGCAGTTGAGCGCGGCGGGCTCCAGCGCACCGGTGATGGCCGCGCCAACCGGAAAGGACGTGCTGACCAAAAACGTATTCAACAGCAGCGCCAGATGCGTGCCGACGCCGCCGGGAGCATGCTCGGTCATGCGCTCAGAATCCGATCGGCATGAATGTGCGGACCAAGGGCGAACCTGCGGCGGCCCGAGTTCGCGCGTCCTTAGAGCGAGCCGCCGAGCACGCCCTTGGTGGACGGGATGGCGTCGGCCTTGCGCGGATCGATCTCGACCGCCTGACGGAGCGACCGGGCAAGCGCCTTATAGCAGGACTCGATGATGTGGTGGTTGTTCTCGCCGTAGAGGTTCTCGACATGTAGCGTCAGCCCGGCCGCCTGGGCGAAGGCCTGGTACCATTCGCGGAAGAGCTCGGTATCCATCTCGCCGAGCTTGGCGCGGGTGAAGGCGACCTTCCAGATCAGATAGGGCCGGTTCGAGGCATCGAGCGCGACGCGCGACAGCGTCTCGTCCATTGGGATCAGCGCGGCGCCGTAGCGCGTGATGCCGGCACGGTCGCCCAGCGCCCTGGAAACCGCCTCGCCGAGCACGATGGCGCTGTCCTCGGTGGTGTGGTGACCGTCGATGTGCAGGTCGCCCCGTGCCTTCAGCGTGATGTCGATGAGGCTATGCCGGGCGAGCTGCTCGAGCATGTGGTCGAGGAAGCCGATGCCGGTCGCGATCTTGGAGACGCCGGCGCCGTCGAGGTTCACCGTCGCGGTGATCTCGGTTTCCTTGGTCTTGCGGCTGACGGTGGCGGTGCGGGCGGCCGATTTGCCGCGTCGAGACGTTGTCACCGGGCGCGATGCCGTTTTGGCGCGAGCCGACTTGGCTTTGGCTCTCGGGCGTTTCGGGGGGATCGGCTTGTTCATCGGGACACGCTTTCAACTGGGCGGCGCTTGTTGGGCCGTACTCTATACGCAGCACCTACTGCACGGAACCATGGCAGAAACCCCTAAAGAAACCCATGCCATCCGGCCGGCCGCTCCACCCCAAGGTTGTGGCGGCCCCGCTTCAATTCAAGGCGTTGATTCCCGGGGTCAAAGCCGCCATATGCGTTTGGCTATGGCAGATTCAGACCCCACCACGATGCACGGCACCACCATCCTCTCCGTCCGCCGCGACGGCAAGGTGGTGATCGCGGGCGACGGCCAGGTCACCTTCGGCAATACGGTGATGAAGTCGAACGCCAAAAAAGTGCGCCGCCTGGGCGACGGCAAGGTGATCGCGGGCTTTGCCGGCGCCACCGCCGACGCCTTCACCCTATTCGAACGCCTCGAGGCCAAGCTCGAAAGCCATCCGGGCCAGCTCACCCGCGCCTGCGTGGAGCTCGCCAAGGATTGGCGCACCGACCGCTATCTGCGGCGCCTGGAAGCCATGATGGCGGTGGCCGACGCGGGTACCTCGCTGATCCTGTCGGGCACCGGCGACGTGCTGGAGCCCGAGGACGGGCTGATCGGCATCGGCTCGGGCGGGCCTTATGCCCTGGCCGCCGCCCGCGCGCTGATGCGCGCCACCAAGCAGGACGCCGGCAAGATCGCCGAGCACGCGATGGCGATCGCCGCCGAAATCTGCATCTACACGAACGACAGCGTCGTCATCGAGACGATCTGATCGGACCCTGCAAGACCTAACGTTCGAGAGCCTATGAGCCCTTACGCCGCTGCCGCCTTTTCCCCGCGCGAGATCGTCTCCGAGCTCGAGCGTTTCATCGTCGGCCAGGACGACGCCAAGCGCGCCGTCGCCATCGCCTTGCGCAACCGCTGGCGGCGCCAACAACTCGACGATGCGCTGAAGGAAGAGGTGCTGCCCAAGAACATCCTGATGATCGGGCCGACGGGTTGCGGCAAGACCGAGATCGCGCGCCGACTGGCGCGCCTGGCGCAGGCGCCGTTCCTCAAGGTCGAGGCGACGAAGTTCACCGAAGTCGGCTATGTCGGCCGCGATGTCGAGCAGATCGTGCGCGACCTGGTCGAGATCGCCATCGGCATGGTGCGCGAGCGCATGCGGAAGGACGTCAAGGCCGAGGCCGAGCTGGCGGCAGAGGAACGCGTGCTCGATGCGCTGGTCGGCGAGAGCGCCGGCCGCGAGACGCGCGAAAAGTTCCGCCGCATGCTGCGCACGGGCGAGCTCGACGACAAGGAGATCGAGATCGAGGTTGCCGAGGCCGGCGGCGGGCTGCCGACCTTCGAGATCCCCGGCATGCCAGGCGCGCAGATGGGCATGCTCAATCTCAACGACATCATGGGCAAGGCCTTCGGCGGGCGCACCAAGCCGCGCAAGCTCTCGGTCGCGGAGTCGCACACGGTGCTGGTCGCAGAGGAAAGCGACAAGCTGCTCGACGAGGAGAAGGTCGTCGCCGAGGCGATCGAAACGGTGGAGCAGAACGGCATCGTCTTCCTCGACGAGGTCGACAAGATCACCGCGCGCTCGGACCGCGTCGGCGGCGATGTCTCCCGCGAGGGCGTGCAGCGCGATCTCTTGCCGCTGATCGAGGGCACCACGGTCGCCACCAAGCACGGTGCGGTCAAATCGGACCACATCCTGTTCATCGCTTCGGGCGCGTTTCACCTGGCCAAGCCGTCCGACCTCCTGCCCGAGCTGCAGGGACGCCTGCCGATCCGCGTGGAGCTCAAGGCGCTTACACGGGACGATTTCGCCCGCATCCTGCGCGAGCCGGAAAACTCGCTGCCGATCCAGTATAAGGCGCTGATGGGCACCGAAGACGTCACCCTCGACTTCACCGAGGACGGCCTCGAGGAAATCGCCACATTGGCCGCCGAGATCAACCAGAACGTCGAGAATATCGGCGCCCGGCGCCTGCACACGGTGATGGAGCGCCTGCTCGACGAGGTCAGCTTCACCGCCACCGACCGCGGCGGCGAAACCGTCACCATCGACGAGGCTTACGTCCGCGATAAGGTCGGCGAGCTGGCCAAGGACAGCGATCTTTCCAAGTTTATCTTGTAGGGCGCATCGGGCCGTTTAGGTCGTCAGTCCCGCACACTGTCTGTCCACCGTTCCCCACCCTTGCCATCCGTCAATCCCGCGAACTCGGGAAGCCATCACAGCAGTCTTTTCGTGCAACGGCCATGGACCCGGATCAAGTCCGGGGTGACGAGTTGGCTCTGGCGTCCCCGTAGCGCTTGCAATCGGGCGCGATATGCGCGAGACGTGCTGGCAGCATGAGTGGCCCAGGCGATACATCCAAGAAGCCCGACCCGGCGCCGGACAAGGGCGGTGACGCGGCGGAAAAGAACATCACCGTGACCCCGGCCAAGGTCGCGCACGCATCGACGCGCGCCGACAACGCGGCGATCCCGGCAGCGCCTGGCAGTACAGGCGAGCCGATGGACCTCAAAGGCGCCGAGGTGTCCGGGAAACCCGCCGACGGTGCCCCGGCAAAGGACGCAGCGTCGCCCGCAACGTCCAAGCAAAAAAAGGTCGCGAAGGATACCGCAGCGGCTGGCGCGAAAGACGCGGGCCCACAAGCATCCAAGCAAAAAGCAGAGAAGCAGCCGAAAACGCCTCGCCGCCGGCGCGGTTTGGTCGCCTGGTTCCTTGCCGGTCTGGGCCTTGCCATCGCGGGGCTGGCTGGGCTGGCGAGCTGGAACGTCTGGGCCGAGCCGCATTACGTGATCAACCCGCGCCTCGATGCGCTGATGCAGGATTTCGGCGGCTACGTGGCGGCGGTCGCGATCTTCGGCCTGGCGCTCATCGCCGCGGCGCTGCTGCGCGGGCGCGCCGCCTTCGTCACGACGGCGACCTTGCTCATCATTGGCGCAATCGTGGCCGTGTTCACGACGGTGCTGCTGGGCATCGGCGCCGGTATCATGTGCGGCCGCGAGCCGATCTTCACCCAGGGGTCGCCCAACCGGCGCCTGATGGTCACCGCCGTGCGCGGGCGCTGCGGGGTGACGCGCGAGTTCACCTACCAGGTCTCGGTCCGCGAGCTCGGGCCGTCGTTCCCTCGCCAGATCATGATCTTCCAGAGCTTCGGGCAGCCCGCCCCGAGCGAGGCCCTGTTCATCACGGACCGCGTCATCACCGTGCTGACCAAAACAAAGAAGAGCGACATCGCAACACGCTACACGGTCACCATCGACCGCAAGACCTTCAAGCCCGACAAGGTCTGGCGCTTCGACGTACGCACCGATTGAGCTGAGCCGCCTTCGGCTTCCTCCTCACCCTCTCCCCCAAAGGGCGGGGGTGAAACAAGTGCTTTCTCTGATTCCCTCTCCCCTCGGGGGAGAGGGTTAGGGTGAGAGGGCACTTAGTGCCAGGGCGGCCCAAATCTACCTCTGCCGCCGCAACAGCACGTAGAGCGCGCCGGCGCCGCCGTGGGCGGGCTGGGCCTGGGCGAAACCCAGAATGAGCGGGCGCAGGTCGGGCTCATTGAGCCAGCGCGGCACCGCGCGGCGCAGCACGCCGCGCTCGCGGTCGGGCATGACGCCCTCGCCGCTCCCGTTACGCGCGCCCGGCGGGCCGCCCTTGCCGGTGATGACCAGGACGCAGCGCCGGCCGGACTTGTGCGCGCCGGCGATGAAGGCGCTCAAGGCGCGGTGCGCTTCCTCCTGGGTCTGTCCGTGCAGATCGATGCGCGCCTCGATCGGGACCTGGCCGCGCCGCAACCGTTCGGCCGTCCGCTTGTCGAGCCCGCGTGCCTCGCCCGCGCGCAGCTCCGGGGATTTGGGCGGCGCCGGCCGGGCCGGTCTGCCTTGATGCGCGACCGGTGCGGCGGAAGAGGATTTCGCTGTGGCCTTGCGCGGCGGGGCGCTGGCGGCCGGCAGCTCGACCTTACGGCCAGGCAGCGGCTTTGTCGTTTCGGCGATGCGCTTCCACAACAGCGCATCCTCGTGCGCCGGATCGGCGGGCCCGTCGGTCTTGCCCGACCTGTCAGCTCCTATCGACTTGCCCGACTTTCGGGGGCTCACCCGCGCACCACCAGGATGTGGAGCCGGCGCGGCCCGTGCGCGCCCATCAGCAACGTCTGCTCGATATCCGCGCTGCGCGAGGGCCCGGTGATCCAGTTGACCGCCCGCGGCATCATCTTCTTGGCGCCGTCCGTCTTCCCGGCCGCCGCCCGCTCGCGCAGCGTCGCCCAGACCGTCTCATAGTCGCCGACGATCTGGCTCGCGTGCAGCACGACGATATGGTTGTCGGGCATGAAGTTGAGCGTTGTCGGCGTGTCGGGGCCCGAGGCGAGCACCAGGGTACCGGTCTCGGCAACCCCGGCGAGCGCAGTGGTGACGCTTGTGAGGTCGCTCGGCTCGGCCGCCCCGGCGCGGACCTCCAGCGTCTCGCGGCTGTCCCAGGCAACAGCTTCAAGCGCCGGATCTGGCGCCGCGACAATCGCGGAGGGAAGGTTGTGCGCGGCCAGGAATTCGGCGACGGCATCCGGCACGGCGCCCAGCGTCTTGATTTCCTCCACGGTAGCGGCCGCATCGCGCGCCATTTGAATGAAGAGATCGATCTGCTCAGGTTTAGATTTCTGGGCGCGGTCGGGGATGGTTCCGGGCGCATGGGCTTCCAGCCGCGCGACAAGCGCGGCCTCGGCGGCCTCGTCGCGCTGGGCCCGCTTGCCAAGCGCCTTGCGGACGTCGCCCAGAACCCGCTCGCGTGACGTCGTCACGGCGTAGCATCCTGTTTTTGCGCCTGCTTCGGCTTGCGCCGGCCGGGCGCGCGGCGCGGACCGGACCACTGGCTCTGGAAGGTTGCCTGCTCGGGCGTCGGCAGGTCGCGATGCGCGGTCCAGGCATCGGCAAAGGGAAAGCGCGCCGTTCGCCGGAGCGCCCCGCCGCGCCGGCGCAGCATCCGCGAGGCCAGCCGGGCGCCGAGGTGATAGAGGATGGGATTGCGCGCGCCCAAGGCCCATGTGCGAACCGCCCATTTCGGCAAAGATGGCCCCATCGGCTGGCGGAACTCGCGCTCGCGCCAGGCCCGCATCAGCTTGGGCAGCGGGATGCGCATCGGGCAGACTTCCTCGCAGCGACCGCAGAATGACGACGCATTGGGCAGATCCCGCGCGGCGCGGTGGCCGACCAGACCAGGCGTCAGCACCTTGCCGATGGGCCCGGCATAGACCCAACCGTAAGCATGGCCGCCGATCGCCCCGTAGACCGGGCAATGGTTCTGGCAAGCCCCGCAGCGGATGCAGCGCAGCACCTCCTCGAACTCGGTGCCCAGGAGCTTGGTGCGGCCGTTGTCGATGAGCACGATGTGGGTCTGCTCCGGTCCGTCGAGATCGCCCTCGCGGCGCGCGCCGGTGGCGAAGGTTGTGTAG
>Ga0224512_10002623_pt1 | contig 16341 bp, 17 predicted proteins | sample SF_May12_sed_USG_4_FD_169103 | JGI IMG/M metagenome (GOLD analysis project Ga0224512, IMG submission 169103) | Sediment microbial communities from San Francisco Bay, California, United States - SF_May12_sed_USGS_13 | ecosystem: Environmental > Aquatic > Marine > Sediment | place: USA...
ATTGAGCGAAGTAATGCTTCCAGTCGCTGCGCCGGGGTAGTGGCGACAGCATGCACACCAGGAAAGCGCACGCAACACGGGAAACCCCATGACGTGGTCGGAGACGACCAACTGGAGGCCGGTGACGGCAGGCCAGGCGGCGTGGGGTGGCGGAGAGGCTCGTAGTACTGACGAAGTCGGGTAATGCCGATGGAGGGAAGGGGCCTCAGTTCAAGACCGACGCAAGACGTGGTGAGGGACCTGGAGATTGGGCAACCTATCAACTCCGAAAGGGTTCAGAAACTGCAGAGGGCGTTGCACGCGCAAGACGGCGTGATGTCTTGTCCGAGAGCCGGATGCGGGAGATCTGCCTGTCCGGTTCGATGAGCGGGATGTGGAAACGGAGCTATGGCGAGGTTACTCGGGCACCGCCAGACGAAAGGGGCGGCAACAGACAAACCGGACCTACTGCCACCGCGCCACATCTCGACTCTACCAATAGCGGACACCCATCGAACCGATTCCGAGTCCGGATAGAAGCTGCCTACTCAGCTACAGCACTTACACACCCCCTGCTTCGATGGGGTTCTTGTTTTCGGCCATAACCACCCAATTCCCACGCGGCTCTGGCTAATAATCTGGTTCAAGATATTGATCTAGAGCAACGTTTCCGCCCACCGGAGTTCTACAATATTTCATAAGATGGTTTTTGTACCGTTCACTTCAAAGTTAGGCCGCGGAGAGAAAATGGCTTTCTCACAGAATGACATTCAGGCATCTATCAACGCCGGGCAAAACGCTACGACTTTTCTGCGCAACTTTTTCTACTGGTGGGTTTCCACCACTCCGCCTACCGTGCCCACGCGGTGGACCTCCTGCGCCTCAAGCGAGGAGATTGCGTCGTGGAGTTGGGATGCGGAACGGGTTTGAACTTCCCGCTTTTGATCGAGCGAATCGGCCCCGACGGTAGACTCATCGGAGTTGACCTGACTGATGAGATGCTTGCCTGTGCGCGAGAGAGGACCCGGCACTTTGGGTGGAACAACGTGGAGTTGGTTCAATCGGATATGGCCAGCTACGAGTTTCCAGAAGGCGTCAATGGAGTGCTCTCAACCGGCGCCTTTGGCTTCGTGCACGAATACGATCGAGTGATTCGGGCGGCACGGCGTGCGCTGACTCCGGGCGGTCGTCTCGTGATCCTAGACATAAAGCGATCCGACCGGTGGTCACATTGGTTGTTCAGCTTCGTCTTGTGGTTGGGCCGGCCCTTTTGCGTAACTCATGATTACTTTGAGCGCCGACCGTGGGAATCGGTGGAACGGGTTTTTCCAGATACGGCGTTCGAAGAACGGTATGCAGGCCTCGTTTACTTCTCGTCTGGAATGACCCCGACGTCTGGGGCCTAACAAGGCGCCGCAGCTGACAGCCGCTAGCTCCAGCAATTGTCAGTACCGCGTATGTTTTAGGGAAGCCACATGACCTTCATTGTTGAAGGCCTGAGCATACACCTCGACCCGGAGGCACTGGTGCGGCGCATCGACCAGTACAATACGCTTGCGGAAGCGATCACCACAGCGCAAGAGACGATCGAGGAAGTTTTGCGGCGCGAATTTCAGCCGGGCATGGACGACAAATCACTCTTTGCCCTGTACCAGGCGCAGGGTGAGTATCCGTTTATTTTCCGGGACGACGACAAGACCCTCAACGTGCCCGGCTTCAATCACACCCGCTACGCCATGACCCGGGCCGCGGAGATCTGCGGCGGCAAGAAGTAGGGAAGTTATTCCATCACGCGCAGCGCGCTTTGGTTCGTTAGCCCACCATACTTCACGCGCCTGAATACAGGGAGGTCATCATGCCCGATGTCTATAACACCATCACTTCTGCCGAACCGGCGTTGGTGCAGCGCATTGCTCAGGCGCTGGAAGTTCGAGGGGCGGACGAACAGCAAAAAAAAGTATGTTGGGCTCTTACCTGGCGGAGATTAAATTTCCAGCCAATGCACGAGTCATAGAAATCGGTTGTGGTACCGGCCCCGTATCGCGCCGGCTGGCGGGGTGGCCGAATGTGGGGCAGGTCGTAGGAGTAGACCCCTCCTCGACTTTCGTTGAGAAAGCCCGTCAACTTGCCACGGGCCTAACGAATCTAAAGTTTCACGAAGGGGACGCGAACCAACTGCGCTTCGCAGATAGCCACTTCGACGTTGCCCTTTTTCACACTACTCTTTGCCATTTGTCCGATCCCAAGGGCGCGTTGCGAGAAGCTCACCGCGTAATGAAACCCGGCGGTTACCTCGCTGTTTTTGATGGTGATTATGCCTCCACCACTCTTGGGACCGGAGACTTAGATCCCCTGCAAATCTGTGCAAAATCGTTCAGAGAGTTTTTCATTCACGATAGTTGGCTTGCACGGCGCCTACCGACGCTGGCCGAAAAGACTGGTTTCGAAGTCATGAGCTATCGGAGCCATAGCTATATCGAGAGCTCCAGTCCCGACTACATGCTGACCATTGTGGATCGTGGCGCAGACGCGCTCGCGTCTGCAGGTCAGATTGGTCAAGCCCTTGCGGATGCGTTCAAGGCGGAAGCCCGTCAACGGGCTGCGAACGGTTCTTTCTTTGGTTACATCACTTACATTAGCCTCATCGCTCAGAAATCCGTCTAGCCATGATCGCAGGTGGGCTAATTTACAGCTGCTGCGGACGGGCCATCAGCATCGCGCCAGTTCAAGCGTTCATGCCGGCCCGCCGCAGAGCAAAACGTTATGTGTCGGGAACAACGTGATTCAAGGGATCAGATCTGCCGGGAACGGTTCAAGAGATCAGTTCTCCTGAATATTGAGCTTTTGTTTTTTTAAAGGATCCGGCCCATTGCTTCGGCGGCTCGTTAGTTGGTGCGGTGCTCGCACTCCTGGCCGCAGTGCTTTGATCGATTGCCATGTGTTCAAGGGACCACCGTCGAGATGCTTCTAATGCGCCAGTCGTTGACGCGCCGGCCGCGCGCGCGTGATCATGCCGGCAACGCAATACATGAGGGAGAGAATCGATGGCGCCAAGCAAAGCGGGCGGCTACCTGCCCGGCGACCCGCGGTACGGGCTGAGCGGCGAGGCGCTGCGCCAGTACTACCGCGAGAAACCGGCGCAATGGGTGATCTTTGCGTGGGACGGGGTCGGCCAGGCCGGCGCGCGCGCGGCCCATATCGCCGCCCAGAAAGACTATGCGAAAGCGCTCGGTGAACGCCGGGTCGGCTACGGACACATCGTGTCCGACGACGCATCCAAAACGCTTGCGACGACCTGGTTCGTCCAGCTCGACGACCGGGCCGCCGCCGAAGCTTTTATCGCGACCGACCCTTTGAACCGTGCGGGCGTCTATGAAAAGACGGATATCCGTCGCTGGTCGAACAGCTTCCTGAAGCGCGCGGCCGACTACAAGCGTAAGAGGATGCAGCAGTACTTCTGCACCGGATCCAAAATTCCCGACGCAGCGCCTTTCTTTGCCAAGCACCTGCACGCGCATGAGAGTTACTTCAAAAAGCACGAAGACCGCTTCATATTCCGCGGACCGCTGCGTTCGCCGGACGGAGCCGACAATGTCGGGACCGCGCTGCTGCTCGAATTGCCGGACCGCGCGGCGGCCGAGAACTTCTGGAACAACGAGCCGTTCGCTGCGAACGGCGGTTACCAGGACGACGCGCGGATCTATCGCTGGGAATTTGGCGACTAACTGATCGAGACTCTAAAGTTCTTCGGTAAGACGATTCAAGGGGGACAATCTCTTCAATTTCGAACTTTTCATTTTCAAGGGATCCGATCCCTGATTCGACCCAAGGATGCGTGTGACACGGTTCCAATACATCTGCACGCGGAAAGAACGGCGGCTCTACTGGAAGCGCCGCGACCTGCAGGGGCATCTCTACAATCCAAATGAATCTACGTCGAGCGCGCCGGTACCATTGGTGAAGGTAGTTGAAGCAGATAGGTGGGGCGCGATCTTTCGCTGAAGGAACACATAACAACGCGCTGGAGCCGGGCGCTCACACGTGCATTTCACCGCGGGCGTTAGGCGTCCGGGAGATTGATGTGGCGGAGGCAGAGGAGTCAGACCTCACGGTTGCGAAGCGCACTCTGAGAGAGTTACTCGTGGGCAGCTTCGTACTGGCGCCAGGGATTTGGGCTGGCTTCCTTTTCATGGCAGCATCGCGACGGCGGACCGCTCGCTCAGCACCCTCTACGGATTGCGGGAAAGTGTCTTGCTTGCGGCTGCAGCCGAGGCTATGCTGCCGTCAAACCGATGGCATGTCCGCACCCGATAAGGAGGATTACCCCATGACAGACGCAGTCGAGGCTCCGACCTCCACGCAGCCTACCACGCGTCCCAGCCCAATCCGTATCAGGAAGCTGGGCCACATCGTTATTCAGGTACGCAACCTCGAGCGCTCGATACGCTTCTACACTGAAGTGCTGAACTTTCGTGTCTCGGATCATGCGACTGCCGGCGGGGCTTTCTTGACGGCAATAGGCGACCATCACACGATCGGCCTCTTTCCCTCCGACGGGGACAATGCAGAGATCCCCTCCAAGGGCGCGGTTCGGCTGCATCACTTTGCCATGCAGGTCGGTTCGCTGGAGGAGTTGTTTGACATTCGCGCCTATCTCAAGGAGCGCGGCGTTCCCATCGTCTGGGACGGACGACGCGCCTTGGGCGGTCACACGAGCGTCGAGTTCCTCGACCCGGACGGCTATCACCTCGAGGTCTATTGCGACATGGACCAGCTGGGTCCGAACACCCGCTCTCGTCCCAGGGATCTCAACGCCGGCAAGTACAACAGCCTGGAGGCGGCGCGGGACAACCCGAAGTCACCGGCGTGGTAGCATGCCAGCACATACCAGCCGTCCTGAATGACGCTCGAACGAAACCGTCCATCCCAAAGCGAGCCGCTGCGCCGATAGGTCTTGTTCACGTACTGCGCGTGCCGCCGTTGGCACTCCGCTTGAGCGAAGGGTTAGGTGCTTTTCGGTTACCGATCTCCCCGGCCGGTCATTGGCTAACTGGTCGTGAGGTGGTCGAAAAAAGCCCCCGGTGCGTTGCCTGGTTAAAGAGCCGGGCACATACCATTTTTTGCCGATTTGATACGCCCCCGATTTGATACGCGGACGTGCAGATATCAGTGGTTGTGGTCGCTGCGCCACACGATTGGTTTGGATTGTGAACGAATCTGAAATTCGCATGGTAGGCTTCCATTCGTAACCGGGGATCCACGTGAAGTTATCCGCTGCGAAGCTCAAACGATTGATTGAAGAGGCGACCGTGGACGCCTACGGCGAATCCGAGCAGCGCGTCGGGTTCTATACAATGATCGAGGAAAACCTTGCACTCCCATTCGTCACGCGCATTCTCGGGGTAGCTGTCACGGGCAAGCGCATCGATACGACAAGGTCCGAGGATATCGTAGCCATTTGCTGTCGGGGTCGAAGCCCCCAAGCGATTCCGATACTTGAACTGCCGCTGCCAACGCCGGTCCCGGGAGGGGCGGAGTGGATCGAGGCGTACCGCCGCTGGGCAAAGGGAGGGTGAACGCAGGCCATGAGCGAGTACCAGTACTACGAGTTTCAGGCGATCGACCGTCCCCTCACGCAATCCCAGATGCGGGAGCTTCGGAGCGTTTCCACGCGGGCGACCATCACGCCGACGCGTTTTGTGAATGAATAACACTGGGGCGATTTCAAGGGCGATCCGGCGGTCTGGATCGAGAAATATTTCGATGCGTTTTTCTATTCGGCGAACTGGGGTACGAGGGACTTCATGCTGCGTCTGCCTCGGCGCATTCTGGATCTTGAGAAGGTCCGGCGCTATTGCTGTGGTGAGGCGGCGGCACGGCGTAAGGGCGAATGGGTCATTCTGGAATTTCACTCAGAGGACGAGGGAGGCGATTGGGATGACAGCGACGCTCAGCTATCCGCGCTCATCCCGCTGCGTGCAGACCTGGCACGCGGCGATCAGCGCTGTCTGTACCTGGCCTGGCTGCGTTGCGTCCAGGCGGGTGAGGTCGAGGGCAGCGCCGAGGAGCCGCCCGTTCCGCCAGGTCTCCGCACCTTGACGGGACCGCTTCGCGCGTTCGCCGAATTCATACGCATTGACCGCGATCTGATCGCCGCGAGCGCCGAGGGAAGCTGCGACGAGGGTTCGATCCCCCAGGGGGAAATGAAGCGCTGGATCCGGTCGCTGCCCGACTCGGAAAGAACCAGGATGCTACTCGGAGCGGCAGTGGGCGGGTGTCATCCCCAGGCGGAGTTGCTGAAAGGATTTCGGGATGCTCGAGGTCCCGTGCAGGGCCGGACGGTAAAGGCGCGCACTGTCGCGCAACTCCTGAAAGCGGCCCAAGAACGTGCAGAAGTGCGGAGGCGCCAGGCAAAGGAACGAGCCGAGCGCGAGCGCGCCCGCCGCGAGCAGGAGGCTCGGGCAGCACGTGAGCGCTATCTCAGCAAATTGGCGAAACGGGGAGTCGAAGCTTGGACCAACGTCGATCAGCTGATCACGACCAAGCAACCCAAGAAATACGACGAGGCGGTGGCACTGCTGCGTGACCTGCAAGAGCTAGCGGTGCGTGATGGAAAAGACCAGGAGGTTTCGGCGCACCTGCGGCGCATTTGGATGCAACATGAGGGCAAACCGAGCTTCATTGGCCGGCTGCGCAAGGCGGGTCTTTTCAATCCCGTCCGATAAAGGTTCTGGACCTCCTTAAAGCTACTCGAGCTTCGCCTTGATGTCGACGAGGGAGATGGTCTCTTCCTCGGGATGTGTGCGATGGTGCGCAAGGCGCGCCCGCAGTTCCACGCGCTGGTCTTCCGTAACAGGCGGCGAAAACGCTTCGCTGGCGACTGAGGGCTCTGACGGAAGAGCGTTGGCAGGCACTGCGTAACCATCCTACGCTCAAGAATTTTCTACGTTTCATTTTCGGTGACGCCCGCAGTCGGCACTTGAACTTGCGGTTCGTGTTCAAAATGTGTCTCGGTATGGTGCTTCTCGCGCTAGGCCTGTTTCTCGCGGGGCTTGTGATGCGCTGACCCAGAGTTAGCTGGCGTAAACGTTACTGCGAACTACACACCCCGCCTCGGCGGGGTTTTTGTTTGTGGCTGCGCCGCTTCGCTCGCCGCAATTCAAAACGTCCCTCTGAGTGTCCTTCGGATGTGCGCAGCGCACCTTCTGAAACGAGCAGTCAACCCCATGTCTTGCACGCGTTTAACAATTATTAACAATCGTTCTGAACCAATTTCGGTATGATCGGCTACCGCTAGCCTCATGTAACGAGTGCTGATGATTTCGACTAGAAGCTAAGCGATTCGGCGGGGGTTTCGTTAAATGACAGCAAAACTACCAGAAAAGGGAAGAGACTATCGGGCCCATACCGCCCTGCCGGCGTCCCTTGAGAACGCTACGGGCATTACGCGCGACATGAGCGCCTCGGGCGCGTTCTTCTGGATAAGCGGCACGCATGCAATCGGGGAGCCAGTCAGCTTTTCGATAGAACTCAAAACGCCCGGGGGCAGGATGGTGTGGACATGCCGAGGAGAGGTCGTCCGCACAGAGCCGCGTGGTACCGACATCGGTGCGGCGGTGAGAATCACCAGAACAGCGGTGGAGCCCATGTAGACGTGATGTCATACGTAGACGGGATATCGGCAATTCGTCCTAGAGCTTGCGCGTAACACGTCCCAGCACTGACACACACCCCGCTTTGGCGGGGTTTTTGCTTATGTGGCTACGGATTCTCTGCGCAGCTTTCAACGACGGAAAAACTTGTTTGCGTTGTGACAGAGTTCACAAAAAAGGATGTTTGCCCTACGCGAAAGGGGATGCTTGTCCCGTTCGCAAGAATGAACGTTTGGCGGATAGTGATCTGCGTAGGTGTCCAGCTGTTCTGGCCTGTTCTCCTTGGCTGGTGGGGTTTTCTGAAAATCTCAGTATTGCGTTGATGCGTTCATGGGGAATTGATGATGCGCTGTCTATTCAGACATAAGTGGATTAAGGCAAAGATAGTTAACGTCACGTCTCAGGTTGGGGCTGCTCATTATTTCAGAAAATGTAGACATTGCGGAACGATGCAAAGCGGCATTTTCCGTGAACATCGCAAGAAGATTACTTGGGAGACGATGAGAGAGAGTGCATACGACAAGTCGAAGCATGGCCAGATTCTTCGACAAGCGTCTTCTCAGCTCGACCAACTGGCGCATTCATTAGGACTGCGTCAAAGCATATTGGCGATGGGACGAGATCAGGAAAACGCTTCGCGCTGGTCTGAAGTTGGCTGGCGTAAACGTTCCTGCTAACCACACACCGCCGCTGTGGCGGGGTTCTTGTTTGTGGTACTTTCCGGTTGAATAACAAAAAGAGTGTCGAATTGGCTACAGAGAGACGAGTACGTAATCGTACCGCGCAGCCGGTGTTCCTGGAGAACGCTACGGGCTTCACGCACGACGTGAGCGCCTCGGGCGTGTTCTTCTGGACAAACGGCGGCTCGTATACAGTGGGGGATCAAATCAGCTTTTCGCTTGAGATGAGCAGCGCTGAAGGCAGAGCGATGATCAAGTGCCGGGGAGTGGTCGTCCGCACCGAACAATACGAAGCCAGGCTCGGTGTGGCGGTGAAACTCACTGAAACGGACACGAAGCTTCCGTAGATGTCATGGGTCTTGTTTTCGTTTAAAGGTGTCAGAGAGACGCTCTGAGCAGACTTGAGTTAACTGACGTAAACGTTAGCGCGAATCACACACCCCGCTTCGGCGGGGTTCTTTGTTTGCCGGCTGTGGCAACGGCAAGTCGCCCGCTACTCCCGCGGCGGGACAGCCCCAATATCCCTCGGTCATAGCCGTTGCGGACTTTGCGTTAGATCAAGTTTGCCTTCAAAAAGCGCGTTTTCGTATTTACAAGACTCAGCGTGAGGCGAACACTAATTATCTTGAGTCGTTGCGTGCTTCCGCCTCTTGGAGGTTGGCATAGGCTCATTTCTCCCCCCCAGGGGAATGCCCCGTTGTGGCAGAGTTTGAATGCCTCGCTGCAGCGGGGTTTTTTTGAGAGGATGAGACTGCATGGCGTGACCCGCGAATGAGCTACAGCACGCACACACACCCCGCTTCGGGGGGGTTCTCGTTTATGATGAAGAGACACACCGGTCTCTATGATCACTGTTGGGTGGCGCGCGAGACCCCCTAGCCGATGTATCGCCTGTACTACTACCCAGGAAACGCGAACCTGGCACCCCATGTTCTGCTCGAAGAGGCGAGCGCCCAGTACGAGCTCGTACTCGTGGATCGGGAGACGGGGGGTCAGAAGGACGCCGACTACCTTCGGTTGAACCCAAATGGCCGAGTTCCGACGCTGGTCGACGGTGAGCTTGTTCTCTTCGAAGCGGCCGCCATCTGCCTCCACATCGCAGATGGTCATCCCGAGGCAGACCTCTTACCCGCGCACGGATCTCCAGATCGTTCCCACTTCTACAAGTGGTTGATCTTCCTCACCAACACGATCCAGCCCGACTACATGGCCTTTCGCTATCCCGAGAACTACACGGCTGATCCATCGGGAATCCCGGCGGTAAGGCGTCAGGCCGAACTACGGCTGGCCACCGGCTTCGCAGTTCTCGACGGCGCTCTCCATGACAATCCGTATCTGGTCGGCCAACGCTACTCGGCATGCGACACCTACCTCTTCATGCTCTGTACTTGGGCGCGGCGACTCTCGAAGCCTCCTGCCGAACTCCCCAGAATTCGCCGTGCCCTAGATACCATCGCGGTCCGGCCAGCGGTAGAGCGGGCCTATTCAGCTGAAGGCCTCGACCTACGCGCATACGCAATGTCCTAGAAGCGCGCCCGCGCAGAGAGCGCTGCCCAACGGGGCGCTGCAGCGGACGTGGCACAGCGCGCTCCAATCGGGGTCTGGTAGCATTTGGGCATCAACCCTGGGTGCCTCGGCGACCGTCGGCGGCCTGTGCCACGCAGCTGAGCGCCGGGTCCGTTAGCCGTCATTCAAATGACCGCAAGCTCAGAGAGAATCATCTGTTCCGGAACTTGGCTGTACGACAACGTGGTTAAGCGTCCGGTGCGAATTGTTCGAATGAACAAAGATTACTGGTATGACCTTGCCAAGGCAGATGGAGTCCTCGACCCAGAAGAGAAGCCGCAACTGAATGCGGAGGGATTCTTGTATTACGTCCGATTTGGAGAAGACGGCGAATCGCCTTTTCCCATATCGCAAGGATTCAAGAGCTTCAAGGACGCCGTGCGCTGGGCCGAAAATAAGGCTCCATCACCCATTTCTTGGAACGAGCCAGAATGACGCCTAACAACGCGACGAGCAATTGCCCTTAAGAGCCCCACTTCGGCGGGGTTTTTCGTTGTAGTGTTGCTCGGTGAATGTCGGCTTTCGGCCAAAATCGGACGTTTATTCAGCTAAAACAAATCAGTGTGCGATTCGTCGCCGATACGCCTTGACGGAGCGCCGGAAAAGGCGTTAACTAAAACTGCTACGGTGACTCGGGTCGGGATGGATTCTCGAACTAACGACTGATCCGGTTGCTGCCTTAGTGTTTCGCTGTTGTGCGCGCCCCGTGTTGCGGGTGTACCTGAGGCGAACTGGCGGCGACCACCTTCGACACTGTGTTTGAGGGTTATTCCGAGTCGGGGAACCGGAGCAGACGACAAAGGTCGTGGCGCGAGGCGCGCCACTTTTATCCCTGCGGGGAGATCTAGGCGTGGTGTGAAGCCGAAAAAGAGGTCAGATCTATCGGTGAAACTTCCAACAGCGCTACTCTGAAGCCGGTAATGACAGACCGGCATGCGTCACGGTGACGTGACGAAATGAAGCCACGGCAAGTGGCAAACCTGTGAAGCCCTGCGAATTCATCGTGGGGCTTCGCGTTTGTGGAGCGCATTCGCGCAGGTCGATGACGACCCAGCACGATGTGCATTGGCACCCTGATCGAGTGATGGACGCGAACGGCAGCTCAGGGTCGGAAGCGGACGTTTGTGGAGGCCACTTTGTAGCTTCACAGTCCTTTTTTCGCTTCATTTGAGGCTGCGTATGGCTACGTTAGAAGAGGGCGGGTGAAATTGAGGTCGCGCGCGACATTTCACTCGCGCCGTATCACGACTGGGTCGACGCCGAGCGCATCATCCTCAACATTTCCACGTTGTACAGGGATTTCGGCGCGTCGCGCGAATCGGATGTACCGGATTACCATGATTTGATGGCGCGGCTGCGTCATGCGAATAAAAGTAATCAAAACGAATACCTAAGTAAGGATTGTTATGACGATACATCTCGACGAAACTCACGATGCCAAACGAAAGAGCTGGGTTGCCAGCGCCAACGGGCATGGCGATTTTTCAATCCAGAACCTGCCCCTCGCCATCTTCAACGTTAAAGGCGACGTGCCGCGCGGCGGTGTTGCCATCGGTGACGAAGTGTTAGATCTCAAATCCGCGTGCGAAGCGAAACTCTTTTCGGGTGAGGCAGAAAAAGCCGCGCGCGCGGCGAGCGCCTCGACGTTTAACGAACTGATGGCGCTGGGCGCAGGCCCGCGTGCCGCGCTGCGCCGGCAACTGTCTGCGTTATTGGCCGAAGGCACAGCGGAATCGGCACGCGCCAAACCGCTTGCCGCCAAGCTGCTGCACAAGGCTGGCGACTGCACGCTGCATCTGCCGGCGAAGATCGGCGCCTTCACTGATTTTTTCGCCGGCATCACCCACGCCGAAAACGGCGGCAAACGACGCGGCGCGAATCCACCGCTGAGTCCCAATTACAAGTATGTGCCGGTGGCTTATCACAGCCGCGCTTCCACCGTGCGCCCGACCGGCGTGCCGGTGCGCCGCCCCAGCGGCCAGCGTGTGGTGGACGACGACAAATTGCCCACCTTCGGATCCTGCCTGAAAATGGATTTCGAACTGGAACTTGGCATCTGGATGGGCAATGGCAACGCATGGGGCGATCCGATTCCCATCGCGAACGCCGGCGAGCACATCTACGGTTACTGCATGTTGAACGACTGGTCCGCGCGCGACATCCAGCGCTGGGAATCAGCGCCCCTGGGGCCGTTCCTGTCGAAGAATTTCGGCACCACCATTTCGCCGTGGATCGTCACCCCCGAAGCGCTGGCGCCGTTTCGCATCGCACAACCCGCACGTCCCGCAGGCGACCCCAAGCCGCTAGACTACTTGTGGGACGACACCGACCAGCGCGATGGCGCACTCGATCTCGACATCGAAGTGCTAATCCATACCGCAGGCATGCGCGCCAAGGACATGCCGCCGCAGGGCATTTCGGTCAGCAACACCAAACATCTCTACTGGACGGTGGCGCAGATGGTCGCGCATCACGCCTGCGGCGGCTGCGGCCTCGAACCCGGCGACCTCTTCGGCTCCGGCACCATTTCGGGCCTCACTCCCGAAAACTACGGCAGCATCGCCGAGCTGTCGTTCGACGGCACGCGCGACATCACCCTCGCTTCCGGTGAAATCCGCCACTGGGTGGAGGATGGCGACGACATCATCCTGCGCGCGCACGGGCGGCGCGAAGGGTATGCAGCGATAGGGTTTGGGGATTGTTGTGGGCGGATGGTGGCGGCGAAATCGTAGGACGCCGGGGAGAAGGCTAAGGGGGTCAGGCTTGGCTAATTGCATTAAAGCTGGGCATCGGTATGCAATTAGCCAAGCTTGACCCTATGTGTTCTTATTGTTTTTCGTTTTCGTGCAACGCCTGGTAGTTATAAAAACGCGACCGCCAGACGTAGTCTTTGTAAGCGTGTTCGATAGCGGTGGGGTAGAGTTCGGGCCGCCCCCAGTCCACGTATTTCCAGTCATCGAATCTGGTTTTGGCCTCCTCAAGGCCGACACCGCCGCCTGCGAGCTCCGCCACGCGTTCCTGTAAGGTCACCAGGTAGTCGCGGTAGGTCGCTATGGCTTCCGCCCCCCCACCGACGACAGGGACACCATGGCCAGGTACGACGGTGTCGCAATCGAACTCCGAAAGCGTATCCAGGATTTTCAATATCCCGCCGAAATCGGTTGTCTTGCACCTGCCATGCGTTCCGGCAAAAACCAAATCGCCGGCAAACAGCAACCGCCTTTCGGGCAGATAGATGACCAAGTCGCCCCTACTGTGGCCATGCCCCATTGAGACCAGCTCGATCTTTTCGCCGCCCAGCGTAATGCTGGCCCGCTGCTCGATGCCTATCTGCGGAATTAATTCCGCTGGATTTTCTATGTCACGGCCGAGTTCGGGATTATATTTCCGAATGTGGTCGACCCAGACTTTCTCGTTCATTTTGTCATGAATGCTTGCGCGACATACCTCCGAGGCGAGAACAATCGCCCCCTTGCGTCGAAACAAATGATTCAGGGAAAAATGATCGCCGTCGTCATGGGTGTTTACAACGTACTGGATCGGGGAAGACTTGCTGACGGCGTTGAGGGAGGCCATCAGGGAGTTACAATACTTGATGAACCCATCGATGAGAACGGAACCTTCCGGGGTTACAAAAATACCCTGATTGCCCTCTCCGCGCGGGCTGACCTGACAATAGGCATCTTCGCCGACCTTTACGAGGCCTCCAACTTCTGGATCTACCGCCATTCGTCCTCCTTGCCTACGCACTGATACAAAACACAGGAATTACTTTTCCCCAGGATCACCGACCCGGACCGACGTAAAACAGGCCGTTGGCTTCAAACAAGCGGCCGCGTTAGCGGAATTTTCGTATGGAAATTCCATTTTTTCTGAAATCTTCACTGAAGACGCCCTTGTCTGAACGAGAAATTATTTCAGGTTTCGATGTCGCCGGACAGAAAATAGTTTACCAGCACGATCCGGTTCTTTACTCGATGATTTACCGCTGATCCTGCTCACGGGCCGGGTTTGTTGATTGTGTCGACCGTTGAATCCATGGGGTCAGACCCCCTGGAATGAGCAATACCATCCGCTGGCTAAGTTGACGTTCTGAGCGTAGGTCATCGCACCGAAATGATGTGCCAAGCAGTGTCCGCTTCGGGTCGAAAGCGGACGCCCGAACCCAGAAGAAGCATCGGCGCATCGGGGGGCTAACGTGACCCAGTGAACCCGGAATTTCGCGTCAAACGGAAATGCTGCGTTATGATATTGGTATGCTTCAAGGGCCGTGCCTCGCTTTTGTCTGCGCGCATTTGACGGACGAGCGGTTGTACGCTGCGCAGGTCGCTGCGCTCGAGGCCGACTACGAGTGCGCCGTGTTTGCCTTCCGCGACCACGATTCGTTAGGAGCGATGGCGGAAGAGCTGCTCGCAAATACGCCCACGCGCTTCACGTTGATTGGGCTCTCGCTTGGCGGCTATCTCGCCTTTGAGATCATTCGACGGCAGTTGCACCGCCTTGAGCGTCTGGTATTGATAGATACGACAGCGGTAGCGGATCACCCGGAGCGGCGCGCAGGCCGCCACGCCGACATCACCAAGGTGCGCGAAGGCGGTATCGAGGCGCTGATTCCCGAGTTGCCTGCACGATGGTTGCATCCGTCGCACGTGCAGCGTGCCGATCTGACCACACTGATGTCCGACATGGCGTGTAGCATCGGTGCGCGCGGGCAATTCAATCAGCAGACTGCCATGATGGGCCGGCCGGATTCGCATGACGATCTTGCCCGGGTGACGGTGCCGACGCTGGTGATGTGTGGCCGCAACGACCCGGTGACGCCGGTGGCGGACCATGAAGCGATCGCGGCAAAGATTCCGGGTGCGCGGCTGGAGATCATCGAAAACTGCGGCCACCTTTCGACGATCGAACAGCCGGATTCTGTCAATCGCGTGTTGATCGATTGGTTGCGGAAGACTGATACGCATTCCGTTGCAAATCGAGCTCGGTAACATCTCACATAGTCGTGGATCGTGGGTTAGTGCTAGCGCTTGTCGGGCTCGTTCTCAACTTAGGATCTTCTTGGGGGAGGAGATTCTTGCCGCATCACGTCATCCAGCATGGCTTTCAGCCCTTTCAGGTTGGGAGTCAGTGTGAAAGGTAGCGTTTCCAGCAGTCTGAGGATGTCTGCTTTGGGTCGAAAGCGGACATTGAGGCCAGAACCCGATGCCACATTCCGTCTCGGGTTGGCCCTCAGGCGTCGATTGCATCAAAAAACCGAATGGTCGGCTCGTGGTGGAGCATCGCGCTCAAATTGGCAAACACACCGGTTTGCTTCCGCCAAGCAAGGTATTTTTGGTAGTGTTCCTTCGAGTTCCAATGCTCCACCATGACGATGGTCTTACCGTCCTCATTGAGGTATGCAGTAATGTCTTGGCAGCCGTCGTAATTCCGAGTATCAGGAAAAACGCGCTGCAAGAAGTCCTCCAACTCCCGGACGGACTCGGCTTTCGCGATCCCTTCAAGGATCACCAAGGTGCCCATGACGGCCTCCCTTTGATCGATGGCTATGACAGAAGTGTATCGTTTTTCTGTTGATCCAGTGCCCTCGCGGCGGCCAGATTAGTCCGCCCTGTGTCACGTAGACCGCCCGACTGACCGCTTCGGGTCGCCAAGAGCAGCCGTTCAACAATTCTCCAAATCCTGCCTCCTCTTCCAGCAGGACGCTCAAACGGAGCCTCCCGCGATGTATTGTTCGAGCTGTCGTATGATGAATTTTTGCTCGGAGATGACGTCTTTCACCAGGTCGCCGATGGAGATGAGGCCGATCAGCTTGCCCTTATCCATGACGGGCAGATGGCGCACGCGGTTTTCCGTCATCAGCACCATGCATTCTTCGCTAGTCCGGTCAGGGCCCACGTACATGACCGCAGATGTCATGATGTCGCGTACCGGCGTTTCTTTTGAAGACCGTGCCATGAGAACGATTTTGCGCGCATAGTCGCGTTCCGAAATGAGCCCGACGACTGTTTCGCCCTCCATTACCAGGAGCGCGCCGATGCTCTTCTCGGCCATCAATTTGACGGCGTCGAACACCGACGCCGCGGGGGTTGTCGTGTAAATGGTCTTGTCAGGTTTCGATTTAAGAATCTGCGTCGCGGTTGTCATAACGGCCTCCTCAGGGTCCTGAAGCAAGACCCCCATTGCGTCGGAAAAGTTTGCGCGCACGCAGGGCGGATGGCAAGTAAGTTGCTTCGAAGTTGGTCAAGGCCCCCGCCAGAGCCGCGCGGTTGTCGGCCATCAGGGGTCATTGGCTGGCAACCGGACCGAATCCTGGCTATGCGATGTCAAGCCCGCTCGCGAAGGATCTGCTTTCGCCGTTGCGATTCCGCTACGAACTCCTCCAAATCGGGATCCAGCGCATTGCGGGCAGACACGATTCCGATAATTTTGCCGTTCTCGATCACGGGCAAGTGGCGGAAGCG
>Ga0224512_10002624_pt1 | contig 16336 bp, 7 predicted proteins | sample SF_May12_sed_USG_4_FD_169103 | JGI IMG/M metagenome (GOLD analysis project Ga0224512, IMG submission 169103) | Sediment microbial communities from San Francisco Bay, California, United States - SF_May12_sed_USGS_13 | ecosystem: Environmental > Aquatic > Marine > Sediment | place: USA: California...
AGTACCAGGCCAGCCACCGGGCCGACGGCTTGATCCTGCTCGGCTATGGTGACTACGCCAAGTATCGCGAGAAACTGGATGCTCTGGCGGCCGCCAACACACGTTTCATCATCTGGGGCCCGATCGTCCAGGATCAACCCGGCCACTCATTCGGCTGCGACAACGAGAGCGGTGGCTATCAGGCGACGAAACACCTGATCGATCTGGGTCGCAGGGACATTGCCTACATCGGGCGTAAGGAACGCCGCAGTCCGGAGCATGCATCACGCTATGCGGGTTATATCAAAGCCTTGCAAGAAGCCGGCCTGGAGCCGAACAATGGACTCAGAATCCCGGCCGACAATTCCGAGAAACTGGGTTACGAAGCCGTGCAACAGCTGCTCGATGGTAATGAGCCATTTGACGCCATATTCGCGGTCACCGACCTGCTCGCGATCGGTGCAATGCGCGCGCTGAGCGACAATGGTTTGATCGTACCCGACGATGTCAGTGTGGTCGGCTTCGACGACATGCCGTTGGCGGCACATGTAACACCCGCGCTTACAACGGTTCAGCAGAACGCGCAAATGGGTGGCGAAGGACTCGTCGAAGGTGTCGTTGCCCTGATCAAGGGCGACACGGTCGAATCGAAACTGATGGCGCCCAGGCTCATTATTCGCGACTCTTGTGGCGCTGCAAGCGCGCGAGTTCGGTAGCCAGCGCCACATCGTTCACTGCCTGATCAAACAGCAGCACGCGCACACCGTGGGCAGCAACGTTGACGTTCACTGCAGCAGCCCCGGCATCGACCTCAATTTGCTCACCGCTCGCCGCATCGCGCCAGTTGCCATGGCTTAGCCACGTCGAAACGGTCATGTCGGCCGCCACATCGCCTTTGTTCAGCAATACCAGCGCAGTCTGATTGACGCCGTCTTTTTGATACACGCGATAAAACGCCGCCGTATCTTCGCCGAGTTCGAGGTTTGCCTGCAGCCCTCGCTGCAGCGCAATCGATGCCTTGCGAATCGTTGCGATATGCCTGAGTGCATCGTGAATCGGGTGTGACCTGGCTATCTCTACGTTTTCCTGACCAAAGTAGTCGCGATTGCCACTATGCTGATCCGTTCCCGCACGGAAACCGATTTCGGAGCCGTAATAAACGACCGGTATACCGCGACTTGTAAATAACCAGTTGTTCGCGTCGATAAAGCCGGCGTCATCGGCATCGATACGCCGCATATCGTGGTTATCGTAGAACGTCATCAGCTCATAAGGATTCTGATAAATACCGCTGTCCAGATGCAGATAGCCCTGCAACTCGGCATAAGATCCGCCGTCCTTGTCGAACACGGCCGACATCGCGCCCTGCCCGGGAAAATCGAGCACGCTGATGCCGCCGTTCTCCGGGTAGGTGTACTCGGCGAGCAGCGCCGCATCATGCGACCAGGCCTCCGAAAACATGAAAAAGCCGGGGTGCTGTTCCCGGATGCGATCGGCAAATGCTTTCCAGAAACGATGCGGCATGTGCTTGATCGTATCGATGCGCATGGCCGCCGCACCCTGATCAATCCACTTGGAATGCGCCGCAACAAAGTACTCGAGGACATCCGGGTTGTCGAAGTCCATATCGGAAAGCTCGGCGAGATCGGGTTCGCGTCGATAGAACGCATGCAGGGGATTGTCGTCTTCGAGTTGCGACGGGTGCAGGTTTCCGTGGTCTGCAACGAGCACGCCGTCGGCGTCATAGAGCTCACCGTACTTGGGCTGATCGAGCGGCATGGAAAACGAGGGAGAGCCGTGGTTACAGACGACATCGAGTATCGTCTTGATGCCATGGTCCTGCAGACGCTGCGTCAAATCGGCATAGGTGAGCCCCGGCGACTCGAGATGTTCGTCAACCTCGAAGAAGTTCACACCCCAGTAGCCATGGTAGCCGGTCTTGCCCCTGTCATTCGAGCCGCCGAAGCCCGGTGGCGTACCCCCGGAAAATGCTTCGTCCGGATTGTCGACGATCGGCGTCATCCACAGCGCGGTAAAGCCCATGTCGGCGATGTAGGCGGCATTATTCAACACGCCGCGAAAGTCGCCGCCCAGGTAACCGATATTGCCGGGCGGCAGCCCTTCGATCTGGATCGGACGATCGAACGTACCGAATTCGTCACCGCCCTGATCTTCGTGGTTATTCCCCGGATCGCCATCGACGAATCGGTCGGTGACGACGAAGTAGACGGCCTCGGAAGCGAACGGCTCGAGTGTGCCAAAGTAATCCGGCACGGCTGCAGGTACGCCGGACTCACGCTCTGACGAGCACGACGCAAGCAGAGCGGTCGCACCGGCAACCAGGGCCACGTACCGCAGTATTCGGGAAATGTTCATCTCGGCTCAGCCGCTTTGTCGACGAGCATCGCCGCAGCGCCGGCGACGATCATCAGTACACCGCCGATGACAAGTCCGTAAATGCTCTGCAAGTCGAAGAATTCGCGGAGCACGAGACCCAGCACGCTCGCGGCAACCAGCTGAGGAATAACGATGAAAAAATTAAAAATGCCCATGTAGATACCCATTTTGTGCGACGGCAGATTGCTGGACAACAACGCGTAAGGCAGCGACAGGATTGATGCCCACGCGATACCGACACCAATCATCGGATAGATCAGCAATTTCGGGTCACTAATATAGTAGAAACTGATCAGCCCGACTCCCCCGAGTGTCATGTTGATCAGGTGGGACAATCGGCAGCCGAGCTTATTTGCCATAAACGGAATGGCAATCGCAGCAAGCGCCGCAAAGCCGTTGTAGGCAGCGAACAATACGCCGTTCCAGTCTGCGCCATCATTGTAGGCGGCGGATGTGACATCGGTCGCGCCGAAGTGGTAGCTGGTAACCGCCGACGTTCCGTATATCCACATGGCAAACAATGCGAACCACGAGAAGAACTGCACCACGGCGAGTTGCTGCATGACCCTGGGCATGTGAAACAGGTCGTGCATGATCTCGTACATGCCGTTTTTGGTGCGGCCCGCGTTCTGCAATAGGCTCGTGATGATCTGCAGCACGCCGAATACCGTGAATCCTCCGGCAAGAACATACAGCTGCTTGTCGAGCCCGTTCGCTGTGATCCAATACCACCCGGCAGTGCCGATCAATGCCCAGACGATACCACCGTTGCGATACTTGCTCGCCGCGCGCAATGTCGCGTCATCGGCAACGTGCTCCGGCGGTCGCGCGGCATCGAACTCGGCAAGTTCCTCGGGCGAATACTCTTTGGTACGGAGCACGGTCCAGGCCACGGCGAGGAAAAAGACCGCACCGCCAAGATAGAACGACCACTTGACCGAATCCGGAATCTGCCCCGGGGGCGCCGTATTACTGACATCGAACCAGTTCGCCATCATCCACGGCAGCGCGGACGCGACAATGGCGCCGATGCCGATGAAGAAGGTTTGCATCGCGAACCCGCCGGTGCGTTGCTTCTCGGGAAGCATATCGCCAACGAAGGCGCGGAAAGGTTCCATCGAGATGTTGATGCTTGCGTCCATGATCCACAGCATGCCGGCAGCAACCCAGAGCGCCGGCGAGTTCGGCATGACGAACAGAGCGAGCGATGCCAGGATCGCACCGACGAGGAAATAGGGTCGTCGTCGACCGAGACGGTTCCAGGTTCGATCAGACATGTAGCCGATAATCGGCTGCACGATCAGACCTGTCAGTGGCGCAGCCACCCAGAGTATCGGAATATCGTCGATATCGGCGCCGAGCGTCTGAAAGATACGGCTGACGTTGGCATTTTGCAGCGCGAAGCCAAACTGAATGCCGAGAAAGCCGAAGCACATGTTCCAGATTTGCCAGAAACTCAAATGCGGTTTTTGTTTCATTGTTGTCCTGCCTCTGGTTTTGGCCTGAACCGAATGGCTGCGCCACCGCCTGCGGCGAGCCTTAACTCAAGCGTTTGATCGCGATCGATTGCACTAGTCTCGATCACGTGGTCATACGGGTTCTTGTCCCAGTCGGCCTCGGCGCCGTCGCGATAGATCGTCGCGAGGTAGACCTGATCGCCGCCGAGAAACGACAATGGCACGCGAATGGCGCGTGGCTCCTCATCCGTGATTGCACCGAGGTACCAGTCGTGGCCGCCACGCTCCTTGCGCGCAAAAACGACATAGTCTCCTGCGCTGCCGGCAACGGCTACGCTTTCCTCCCAGTCGGTCGGCACGTCGACGATGAACTGAAATGCGTCCGGATACCTGGCGTAGTTTTCGGGCAGGTCGGCCACCATCTGGATAGGGCTGTAGAGCACAACATACAGGGCAAGTTGGTGTATCAGCGTGCTTTGCACCCGGTACACGGAATCCGGGCCCTGGTGCAACAGATCGAAAATGCCCGGCGTGAAGTCCATGGGCCCGCCGAGCAGGCGCGTATACGTCAGCAGCACATTGTGCTCGGGCGGATTTGGTGGCGCCCAGGCAGCATTGTATTCCTGGCCCCTGGCCCCTTCCCGGCTGATCCAGTTGGGATAGGTGCGCCGCAGCCCGGTCGCCTTGACCGGCTCGTGCGTGTTGATGCTGATCTTGCGTTTTGCCGCTTCTTTAAGCACGTACTCGAAGTGATTAACGGCGATCTGGCTGTCATGCCACTCGTAATGCATGACACCGTGCGCATCCAGTCTCTGCATCTGCCCGCCGTCGGCGACATAACCGGTCTTTATCTGACGGACTCCCAGTGATTCGTACAGGTCGTACGCGGCCGACATCTGCGCCTCATAGTTAGTGATGTGACCCGACGTTTCGTGATGCCCTGTGAGTCGCACGCCGTTGTCACGCGCATAATCGGTGACTGCCTGCAAATCGAAGTCCGGATAAGCCTCGGTAAAACTGAAGATTGCCCCGTTGTTGAACCAGTCGCCATCCCAGCCCGTGTTCCAACCCTCCACGAGTACGCCATCGAAGCCATATTCGGCCGCGAAATCGATGTACCTCTTCGTCTCGCTCGTCGTCGCACCATGCTTCTCCCCCGAGCCCCAGGTCCGTCTGCCGATATGCATCGCCCACCAGATGCCGACGTACTTGCCAGGCTCGATCCAGGACACGTCGCCAAGTGCGTTGGGTTCATTGAGGTTGAGAATCAGATCGGAGTTCAGGAGTCCAACCGCATCGGGCGAGATCTGAATTGTCCGCCACGGCGTCACAAACGGCGTCTGTGTTCTGACGCGCAAGCCATCGGACCGTGGCACGAGGTTCGTTTGCAGTACGCCTGGCCGGCGTTGGTCGAGCATGAAGGCCGCGTAATTGACGAGCGCGGCTTCGTGGATGCTGACGTGCGTGCCACTGGCCATGCGCATCGTTACCGGAGTGTGCGCGAGTGATAGTTCCCCGACCGGTGTCGTTCGGTAAAGGTATTCGTAGCGATTCCAGCCGCGACCGGGAATCCAGTAAGCGACAGCATCCTGAGGCACGCGAAATTCGGTCAGTTCATCGACGATAGCTACGTCGTCGTAATACGCCTGCTTCGGCACTTCGTAGCGAAAGCCAACTCCATCGTCATACACGCGCACACGTAAATTGAAATGCCGCTCTGGTCCGTCAATTGAGGAAAACCCGACGAGCAGCTCATTGTAGTTGTCGCGAACAATTCGGCGTTCACCCCACGGCTGTTCCCAGGCCGAATCAGACGATGACCGCTCGACGTTTGTCTGTTGTAGTGATTGGCCAAATTCGACGTGATTCTGAAACCGCAGTCCGAGACCGGACTCGTGGACGACCATCTCGTCAGCATAGCGAATGTTGTAGTGCGGTCTACCTTGCTCATCCCGGTCAACGGCATATGTGATCAAGCCGTCCGGCGAGGCGACTTCGACAGCACACGCCTCGAGCACTGGCAGCGACAGCATCAGTATGGCGCTTATGATTGTCATGACGCGCAGATTATTATTGTTGTCTGGCATTCCGGCTATTGTATCAACAGGACCTCGCGGTGAGGCTGAATGCAAACGTATTCATCCCCGGCAACACCTTGAAATGACTAACATTGCTGAGGAAACAGGGGGTTGATATGCCACAGCGATTCTTGACATCTGTTTTACTTGTTCTCACTTTGGTCGCGCAGGCAACTGCCGGCCCGATCGAACGCATCGAGCCGCCGTTCTGGTGGCAGGGCTTCAAGCACACTGAGCTACAGCTCATGGCACATGGTGACGATATCGGGACGTTCGACGTTTCGATCGACCATTCAGGCGTATCGTTACAGCGCGTTGATCGCGTCGACAGCGAGAACTACCTGTTTCTCTACCTGAATATCGATGCGGCTGCCAAACCTGGCAAGTTCGATATCGTGTTCGAGAAAGACGGCACGCGTGTCACGCATACCTATGAGCTGCGCGAGAAGAACAACGATCCGGGTCATGCAAGAGGATTTACGCCTGCGGACGCGATCTATTTGATTACGCCGGACCGATTTGCCAACGGCGACCTTTCGAACGACACGATCGAGGGGCTCGGCGATGCGCTCGATCGTGCTGATGATTTCGGCCGCCATGGCGGCGACCTTACCGGCATCGAGAATTCCCTCAACTACATTGCCAATATGGGTTTTACCGCAATTTGGCTAAACCCGATTCTCGAAAATGCGATGCCCCGGTTGTCTTATCACGGCTATGCGACGACGAATTTCTACAAAGTCGACGCGCGGTTTGGCAGCAACGAGCAGTACCGTGAATTTGTTTCGAAAGCCAAGTCGAAAGGTATCGGCGTGGTCATGGACATGATCATCAATCATACGGGCAGCGAGCACTGGTGGATGGACGACCTACCTGCCACCGACTGGCTGAACCTGCCAGAAGCCAGAACAACCACGTCGCACGCCCGAACGACGAATCAGGACCCGTATGCATCCGAGTACGACAAGGCTGCGCACGCTGACGGCTGGTTTGCAGACACGATGCCGGACCTCAATCAACGCAATCCCCTGATCGCAGATTACCTGACTCAAAACGCGATCTGGTGGATCGAGTATCTGGGTCTCAGCGGCATCCGTATGGATACGCACCCGTATCCGGACAAGCATTACATGACAGAATGGGCACGACGCATCATGCAGGAGTATCCGGACTTCAACCTGACGGGTGAAGAATGGACCGGCAACCCGGTGATCGTATCTTACTGGCAGCGTGGCAAGCAGAATCACGACGGATACGTCTCGCACATGCCGAGCATGCTGGACTTTCCCATACAAATAGCGCTGCGTGAGGTGTTGACTGCGGAAGAGCCGAAATGGGGTAGCGTCTGGACGCCGGTTTACGAAATGCTGGGTAACGATCTGTTGTACCCGGATTCCGACAATCTCGTGATCTTCCCTGATAACCACGATATGAGCCGTATTTACACCCAGGTTAGCGAGGACTACGACCTTTTTCGAATGGCGATCGCCTACTACGTGACGATGCGAGGTACGCCGGCTTTTTACTACGGCACCGAAGTCCTGATGTCGCACCCCGGCACGGACAGCCATGGCGCCATCCGCGAAGAATTTCCGGGTGGATGGGGTGATCACAAGAAGAATGCATTGACAGGTCAGGGCCTTACGGACAAGGAGAAGAATGCACAGACGTTCATGCGGGAAATCCTGAATTGGCGCAAAGACAAGTCCGTCATTCACTCGGGCAAGCTCATGCAGTTCACGCCGATCGGCAATGTCTATGCCTATTTCCGCTACGACGATACAGACACGGTCATGGTCGTATTCAATCGTGACATAGAGCCCGTATCTCTGGACATGGCGCGATTCGAAGAGAGACTTGGCGACAGCACAAGTGCCGAGGATGTCATATCGGGCAAACGATTCAACATCGAATCCTCAATTACACTTGAACCCCGCTCCGTAATGATTTTGGAATTGAATTAGACATGCGTCGACCCTTACTCCTTGTTGCTCTTGTCGCGTGTCTTATACCTACGGCACGCGCGGACTTCGGTAACTATCTTGCGCACGAGTTAACTGACGGGTCGCTGGTCGTGACGACTGATATAGGGGTGCTGCGTATCACTGCGTTGGATGACGCGGCATTCGAAGTCCACTACGTCGAAGTCGGCGTTAAACAACTCCCATCGTTCGCTTTGGCGGGCACGCCGGCAGCAGTTACGACTGCCGTCAGTGAGACCGATCAGTCGCTCGCGTTCGCAGTTGACGGGCTGATTGCCGTTATCAACAAGGCTCCGGTTCGTATCGACTACGCGAGTCAGGGTGAAATCCTCGTCTCGGAGGAGCACGGCTATTTCGCCCACGAGACCGTACGTGGATTCCGCTTTAAACTCGACGACGGCGAAAAGATTCTGGGTGGCGGCCAGCGCGTGCTCGGTATGGACAGGCGCGGCAAGCGCATGCCGCTGTACAACAAAGCTTCGTACGGTTACGAGACTGAAGCGGAGCAGATGTACTACAGCATCCCGGCCGTGATGTCGTCAGACAAATACATGATCGTGTTCGACAATACGGCGAGTGGCTGGCTCGACATTGGCAGCACGGAGAGCGATGTTCTGAAGTTTGAAGCGGTCGGCGGCCGCACGGCCTATCTCGTCATCGCGGGCGACAGCTACCCGGCCCTGGTCGAGAACTACACCGACGTCACGGGCCGGCAACCGCTGCCACCGCGCTGGGCTTTTGGTAACTACGCATCGCGTTTCGGCTACCACACGGAGGAAGAAACCCGAGACGTGGTCGCACGCTACAAGCGCGCCGATATTCCGCTCGACGCCGTTATTCTCGATATCTACTGGTTCGGTCCCGACATCAAGGGCCACATGGGCAAGCTGGACTGGGACCGCAAGGCCTGGCCCACGCCAGAGAAGATGATCAGCGACTTCGCCGAACAAGGCATAAAAACGATAGCTATCACGGAACCGTTCATACTGAGCACCTCCGATCGCTGGCAGGATGCAGTCGACAACAAAGTCCTCGCGAAAAACCCGCTCGGGCAGCCACGCCGATTCGATTTCTACTTTGGCAATACAGGTCTGGTCGACGTTTTTGACGAGAACGCGCGGCAGTGGTTCTGGGAACCGTACGAAATGCTCTTCGAACAGGGCACCGCGGCAAGCTGGGGCGATCTCGGCGAACCCGAAGTGCATCCCGGGGACAGCCTGCACTGGCTGAGCGATGTCGGCATCGAGGCAACGGGCGACGAGATCCACAATGCCTATGGCCACGTCTGGGCACAGATGGTGTACGAGAAGCAGATCGAGAAGTACCCGGACATGCGTCCGCTCATATTGATGCGGTCGGGTTTTGCGGGTTCGCAACGTTACGCGATGGTGCCGTGGACCGGAGACGTCAGTCGCAGTTGGGGAGGGCTGAAGCCGCAAGTCGAACTGAGTCTGCAGATGGGCATGTTCGGCCTTGCCTACAACCACTCCGATCTTGGCGGCTTTGCCGGCGGCGAGAACTTCGACAAAGAGTTGTACATACGCTGGCTGCAATACGGCGTATTCCAGCCAGTGTACCGGCCGCACGCACAAGAACACATTCCGGCCGAACCCGTTTTCCACGACCGCGAGACTCGCGATATCGTCCGTGACTACATCAAGCTGCGGTATCGACTACTGCCCTACGTTTACACACTGGCCTATGAGAACAGCACAACCGGCATGCCACTGATGCGGCCACTGTTCTTCGAAGACGAAAACAACATGGACCTGATCGATGTAAAAGACGCTTACCTCTGGGGCGATGCGTTTCTTGTCGCGCCGGTCGTGGATGCCGGCGTTGCGGCTGTTAACGTGGACCTGCCGGCCGGCGCGTGGTTCGATTTCTGGAACGACAGTCGTTATGACGGTTCGCAGTCCGTGTCGATTCCGGTGACGCTCGAAACGATACCGGTACTCGTGCGTGCCGGATCGTTCGTGCCGATGATCGAAGACATTGCATCGACGCAGGATTATTCGAGCGAAAATCTCACTCTGCACTACTACGCCGACGCCTCGGTCACACGATCCTCGGGCAAAATGTACGACGACGACGGCGAGAGCCGCCTGAGCCTCGAAAGCGGCCAACACGAAGTGCTGCATTTCGAGTCGGAGCAAATCGGCGACTCGCTGTCGATTGGCCTGCGCCGTGAGGGAGGCACCTATGACGGCATGCCGCGGCAACGGCAACTGACTCTGGTGATTCATAACTGGGTCGACGACGTTGCAGAAGTTCGTTTTGGTCATCAGCTCGTCGACTTGCAGAGACGCCTGCCAAAAAATGCAGGTGCTGCGCACTACGATGCCAAAAGTAAGGTCCTGACTGTCCGTCTCGACTGGGACCATAGCGCGACACGGCTGGATATTAATCCGCAACCCAGGGTTGCGGGCAAAGCAGTCGTCTACCAGGTCTTCACGCGCCTGTTCGGCAACAAAGTCACGACGAACAAACCGTGGGGCACGATCGAAGAAAACGGCGTTGGTAAATTCAACGACTTTACTGACAAGGCGCTAGAGGGCATCCGCGAACTTGGTGTAACTCACGTCTGGTACACCGGCGTGCCACATCACGCAGTGATTCGCGACTACACCAAATTCGGCATCAGCAATGACGATCCGGACGTCGTTAAAGGCCGGGCGGGTTCACCCTATGCGGTAAAGGACTACTACAATGTGAATCCCGACCTCGCCGTGGATCCCGCGAATCGTCTGGAAGAATTCCAGGCACTCGTAGACCGTACGCACAGGCATGGTATGAAAGTCATTATCGACATCGTGCCGAACCATGTCGCTCGCGGCTACAAATCCACCTCGAGGCCCGAGGGAATAGAGGACTTCGGCGCCAACGACGACACGACGGTTGAATGGGCGCGTGACAATAATTTCTACTATGTGCCGGGCCAGAATTTCGAGGTGCCCATCGCGCCTCACGATTACCGGCCGCTGGGCGGTGACGCGCATCCCCTCGCCGATGGGCTGTTCGACGAATCGCCGGCCAAATGGACGGGTAACGGCGCGCGTGAGCCGCAACCGGGTTTCGACGACTGGTTCGAAACGGTCAAGGTTAACTATGGCGTGCGCCCTGATGGCAGTTATGCGTTCGATGCACTGCCCGGCGACGCGACGAACTGGACCATCGGACAGCACGTCGAATTCTGGAAAGATCGGCGCGTTCCCGATAGTTGGACAAAATTTCGCGACATCGTCCTCTACTGGACGGCGAAGGGCGTCGACGGTTTTCGTTATGACATGGCCGAAATGGTACCCGTGGAGTTCTGGAGCTACCTGAACTCATCAATCAAAGCCGTCAATCCCGATGCGTTCCTGTTAGCCGAGGTCTATAACCCGTCGCTGTACCGCGACTACATCAGACTTGGCCGCATGGATTATCTGTATGACAAGGTTGGCATGTACGACACGCTGAAGACGATCATACAGGGCAAGGAAGGCACCGATGCCATCGCACCGGTACATGCCAGGGTGCTCGATATCGAAGCGCACATGCTGCATTTCCTTGAAAATCACGACGAGCAACGCGTCGCGAGCGCTGGTTTCGCCGGCGACGCCCGTAAAGCGAAACCTGCGATGGTTGTATCCGCACTTATCAGCCGGGCGCCGACCATGCTGTATTTCGCACAGGACGTTGGAGAGCCCGGTGACGGCGACGCCGGATTTGGAGACCCGACCCGGTCCTCGATCTTCGACTACTGGGGTGTGCCGGCGCACCAGCGCTGGATGAATGACGGGAAATTCGACGGCGGCGCACTCACCGCCGACGAAAAGTCATTGCGCGATTTCTATGTCAGGCTCATGAGCTTGAGCGCAACGCATCCGGCGCTCGGCGGGGAGTATGCCGAAATTGACTCGTACAACCGGCAATCGAATGCCGGCTACGGCGATCGCCTGTTCTCTTTCGTGCGTTGGCAGGACGATAAGCAAGTCATAATCGTCAGCAATTTCGACGCAGCCGCGGCCCATGAACTCAACATCGTCATTCCGCAGGACATCATCTCCACCTGGCAGCTGGCTGACGGCCGCTACGCGCTCACTGAAAAGCTGTACGGCGAGAACTTCAGCGAGTTCGTCGTGGACGCAGGCAGGGGTCAGTTCCGCCTGGTACTCGGACCCGTGGAGTCGGTTGTCTACGAAGTCGGCGAGTCTTTATTCGCGCGCACACTCGACACCGCCGATTACATTGCGGACTGGCAGGGCTCGGGCGTATTGGGAACCCTGGTGTACTGGCAGGACGTTGCTTCCGCATTCCTGTCCGAGACGCGTCACGTCGAAGTCTGGCTGCCGCCCGGCTACGCCGACCATCCCGAGCGCCGTTACCGTGTCATTTACATGAGCGATGGTGAAAACCTGTTCGATCCACGGATAGCCAACACGGGCGTCGACTGGGGTGTCGATGAGGCGATGATGCGCGGCGTCGAACAGGGCCTCTTCGAGCCCGCCATAATCGTCGCAACCTGGAGCACCGCGCGTCGTACAAAGGAGTATTCGCCCTGGCACGACGCACCGCAATATGCCCGTTTCCTGATCGAGGAGCTGATGCCTCGGGTCAACGCGGAGTTCCGAACACATACAGACCGAGACTCAACGTTCGTCATGGGGTCGTCGATGGGCGGCCTGTTGTCGTATTACCTCGTCAAGAACCACCCGAATCTGTTCAGCGCATGCGGCTGTGTTTCAACGGCCTTTCTCGTATCGGAAGCAAGGCTGGCGCAATCTGGCGCCGGTGATCAATCCGACGTCGATGCCACGCCCTACATAATCACCGATATCGCAAATGGCGATACCGTGCCGGGCGGCGTGCGCATGTTCTTCGACTACGGCACCGAGGGGCTCGATGCAAATTACGGACCCCAGCATGCGGCGGTCCGGGACTGGTTGCTCAGGCAGGGTTTCAGTGAAGGCGAGGATTTCGTCATCCGTGTCTACAATGGCGCCAACCACAACGAAGCGTCCTGGCGGGCACGGCTCGATGATCAGTTGTTGTGGCTGCTTGAAGCGCGCAAAGGTCAACCGGTACCCTAGAGTCCAACGTGAACGAGCGATCATGACTGCATCGAAGTCCTCCTGGCTGATTCCGCTGATACTGTTTCTCGGTATCGCCGCCGCCCTTTTGTACATCTCGAGAAGCCCGCAAGAATCGCCAATTGTAAGCGAGCCGGCAAAGCCGACGTCGCCACCGGCAGATGAGGAGGTCCCCCGCCACCCGCTGCCATCGCAGCCCGAACCGGCAACGGAGTCGCCGCCATTGCCACCCTTGCCACCGCTCGAAGACAGTGACGATCTGGTCGTGGAGACACTTATCGAGCTGTTTGGTTTCGGGATGGAAGAGCTGCTTGTCGACGCATCCCTGATCGAGAAATTCGTTACCACGATCGACAATCTGCCGCGCAGCCACGTCGCCGAAAAAGTCCGGCCACTCAGACGTGTAGCCGCGATGTTTTCCGTAGAGGCGCGTGAGGACGGCGAAACATATTCAATAAGTCCGAGCAATTACGAGCGCTATGATCTGCTCGTCAATCTGCTGACAAGCGTCCGTACAGACAACATTGTCAGTACTTACCGGCGCTTCTACCCGTTGCTACAACAAGCCTACGTGAATCTCGGCTACCCCGATGGCTATTTCAATGACCGAGTCGTTGAAGTCATCGATCATTTGCTGGAGACACCGCAGACCGATGATGAGATTCTCCTTGTCCGCCCGCATGTGCTCTATGAGTATGCTGATCCTGAGCTCGAAACATTATCCAGTGGGCAGAAGCTGTTGCTCAGGATGGGGAGCAAGAATGCGGCACGAGTCCGGCAGCAGCTCCGCGAGCTTCGCGTGCAGCTGGCTGACAACGCGTAGCCGCAGTCAATTTATCCAGCGCCTCGCAAAGCACGAAGCTGTTCTTCGTGCGGTTTGAAATTCAGCGCACACCCTTTGAGATAGCGGTCGATCTTATCGAGATCATAGTGGTGCGCGAGTTCGCTGCCCGGCTTCAGTTGTTCCTGCGTCGGATATATGCCCTTGCCACCTAACAAGCAGTTCCAGGACACCGCGGGAAAATAAGCGTCGAGATTCTGGCGCTCGAGTTCGTCCGTGATGTTCTTGCCGCTTATCCACGCGGTCAGGAGCTCGCGTAGCGAACGGGAAATCTTTTCATTGGCTCCGTTGTCGCGCCAGTAGTCGGTGTCCGAACGTGAGTTGATACGATAGTGGCAGACGATGTAATCACGCACAGCATCGAAACGCTTGCTGATGCGATCGTTGAATTCGTCCCGATACTGGTCGGTTAGATCGCCCTTGTTGGCGGCTTCAATAAAGCGAACAACGGTCTCCTGCACCATGTCGAGAGCGGTTGCCTCTAGGGGCTCGATAAAGCCCTGCGACAAACCGACAGCCAGGCAGTTCTTGACCCAGTGTTCCCTGACGCGTCCCACTTTGAATTTCAGCCGCCGCGCCTCGATATCGGAGTCCTGAAGCCCAAGGTGCTCGCGAAATTCGGTTTCGGCCTTATCGTCATCCACGTACTTTGAGCTATAGACATAGCCGTTGCCGAAACGCGAAGTCAGCGGAATCTTCCACGCCCATCCATACTTCAGGGCCGTCGAGATGGTCTGTGGCGTCGGATTGTCTTCAGGGTCCGTCGGGAACACGACCGCCGAATCGTTGAACAGGACATCTTCACAACTCTCGAATGGCACGCCGAGCGCCTGCTGCAAGAGCTGGCTGCGAAAGCCGGTCGAGTCGACGTAGAAATCCGCCTTGATCGTCTCGCCCTCGTCCGTCTTCAGGTGGTCGATGAAACCGCGATCATCGAGCACGACATCGTTGACCGTGGCCGACTTGTACCTGACGCCCTTTTTTGCGGCCCATTCCTGCAGGAATTCACCGAGAAGGCCGGAGTTGAAGTGATAGCCGTAGTTCATCTCGAACGGGAAGTTCGGCGGGGCCACTGGCGCCAGTCTTTGCTTTGCCAGTTCCCAGGTAATGAAGAATCGATTGGGATGGCCATCGAGATCAACGCCTTTACGGCGCAGGAAGCTGTTGTGAAAGAATGCCGATACGGAAAACTCATCAGGCTGGCTCAGGAACGGATGAAAATACTCTTCGAATCCTGGCTTGGTGGACCAGTCGCGAAAGGTGATGCCGACCTTATAGGTTGCATCGCATCGAGCCATCCAGTCGGTCTCCGCGACGCCGATAGCGTCGAGAAAAGCCTTGAGTGGCGGCGTCGAGCCCTCACCAACACCTATGATGCCGATGTCGGGCGATTCGACCAGCGTGATATCGACACCCTGATCTTCCCAGTTGGTTGCCAACAGGTTGGCGGCGATCCAGCCGGCCGTGCCGCCGCCGAGGATCACAATACTTTTGTCGTTGCTGAACATGACTTACCTCGTGAAGACACACAGACTATCAAAAAAACCGCCCGAAGATTTCTCCTCGGGCGGTTTTCGCGACTTTCCTCGCGGGAGGAATTCGTTAGTGATGTCGCCTCTGGCTAGTACTTGTAGTTGATTCCCAGGTAGAGCTGGCGCCCGAAGATCCGGTACTCACCAAACGCATTGTCGACGCCATACTCAACGACATTCTCCTCATCCGTCATGTTGTTCATCGAGACCACGACACCGATGCCATTGTCGAACAGATACGACATCTGCGCGTCCACCGTGGTGTACGGTTGCGAGAAGACGGGGGTTGAACTGCCCGGAATCGGCATGTTCTGGATGAACTCGTCACGATACCGCGCATTCACGTGTGCACTGAAGCTGTCGTAATCGTAGAAAACTGTTGCGCTCCAGACATTCTCCGACAGGCCGGGTATCGGCAAGGTCTCGCCGTAAAACCGCCCGCCACTGACCTCCGTTTCACTCTGGGTGTACGAGTAGCTCGCTGTCGCGCCAAGGCCTGACCAGATACCCGGAAGCGCGTCGAAGGTCTTCGTAGCCGCAAGTTCGACACCGCGAATATAGCCGCCGAGGTCGTTGTTCTGCCAGGTCTCGTACACGCCAGGCGTCAGGCCCGGAGGAATGATGATCCCGAGCTCGCCGAAGTCGACGGTGCCCGGTGCGAACTGCACCTGATCGACGAGGGACTCGATGTCCTTGTAGAACACGGCAGCCGTCACCGCACCGCCATCCTCGAAATAGTGCTCGTACGACAGGTCAAACTGGGTTGCGCGGAACGGATCGAGGTACGGCGTGCCCTTGGTCCAGACGTTGTAGTCCGTCCCGGGTCCGTTCCACGAACCGGCACCGCCCTTGAGCTGGGCAGCCGGCGGACGACCAATGACCTTCGCGGCTGCGAAACGCAGGACGTCGTCATCTGTGAGTTCGAAGTTCAGGTTCAGAGACGGCAGCGTATCCGAGTAGTCCGGGCCGTACTTGACCGGCGCATAGTCGGAATT
>Ga0224512_10002626_pt1 | contig 16328 bp, 21 predicted proteins | sample SF_May12_sed_USG_4_FD_169103 | JGI IMG/M metagenome (GOLD analysis project Ga0224512, IMG submission 169103) | Sediment microbial communities from San Francisco Bay, California, United States - SF_May12_sed_USGS_13 | ecosystem: Environmental > Aquatic > Marine > Sediment | place: USA...
CAGTCCGTGGTGATACCGGGCGTCTCAGAAATTCTCGGGAAGCTCCAGCGTGTCCTTCCACAGCGCCGCTTCCACGTCGACGCCCTGGGCGCGCAGCTTGTCGCCGTACCCGTCCAGCCAGCGCTGGAAGCTGGGTTCGGTCTCGTAACCCTTCTCCTTGACGTAGCGGAACTGGAAATAGAAGTGGAACGGCTTGAAGTAGCCCGGCACCCGATGTACTTCCGCCGCATCGCCGCGCCTGCCCTGCGCCGCCCCGGGCGCATCCGGGAAGAACTGGAAGGTCGGCGTGAAGAGGACGCGCCACTTTCGGGCCAGTTGCTTTTCGGTCATGGCCTGACCATCGAAGTCCGTGACTTCCCGGTCGCCCCACATGTTGAGCTGCAGGACGAAGAAGTTTGCCTTCACGTAGTCGACGATCCGGGGAATCCGGAAATTCACCGCATGGGTCTGTTTGCAGTAGGGGCAGCCCCGCTGCTCCCAGATGATGACCAGCCGCCGGCCTGACTCAGTGGCCTCGGCAAGATCCTCGGAGAGGTCGAGGAAGGTCTCCTGGAACCACGGTTGCTTGTGCAGCCCGTCATCGCCCAGTTCCGGCAACGGCAGCCTGTCGTCCCGGGTCTCTGCGGCAGCGGGTCCGCCCGGCAGGGCAAGCAGCAACAAAACTGCCAGGCCTGGCAGCCATCGTCGCGGCGGCAGCGTCATCGTTCCCTCTCACATGTTGTTCCCGGAACACCGATAGGGTAAGGGTGTTTCGAACAAGATATCATTCCGGCCGGCGGTCTTGAAGCCGGCACGCGGCCTGTTCACGACCTGTTGTCCGCCTATTGACCCTTCAGTTGCCGTTTCAGATAGTCGCGGAAATCTTCCGTCCCGTAAGCCTGCTCGCGGACATAGCGGAACATGGCGAGAAAATGCGGCGGCCGGAAATACCCCGGCATCTGTGCCACCACACGATCCTTAGCCGGCAGGTCCGCCAGCCCGTCCGCCTGCGCCGGGAAGAACAGGAAGGTCGGTGAAAACCGGACACCGTATTTGCGGGCGAGCTTGCGCTCCTCGATCTCTTCGCCGTCAAAATCGACGACCGCGCGAGACCCCTGCAGGTTCAGTTGCAGGATCACGAAGTTGGCCTCCGCGAAGGCGCGTATATCGGGATCCTGGAGATTGACGAAATGCGTTTCCTTGCAGTAGGGGCAGCCCTTGAGTTCCCACATGACGGCGAATCGCTTGCCCGCCGCGGTGGCTTCCGTAAGGTCGTCCCGCAGATCAAGAAAGCTCTCGAGAAACCAGGATTCGGTATAGAGGCCGTCGCCGGTCAGGATCGGCCCTTCCGCGCCCCGCGCCGGCAGGGCCAGCAACAGGGCCGCGACGAACATCAACCCGGCTGGCCGGAATCCCGGGTATCGGGGCACGGACATGGTATTCCTCCCGCCGTCGCTGTCCGTAACGCAGCCATGCGAACCGGACGCGCTCATATTCAAGTTTCCATATGTTAGCATAAGGGGTAGCCTCTGCGGAACGCGAAATCTGGAGGCGATGGATGCGGATAAGGAAGGGCGCCACTACGCGGCATCGGGCCGTGTTCGGCCACCGGCTGGTGCTGCCGGTCTGGCGCCGGGCAGCCCTGCTGGGCGCGGCAATCCTGCTTACCGGCCTCCTGCCGCAACTGGTCCGTGCCAGCGAGCTGGGCGCATTCAACGATGCCTTTGCCGATGCCTGGGGGCATTACCGGCAGGCGGTCTTCTACGGCCGCAGCGGCAACACCGCCGTTGCCGCGCTCGAACTCGGCGATTTCGTCACCAAATGGTCGGCCCTGGCGACGCGGTTCGGCGATAACCCGCCAGATGCGTTTGCCAACGATCGCGCGTGGAAGGAAACGCTGGAATCGATCGGCACGATGGCCCGGCGGGGTCTGGGACAGCTCGATGCGGGTGATAGCGAGGCAGCGCAGCACACGCTTGCGCCGGTGCGCGGGATCGCGGGCGATCTGCGCCGGCGAAATGGCGTAACGGTCTATTCGGACGATATCGATGAGCTGAGCGCCGCGATGGACATCCTCGCCCGGTACCGGCGCGAGGTTGAAGACCTCGGCGATCCGGAAGCAGTGGCCATGGCTACGCGGCAGGCGTCGGTTGTCGCCTATCTGTTCGAACGATGCGACACGCGGGCGCCGGCGGCGATCAGGGACGACCCGGAGTTCCGGCGCCTGATCGACGGCGCGCGGGACAGCCTGGACAAGCTGCGGGCGTCCCTGCGAAGCGGCGACATACGCCTCTACCGGATCGGCATCGGCGAGTTGCGCTCCTACGAGCGGATCCTGTTCCTGCGTTTCGGGTGAGGCCGTGGGGCCGGTCAGCCGACCCGGCCGAATTGCGGGAAGGTCTCCAGCAGCCAGTTGCCGATGTCGTTGATGCCCCCGGTCAGGAACAGGATTCCGGTTACGACCAGCAGCGCGCCCATGACACGCTCGACCCAGACGACGTGGCGGCGAAACCGCGCCATGAACTTCAGGAACAACGGCGCGAACAGGGCCGCGGCGACGAACGGCACGCCGATGCCGCCGGCATAGGCGGCCAGCAGTGTCGCGCCGCGCATCGCCGAATCCTCGCCCGCGGCCACCATCAGGATGGCCGCCAGCACCGGCCCGACGCAGGGCGTCCAGCCGAACGCGAAGGCCAGGCCGACGACGTAGGCGCCGACGATGCCTGCCGGTTTCCGTTCGACGTGGAAACGCGCCTCGCGATAGAGCATGCCGATGCGGAACACCCCCATGAAATGCAGGCCGAGGACGATGATCAGGATCCCGGCGATGACGGCGAGCGCGTCGATGTTGTCCACGACAACCTGGCCGATGGCCGAGGCGGTGGCGCCGAACGCGACGAACACCGTCGCGAAGCCGAGGACGAAGACGACCGACGACAGGACGACCCGGATCGAGGCGGCGCGGTCGACGGCGGCGCCGTCCTCGAGCTGCTTGAGGCTGACGCCGCCGAGAAAGCACAGATAGGGCGGCACCAGAGGCAGGATACAGGGCGACAGGAAGCTCAGCATGCCGGCGACGAATGCGCCGTAATAGGTGGCGTCCAGCCCGACCATGGATGTGCCTTCTCTCCCGCCTCAGCTCAGCTGCCGATGACCCGGATATTCCTGTTTTCCGGAATCTTGATGACCTGTTTGCGGCGGATGTGGTTGCTGACGACGTCCCACACTGGCGGGCCCTCGGTGCCTTCGTTGACTGATGCCCAGCCCGCCACGACATAGTTCCTGGCCGGATCGATCGCCTCGCCGGTCTTGAGCAGCCGCATGTCGGAAATCCGTTCGCCCATCCTGTTGCCCGGGGCGACCGCGTAGGACAGTCCGCCGACACGGACCATATCGCCGCCCTGCTGGTAATAGGGATCGGGATTGAACAGGTTATCCGCGACGTCCTCCAGCACGACCTTCAGGAATTCGCCGGTAAATTCGCTACGGTAGGCGGCCGGGTAGGTTATCGAGGTCTGGTTGTAGATGTCTTCCACGGTGATGTCCTGTCCCGGTATCAGCGACGCGCCCCACCGAAATCCCGGCGACAGGGCGATCTCGGCATCGCGTTCTTGCAGCAGCGCGTCGCAAATCAGGTCGTCGAAGGTGCCGTTGAAGTTGCCGCGGCGGTACAGCAGGCTCTCGGTCCTGCCCAGCACCTTCGAGAGTTCCGCCTCATGCGGCGCGCGGATTTCCTTGATCAGCGCGGCGATCTCCGGATCCGGCGCGATGACGTCCGAGAACACCGGTATCAGCCGGTAACGGTAGTCGGCCACCTTGCCGTCCTTGACCTGAAGGTCGAGGCGCGACAGGAACTTGCCGTGCGACCCCGAGGCGATGAGGAGAGTTCCGTTTTCCTTCAGCGCCACCGGCAACGCGTCGTGGGTATGGCCGGTCAGGATCACATCGATGCCGTCGACGCGGCCCGCCAGCTTGCGGTCGACATCGAATCCGTTGTGGCTGAGTAGCACGACCAGCTCCGCGCCCTCTGCGCGCGCCTCTTCCACGAGCTCGCGGACGCGGTTTTCCTGAATGCCGAAACTCCAGTTCGGAATCTTGTAGCGCGGATTGGCGACCGGTGTGTAAGGGAAGGCTTGGCCGACGACGCCGATTTTGATGCCGCCGCGCTCGAAATAGGCGACGCCGTCGAACACCGGTTCTTCCCACTCGGTGTCGCGCACATTGCCGGCGAGAAACGGAAACTTCAGCTGTTCGACGAGTTCCTCGACCCGGTCGGTGCCGTAGGTGAACTCCCAATGCGCCGTCATGGCATCGGTCGTCATCGCGTTCATGGCGCGGACCATATCGGCGCCCTGCGTCTGCAGCGAGGTATACGAGCCCTGCCAGGTATCGCCGCCGTCGAAGAACAGCGTGTTGTCGGGGCGCTGCGCGCGGATCGCCTTGACCAGGGTCGCCAGCCGGTCGAGTCCGCCGACCCGGCCGTAGGTTTTGGCCAGCGCCACGAAGTCCTCGCTGGTCAGCGCGTAGGCTTCCGGTGAGGTTGCGGGAATCGAGAATTTCCGGAGGAAGTCCTTGCCCGTGACATGCGGCGGCAGACCATGGGCCTCGCCGACGCCAAGATTGACCGACGGCTCGCGGAAATAAACCGGGACCAGCTGCGCATGGATATCGGTGATGTGCAGCAACGTTACCTGGCCGACCGCATCGAAGCGCATCAGGTCGTCCTGGGTGATTTCCTGGCGTGCGGCGGCGCGAACGAGGCGGCCGGTGCCGCCCATCAGCGTTGCCGTGGCCACCGCCAGGGTAAAGAAATCACGGCGCGTGAACATTAAGGCGGGGTCTCCAAAAGAGAAGGGGGGATGCGGCCGGTCGCACCCCCCGGCAACGCAGTCGTTGCCGCTCTAGTTGCGCACCGAAGGTGACTCGACCGGCAAACCCCGGCCTCGCCACGCAAGATAGAGCTCGAGATTGACATATTCGTCCGAGCCGTAGCCGAACGGCGTCGCGCGGACCTGACTGTTGCAGCCGCGGAAACGGCGGTGCAGCGATCCGACGCCTTGCCATTTCAGGCGGTAGGTCGGGAAGCCGTTGCTCTGCCCCTGGCTTAGCAGATTGGCGCGGATCATGTTGCCGGCGTTGTCCTCGTGGCAGTGCTTGCAGGCCATGTCGAGCTGGCCGCGGCGTTCGTAATAGAAATCCTTGCCCTTCACGAAGAATTCCTTGTTCGCACCGCCGATGTCGACGTTCACGGGCAAGTCGCGGGACTGGTACTTGACGAACGCCGTCATGCCGAGCATCTCCCGCGACTCGTACTTCCAGGGCTTGGCCTTCATGTTGTTGGTGCGGCACTCGTTGATTCGCAGTTCCACATTGATCGGCTTGCCCCAGGGCTGGTAGTACGCCGGATAGCTTGCGCCGACGCCCTTCATGGAGTCCTCGGCGTCGGCATGACAGTCGGCACAGGACTTGTTCGCCTCGCCATCCGGCGTCGACCACAGATCAGATCCGTAGTCCAGCGCAAGCATCGCCGGATTTTCGAAGTCGTCGTCCTGAATTGCCCGCGTTTCCGGCGCCGCATAGGTATAACCGCTGCGCAAATCGCCGACCTGGTACTTGCCCCAGTCACCGTCGGTGAGGGCGGCCGACGAAAAGCCGGCCAGCACCGCCGCCGCCGCGGCCATCCCAAAGAGTTGTTGGGCGTGCATCCGGGATTTCCTCTCTTTTTGCATGTTCTGGTTTCCTCGCCGTTTACGTCCCGGCCACAGTCAGGCGACCGTCAGGTCCGCCGACTTGCTATAGGTTTCGCCGTTGTCGTCGTGCCAACTGAAATCCAGCTTGCCGCTTTCGGTGGCACGAATATGGAACGACATATAGGGGTTCGCAGAGACGGCGGGATGCCAGTCGGAACTGAAGATCAGCTTGTCGTTGAAGCTGCAGGTGAACTTGTTGATGATCTGGCGGGGAATGACCTTGCCGTCCTTGTCCTTCCGCAAACCGGTTTCCATCTTGTGCGAGATCAGGGTCTTGATCTCGATGACTTCCCCTTTAGCGGCCGACTTCGGCACCTTGATGCGGGGTTTGGCGCTTGCCATGTTCAAATCTCCCTTCGGGTAGCTCTTCGTCAGCCGCCGCAGCCACCGATCGTGACCTTGACCTCGACGGCTTCGCGATAAACGCTGCCGTCGCTCATTTCCGCAACCGCCACCACGTTCTGCGTCTTCAGCAGGCGCATGCGCGTCGATGCCTTGGCAATTCCGTTGGTGGGGGTGAAGTGGATCGACGCAACTTCCGGATTCGGGTTGCCTTCGGCGAAGATGTGCACCGACTTCACGTAGTCGCTGCCGGTCATCGGACTGTCGACCTCGATGCCGATGGGCACTGTATTGCCGTTTTCGGCGATCTGCGGAAGTTCAAGCGTGATGCGTCCGGACTGCAACGTGGCGCCGCCGACCGCTTTCCTGATTGCCGCCTCAACACCCGCCTTGTCGGCAAGCGCGATGCCGGGAAGCAATCCCGCCCCCGCGGCTGCAGCAGCGGCCCCGGTCAGTACCAGCACGTGCCGGCGGCTCACTTGTGATGGTGATTCCATACGACTCATGACCTTGTTTCCTCGATGTCTGTATCACTGAGTTCTGGTTTGTCGACGATGCGCCGTCCGGCGGAGCGTCCTGGCCCAACCGAAGCCATGTTAATCCCGGAGCGTCACCAGATAGGCGACGACATCCTCGACCTCCTGGGCCGAAAGCATGGGCTTGCCCTCAAAACCCTTGAGCACCCGATGAAACCCGTCGGTCCTGTGGAACGCCGGCATGATCGTATCGGGGTTGGCGAATTTAGGATTGACAACACGCAGGCGCAACTCGCCTGCGTCATAGCGGCCGCCGACACCGCTCAGATCCGGACCGACCTCGCCGTGAAACGGCTGTTCCGGTATCGGCATCGCATGACATGCAAGGCAGTTTCCCTTCTTGCGGTCAACGGAAACTTTCCGGCCGTTTTCGGGATCGCCCGGCTGTCCGGTCAGGGATTGCGGGATACTGTTGCTGTCCTTGACCGCGTATTTGACGAATTCCTCGGCCCGCACGTCGCCGGATATCAGGGCGAAAGCCGCAAGCAGACCGGCCATGCCGAGGAAGGGAATCAGGTATCGTCCTGTTCTCAAGGTTTCCTCCCGTTCGCCCGAAAACATTGTTTCCGGGACCTTAAGTTTGTACGTAAGGGGGCAGGCAGGAAACTCTGTCACCCCTCAACCCGTCTAAAGGTTGTTGTTTTTTTCAATCATATTCAGAAAACATAATTTATCAAGTTCGAATGTGAGTGCTATAATGATGCCTTGTGGTGCTGTGATTTGGCAAGCACTGAGGAATCTGGCGGTGGCGGTCGCATCGCGGTGTGCAAGAGGTGGAGTGGGGCAGGAGATGATTGCTCGCGCGGCCCTTTGTGTATGGATACTCACGAGTCTGGCCGGGCTGTCGGGGCTGCCGGCCCAGGCGGCGGAACTCGTTCTGTTCGAAGCAGCTGACTGCGTGTGGTGTGAGGCTTGGGACGCGGAGATCGGAGAGATATACCCCAGGGCCGCGGAGGCGCGCATCGCGCCGTTGCGCCGCGTCGACATCCTTGCCGAGCGGCCTGCCGACCTCGCCGGTGTCCGCGGCATCATATATACGCCGACATTCGTATTGATGGAGGGCGGTGACGAGGTCGGGCGCATTACCGGATATGCCGGTGAGGAGTTTTTCTGGGGCTTGCTGGGCATCGAGATGAAGAAACTGGACGGCGAGGCGACGGCGGCCAACGGGGTGGCCGGGCCGCGCCAGCCGTCCCTTTACGAGCAGGGAGAAGGACATTGAGAAAACTGGCGCTTGCCGCTGTAATCCTCGCGGCCTCGGGGCACGGGGCGGCGGCACAGGACGCGGCCCTGGTGACGTTGAAGGTGATGACGCCGGAAACCGCGCTGACCCTGGCGCAGGCTGCGCTCAAGGACTGCCGGGGCCGGGGATATCAGGTCGCGGTCGCGGTCGTCGATCGGTTCGGCAATCTGCAGGTCATGCTGCGTGACCGGTTTGCCGGGCCGCATACGCCAGAAACCGCCCGCCGGAAGGCCTGGACCGCGGTCAGCTTCCGGACCGATACGCTGAGCATGGCCGATTTCACGGAGGCCGGGAAGGAAGCTTCGGGTGTGCGCTTCGTCGATCAGGCGCTGATGGTCGGGGGTGGCGCGACCGTCGAAGCGGCCGGATCAATCGTCGGCGGCGTCGGCGTTTCGGGCGCGCCGGGCGGTGCCGCCGACGACGCGTGCGCACGGGTCGGCATCGCGGCAATCCAGGAGGACCTGGATTTCTGATCCAGCGGACCGGTTAAATCTGCGCGATCCACTTTATATATGCAGAATTCGTGATATATACGGTGACTTCGAGCGACAAGGGCGCAACGGGTGCCGACCAGATGAAACGGGAGGAGCAGGTGGACGCACACTCCGTACGGGAAAAGAAGAGCTTCGGGGCGTTGTGGGAGAACGCCGGCGAAGCGAACTCGCTGCTGCGAGCGATGGCGAACGAGAACAGGCTGATGATTCTCTGCCTGCTGGCGGAGGGCGAACGGTCGGTCGGCGAGATCGAAACGATGACCGGCACACGCCAGCCCACCGTGTCCCAGCAGCTTGCAAGGTTGCGCGCCGACGGGCTGGTCGAATCGCGGCGCGACGGCAAGACGATCTATTATTCGCTGATTTGCCGGCGTACCCGCCGGGTGCTGGAGTTGCTCGACGGTCTCAGCGTTCGGGACGCCGATGCGCCGGCGGCGGATACCGCGACGAAGCCCGTCCGGCGCGGCTGAGCCGCCCGGTTCTGGCCGGATTCAGCTCGAGGCCTGCCGTCCGGGCGGCAGGATGAATCCGTAAACCGGATAGTCGTGCTTGCCGAACACGTTGCCGGGCGTGTACCACACGCGGACCGCCGACCAGTCGTTGTTCCGCGAAACATCGCGGATCGGCGTGTCGACGTGAATTTGACCCCTGTTGAGCCAGTTCGCATGGCGCGCGATGATTTCGCGGTCGTTGACGATCTCTGTGACCACGGCGAGATGCCCGTAGCGGTTACGCCTGGTCTTGCTGAAAACGATGACCGAACCCACGGCGGGCCGTGACGACCGCTGATACTTGCCGGCCGCCTGGTTCCACCAGGTCCAGGCGTCGCCGCGGATCGGCAGTCCCGACTGCTGTCGTGCGTAGGGCACGCATTGCAGCCGGCGTGCGGGCGTGACGATGCGCGGGCCGCCGATCGCGGCGTGCTGTGTTGCAGGCGGTGTTGCCGAAACCGGCGGCGCCGGCCTGCGGACATTGGCGGCGGCGATGCGCTCGCTGGTCGACGGGCCGCAGCCCGCAAGAACGATCATCGCGGTAACGATGGCAGGGACAGTGGTTCGGTTCATTCCGGACTCCTTGACCCCCCGGTTCACGCGTCTCCCCGTGATGGATTCAAGGGTAATCGGCGTTCGTAAACAAAAAGTTAGGGCCGCCAGCCCCCGCCAGCGGCCCCGTTCCCTGGTGCGTGCGGCCGCTCACGCGGCCTGAATCCGGGTCCAGGCATCGTCGTACAGCCGCTGCGCGTCGCCGATCTCGATCAGCGAATCGCATTTGGCTACGACGGCGTCCGGCGGATAGATCGCCGGATTTTCGAGGTCGGCCTTCTGGATCAGTTTTCGGGCCGGCTTGTTGCTGGTCGCGTAGTGGATGGTGTCGGCGATCTCGGCATTGACCACGGGATCGTGCAAATGGTCGATGAAGGCATAGGCGTTGTCGAGGTTCGGCGCGCCCTTGGGAATGCAGACGCCGTCGATCCACACCAGGCTGCCTTCGTCCGGCAGCACGTAGGACAGCTCGCTGTCCTCGGCCATGACCTTCAGGATGTCGCCGTTCCATTCCATCGCCATGTCGACGTCGCCGGAGACCAGCATGTCCTGCCCGCTGTCAGGGGCGAACGCCTTGATGTGCTTCTTCTGCCGGATCAGCAGCTCGCGCGCCGCCGCGATATGCGCAGGATCGGTGCTGTTCATCGGGTGGCCCATATAGAGCAGCGTGATGCCCATGACGATCCGGGAATCGGCCATCAGCGCGATGCGCCCGGAATGGGTGGCGTCGTCGAGCAGAGCCTTCCAGCTGTGCAGGTCCTTGACCTTCGTGGTCCGGTAGCCGACGCCGACGGTGCCCCAGAAATACGGCACGTTGTACTTGGAACCCGGATCGAAGCCTGGGTTGCGGAAATTCTCGTCGACGTTCTCCCAGTTGGCCAGCCGCCCCTTGTCGATCGGCAGCAGCATGTCGGACTTGATCATCGTCTCGATCATGTAGTCGCTGGGGAAGATCACGTCGTAGCCCGGATTGCCGGTCTTGAACTTGGCGAACATGTCGTCGAGATTGGCATAGAGGTCGTACTTCACCTCGACGCCGGTCTTCTTCGAGAAGGTGTCGAGCGTCGTCTCGCCGATATAGGTGTCCCAGTTGTAAACGTTGATTTGTTTGCTGGCCGCCCGGGCCGGGCCGCCGAAGCTGACCGCCATGGCGGCCGCGCCCGAGGCCCTGAGGAAATTGCGGCGGCTGTAGAGCCAGTCCGCTGCCGTTTGTTTCATGATATCGTCTCCCTGTCCATGTCCCTGGAATCGCTTTGTGCCCTGCGTGGGCACAACCCCGATTATGCCCGATGCCGGAGGCGCCGCAAAGCCATGCTTTTCGATTAGCCGGCGCGGATTTCCCGGTGCGACGGTGTGGCCATTGCCGCCGCGGTCGGCTTGCGGCATATTCGGGCCGCACTGGGTTTTCGACCAATAAAAGGCAAGAGAATGAAGTTCAATCGTGCCCCCGTGACGCCGCTGCCGGTATCCCCGGTGCGCGAGGAGACCACGGGCCATTACCTGATCCGCATCACCGATCTGGTGCTGCCGGCCAGCATCGGCGTCTACGATCGCGAAAAGCAGGCGCCGCAGCGCGTGCGCATCAACGTTGAGCTCCAGGTCGCCGAACACGGCCGGCCGCGCGACGACGACATCGCCAACGTGCTGTCCTACGAGGACATCGTGAGCGGCATTCGGATGATCGTTGGCCGCGGGCACATCAACCTCGTCGAGACCCTGGCCGAGGAGATCGCGGATCTTTGCCTTGCCGACCTGCGCGTGGCGCAGGCCCGAATCGGTGTCGACAAGCTGGATGTCGAACCGGACGCCGCCGCCGTCGGCATCGAGATCGAGCGGTCACGCTAGCGTCGAGCCCGATTTTCCGAAGGATACACCGATGGCCGATGACGGGGACAGCCCGGATCGCTTCGCCGAGGCGGTGGCGCAGGGCATGTATGCGCGCGACAATGCGGCGCGCTCCTGGGGCGTCGAGATCGCCGAGATCCGGCCGCACCATGCGGTCGCCCGCATGACCGTGCGCGACGACATGCTGAACAGCCACGGCGTCTGCCACGGCGCGATGCTGTTCGCGCTGGCCGATACCGCCTTCGCCTATGCGAGCAACAGCGAGAACCGGGCGACCCTGGCCAATTCCTGCAGCATCACCTTCACCGAAGCGGTGCAAGCGGGCGCGGCGCTGACCGCGGTCGCCGACAAACGCGCCCGCGGCCGGCGCACCGGTGTCTACGACGTCACAGTGACCGACGGCAACGGCGCGGTGGTGGCCCTGTTCCGCGGCAATTCCTATGAAGTGCGGGGCGCGTCGGCGCCCGGGCTGGACGCTGCCGGGGAGGCCGCCGAAGACTGACGCCGGCTGCGACGAGCCGCGCGTTGCGGCGCGCGCCGCTTCATGCTTGAATGGCCATAACCACAAGAAAGATAGGACTATTGTCCGGGGGACGCCATGACCAGCATGCCGCAGCCGCTCGACCGGCGCGACCTTGACCCGATCGAAATCGCCAGCCGTGACGAGATCGCGGCGCTGCAGCTCCAGCGCCTGCGATGGTCGCTGAACCACGCCTATGCGAATGTGCCGCACTACAGGGAAGCGTTCGATGCCGCCGGCGTGCACCCCGACGATTTGCGGGACCTCACCGACCTCGCGAAGTTCCCGTTCACCGCCAAGGACGACCTTCGCGCCAACTATCCGTTCGGCATGTTCGCGGTGCCGCGCGAGGAGGTGGTGCGGGTGCACGCCTCCAGCGGCACCACCGGCAAGCCGACCGTGGTCGGCTACACGCGGGCCGATATCGAACTGTGGGCCGACCTGATGGCGCGCTCGACCCGCGCCGCCGGCGGCCGGCCCGGCGACGTCGTCCACGTCTCCTATGGCTACGGCCTGTTCACCGGCGGGCTCGGCGCCCATTACGGTGCCGAAAAGCTGGGCTGCACGGTGATCCCGGTGTCCGGCGGCATGACCGAGCGCCAGGTCCAGCTGATCGAGGATTTCGGCGCCACCATCATCATGGTGACGCCGTCCTACATGCTGGCGATCGCCGACGAGTACAAGCGCCAGGGGCTGGACCCGCGCAAGTCGCCGCTGCGCGTCGGCATGCACGGCGCCGAGCCGTGGACCCGGGCGATGCGCGAGGAGATCGAGGAAACCTTCGCCATGGACGCACTCGACCTCTACGGCCTCTCGGAGGTGATTGGCCCCGGTGTCGCCTGCGAATGCATCGAGACCAAGGACGGGCTGCATTTGTGGGAGGACCACTTCTATCCCGAGGTGGTCGACCCGGAGACCGGCGCCGTGCTGCCGGACGGCGAAGTGGGCGAGCTGGTGTTCACCTCGCTGACCAAGGAAGCCTTCCCGATCGTCCGCTACCGCACCCGCGACCTCACCCGCCTGCTGCCGGGCACGGCGCGCAGCATGCGGCGCATGGAGAAGGTCACCGGGCGCTCCGACGACATGATGATCGTGCGCGGCGTCAACGTCTTCCCCTCGCAGATCGAGGAGCAGATCCTGAAAGACGAGCGCCTGTCGCCGCATTACCTGCTGGAGCTGTCGCAAAAGGGGCGGCTGGATGCGCTGACCGTGGTCGTCGAGCCGCGCCCCGGCCGGCCGCTGGACGGCGACGCCTTTGCCGCCGTCTCGGCGCGGCTGGCCGAGCACGTCCGGGCCGCCGCCGGCGTCCATGTCGACGTGCGCCTGGTGCCGGAGGGCGGCATCGAGCGCTCGATGGGCAAGGCGAAGCGGATCGTCGACCTGCGCGACAGGGGATAGCACCCCACGCGGCGACGCCGGCGGCCGCTTTCCGCCTTGCATCGAAACATTCACACGTTGCCGGTTCCGAAAAAGAAATGAACGCATGATTCGCCACCCGTCCGACTTGTCCGCTTTGCCGCCGCACCGGTATCCGCTTTGCCGGCCGACCGATGATACGGATTGCAGGGAACATCCGTTCGGCAAAAATGCCGCGGCGGCGCCGGCGTCGGCCGAACGCATGAAACAACCCCATGCAACGGCGTTTTCTGCGGGTTTCAGAGGGGTATTATGGAAAATCGGATCACGATGTCGGAATGATCTGGTTGAATGCGCCGTCACCCGCATTCCTGTAGCGCGGGAAACCGGAAAATAGGCATACCGGCCGGCGAATTCGGTCGAATTTCCCCGTTGGTCCAATGTGTTGGAGGAGAAGAGATGAGGGGGATCCTGACATCAATTGTTCTCGCCGCCGTTCTTTCCGGTTGTGTCTCCTACTCCGCCTCGGTGCCGGAGGGTTACAACGGCCCGCTCGCCAACGTGGTGGACTCGGTCAAGGTTCACAGCGAAGCAGAAGCGGATTTCTTCTACCTGTCGGCCGTTGACGACCGGACAATCAAGAACAGCCGCCTTGAGACTCTTTCCGTCAATTACGGTCGCGGATTCAATATGACACCCGTCGTTCTGGATCATGACATACCGGCCCGGGAGTGCCGGGTTACGATCGTGGGCAGGTCGGAGTTTGCGGCGCCCATACTGGCATTCATGAACACCGTGTACGAGGTGAAGGGCGAGATCCCATTCCAGCCGGACAGCGACCGGGTGTAGGTCGTGAAGGGTGAGTTGGGCGAGGACTATTCTGCTGTCTGGATCGAGGATCAGCAAAGCGGGGAGATTGTGGGTGAAAAGATCGAGATCCATGGCTCTGCCGCGCTTGGCTTTTTCCAGAAGTAGACCGCGCGGACATGCTGTGCGGGAATACCACGGGCACGAATTCCGGGGATATGCAATGCCTGATATTTCGGGCATCTTTCCCCGACCGGGCGGCCGGGACCGCGGAGAATCAAGTGTTCTGTCGCAAGTTTCCGCGCAACCTGTGCGAGGGATCATGAGATGACGCGGTCCCGCAATACGAACCTGCTGCGTTCCGCCGCGCGAAGCGTCGCTGCGGCGGCGGCCATGCTTTCCGTTGTCGTGGCGTGCCAGGCCGCTCAGGCGCCGCCCGCCGGGGTCGCAGCGGCCGCTGCGACCGGGCCTCTTGTCGAATCGATCCGGCTGGTCACGCCCGCGGGCGGCCGCCTCGACTGGTACCGGGGGCGGGGCCACGACCTCATCGCTTACGACGCCGTGGTGAATACCGGTAGCCGCAACACCGAGGTGTTCACCATGAAACCGGACGGCGCGGCGGTGGCCTGCGTGACCTGCGACACGCCCCTGCCGAAAGGCTTTATCGGCCAGCCGGCCTGGCATCCGGACGGCATGCACCTAGTGGTCCAGGCCGAGAACGAGAACTCCAGCCACGGGCTGTTCAACCACATGGCCTGGGGCATCAACAACGATCTGTGGCTGGTGTCGCGTGACGGCCGCCGGGCCGAGCGGATCTGGCGCTCGCCCGAGAACCACGGTGCGTTGCACCCGCACTTCGACGACAGCGGCCGGCGCCTGATCTTTGCCGAGCGGGTGGCCACGGGCGAGGTGATCGGCGGCCGGTGGCTGCAACGCATGGGCGCCGGCGGCGAAAACCAGTGGGCCGGATGGCGGATTCACATCGCCGATGTCGACCTCGGTCGGCGCGGCGCGGCGATCCTGTCGAATCACCGGGTGCTGTTTGCCGCCCAGCCGGGCTTCTACGAGACCCACGAATTCGCCGGCGACGACCGCATCGTGTTCAGCCATACCGCAGGCGGGCGCAACTATGTCGCCGACATCTTCATCGCGGGCGCCGACGGCTCCGGTCGCCGGGCCCTCGTGCGCAGCCCCCAGACCTGGGACGAGCACGGCAGCTTCGCGCCATCGGGCGGTGCGCTCGCTTTTATCTCGAGCCGCGCAGACCCGGGCTGGCGGTTCCCCGGCTCGGACGCGCGGACCCTTCGCACCGAGCTGTTCCTCAGCGCCCACGGCACGATCGTCCAGGTCACCGACTTCAACCGCGCACGGGACCAGGACCGCCGTTACCTCGTGTCGGATTTTTCCTGGGGCCGCGACGGCCGTCGAATCGCGGCCCAGGTGGCACCGGTGACGGCGCAGTTGCGCAATACCCCGTCGCCCGAGATCTGGATGATCACGTTTACCTCGCCGCAGTAATATCCTGCGACGATGGCCGACGGCGTGAGAAAAGGTTAGGGGTGTCTTGCCGGTGTCGGCCAGCACCATCTGGCCGGCTTCCATGACACAGCGGCAGCCGGCGTGGAGACCATCGCCTTCCGGCCGGTGAATCCGCGGCCAGCATTCGCGTGAACTGCCAGGCGGAATCCGCTATACGGGGACTGGGCACGGGGTGCCGGCGGCGGCCGGCGCCGTCACGGGATGCGGGGGAGCAACACCGACATGGCGAAGACGATACGCGCGGCGGCGCTGGGCGCCGATGCGCTGGGCGCGCTGGGGCAGGTGCTGATGGCCGACGGACGGGCGGGCCAGCGCGACGAATACGCGGCGACGACCGACAATCTGCGGCCGCAGGCGAAGCTCAACGTCACCTTCATGAATGTCGACCCGAAGCCGCCGCTGATCGGGGCCATCGAGCGCCACAAGCATTCGATGCAGCTGTTCGTGCCGATGAACGGCGCCCGCTACCTCGCCGCAATCTGCCCGCCGCGCCCCGATGGCGACCCCGATTTGGAGCGCCTCGCGGTTTTCGTCGCCGATGGCGGGCAGGCAGTGAACTACAACGCCGGCACCTGGCACGCGCCGCTCACCGTGCTCGACCGGCCGGGCGCCTTCACCATGCTGCGCCACGACGACGGCGGCCCGGAGGACACCGACCTCGTCACGTTGGACGCGCCGATCGCGGTGCTGCTGCCGGAGTAACGGTGGCGTGCGGCGGGCGACCGCGCGGGCGGCCACGCTCATCGTTCCCCCCCGTGCGGCCGGAATTAGAGCGTTATCCGTTATGTTGTGCTCGGCTGGGCCAGAGCGACCTCATACTTCGAGACGGCGCTCCGCGCCTCCTCAGCATGAGGCTCCAACGTCTGTGCCCTCA
>Ga0224512_10002627_pt1 | contig 16323 bp, 12 predicted proteins | sample SF_May12_sed_USG_4_FD_169103 | JGI IMG/M metagenome (GOLD analysis project Ga0224512, IMG submission 169103) | Sediment microbial communities from San Francisco Bay, California, United States - SF_May12_sed_USGS_13 | ecosystem: Environmental > Aquatic > Marine > Sediment | place: USA...
ATCGTGAAGCGGTCAAAGAAATCCGTCTGTCGCTCGAGTCGCAGGATCGACTCCGCGGGCTCATCACCATCACCCAGGACGTTCCGGCCAACGCCCAGGCCGAGCCGTCCTGAACGCTGCCACCGGTCGTCGTCCGTCGCAGGCCAGCCCCGCAGCCGTCCGCATTCGACCGTGGTTGATCCTGGACGCTGACGATGGGCCCGGTTTCGTTTTCCCGCCTGTCGTTCGACGACAGGTCCGAGGCGCTCGACGCGGCGCGGCGGTTGACCGCCGCCGGGATACGGGTGCAGTCCGCCGACGACACATCGATCCTGATTCGTAGCGACGACCAACGGGCCGCCGAGCAGTTGCTCGCAGAGTTGGTGATCCCGTCACCGCGACCTGTCGAGCCGCTCGACCGGCCCTTCGACGCCGACGTGTCGCTCCCGGGCTCGAAAAGCCACACCAACCGGGCCCTGCTTTGTGCCGCGCTGGCCGACGGGCGGTCGACACTTTCCCGCGTCCTGCTGGCCGACGACACGCGGGCCATGCTCGACTCGCTGGATCGGCTCGGCGTCGGAATGACCGTTGACGACCGGCGAGATCCGGACGTGGTGGTGACCGTCGAGGGCTGCGGGCGGGGCTTCGTGTCGGAGAACGGACCGCTGCTGCTCGATGTTCGGCAGTCCGGTACAACCGGTCGGTTCCTCGTTCCCACGCTGGCCGCCGGTCGCGGCTCGTTCATCGTCGACGGTCACGTTCAGCTCAGGAATCGTCCGTTCGTGCAACAGGTCGAGGCCTTGACCGCTCTGGGCGCCGACATCGAGGGCACGGCGCTGCCGTTGCGGATCAAGGGCCGGAAACTGCGAGGCGGTCGGGTCACGGTGCCGGGCGACGTCTCGAGCCAGTTCCTGTCCGGCCTTCTTCTCGCCGCACCTCTGTTCGAGACCGACACCGTGTTCGAGCTGGGCGCCGAGCTGGTCTCCCGGCCCTACGTGGAACTGACGGTTCACACGATGGCGGCCTTCGGCGTCGACGTCGACGTCGACGCCGACTTCGGCATCGGCCGTTTCGTGGTTCCGGCCGTCGGGTATCGACCGGCCGAGGTCGATCTCGAACCCGACGCGTCGGCCGCGTCCTATTTCTTCGCCGCGGCGGCGATGACCGGAAGCACGGTCCGCGTCGAGGGGCTGGGCCGATCGACGGTTCAGGGCGACCTCGGCTTCGTCGACTTGCTGGCCCGAATGGGAGCGCAAGTCGAGGTGGCGGATGATCACACCACGGTCACCGGCACCGGGCACCTGGTGGGCATCACGGCCGACATGGCCGACATCTCCGACACGGCGCAGACGATGGCCGTGGTCGCCGCCTGCGCCGAGGGTCCGACCGAGATCACCGGCATCGGGTTCGTCCGCCACAAGGAGACCGACCGCATCGCGGCTCCAGTGGCCGAACTCCAGCGACTCGGTATCCGGGCCGAACCGACCGAGGATGGTTTCGTCGTCCATCCCGGGCCCATCTCTCCCGGTGTCGTCCAGACCTATGACGACCACAGGATGGCCATGAGCTTCGCCCTGCTGGGTCTCGTTCACTCCGGCGTGGCGATCGAGAATCCGAACTGCGTCGACAAGACGTTCCCCCGATTCTTCGATGTGCTCGACTCGCTTCGCCCCACCTGACCGGCTGCTGGGGCCGGCCACCTCGCAGCGTCGTTTCGCTAGTGAACATGACGAGGACTGACCGCTCTCGCCCGCGAACGCGCTCCGATCCCGCGAACGGAGCCGGAGTACGGTTCCGATCCGCGTTAGTCTCGGGCAGGTGAGAACCGCCATGCTGACCGGTCCGCGCCGAATCGAGATCGTCGACGTCGCCGAACCCGATCTTCTTCCGGGCTCGTGCATCGTGGCCGTGGAGCGATGCGGGATCGGCGGCCCGGATCTGGTCGCCTGGTCGACCGGTGAGTTCCCGGCGCCCGCCTGGTTCGGTCACGAGTGGGCGGGCCGGATCGTCGCTGTCGGGGCCGGGTGCGACGACCGTTTCGTCGGTGAGCGGGTGGTCGGCGCGGTCCCGCCCCCGTGTGGCCGTTGCACGCCGTGCCGGGCGGGAGTGGACACGACCTGTCGCCTGGTCCTGTCGATGATTCTGGGAACCGACGATCTGGCCGACTCCCACGGGGCCTTCGCCGAACGTATCCGCGTCGACGCCCGCCGGGTCCACCGGCTTCCCGAAGGGGTCGACTTCGCCGACGGTGCGCTGGCCGAACCCGGGGCGGTTGCCGCCCACGCTCTGAGGCGGGCCCAACCGTCGCTCGGCGACATCGTGGTTGTCGTCGGGGTTGGAGCGGTCGGCCTGCTCGTGGCCGAGCTGGCCCGGCTGAGCGGCGCCGGCAGCCTGGCCGTTCTCGAGCGGGAGGGGGATCGACGGGAACTGGCCTGCCGCCTGGGAGCCGACGCCGCGTTCGGGTCGCACGAGGATCTGATGCGCTGGCTGGCGGCTCAGGGCCACGGGCTCGGTGCGGATGTCGTGTTCGAGTGCGCCGGCGGCCAGGACGCCGTCGATGCGGGTACCGAGGCGACGAGAACCGGCGGCACCCTGGTGCTCGTCGGTACCGCACCCGACGGGGCGCGGCTGCGGGCCGCCACCCTGGTTGCCCGGGAGGTCACCGTCAGAGCCTCACTCGGCTACACGATCGTCGATGTCCATCGGGCCCTCCACCTGATGGCTGACGATCGGTTTCGGGTGGCTGAACTGCACGGCCCATCCATCGGATTCGCCGAACTGGCCGATGCGTTCGAGGAATTGTCCGAGCGGCCCGGTCCGAGACCAAAGGTTCTGTTCCAACCCCGGTGATGTCGATCCGGCGCCCGCCGTGTCCGCTCGTGTCCGCTCGGGCCCGCTCGTTCAGCCGCCGTCCTTCGCCCGATGGATCTGCAGGATGTCTCTCCGGAAGTTGGCCAGCCACTGATTCACGTCGGTCGACGCCACCACTTCGCGAAGTGATTTGAGCCTCCGTCGTTGCTCCTCGGCGGGCATCTTGACCGCCTCGGCGATGGCCGACTTCAGACCGTCGACGTCGTAGGGGTTCACCATGATGGCATCGCTGAGCTGATGGGCGGCACCGGCGAACTCCGACAGCACGAGCACACCCGACTCGTCGTGGCGGCTGGCCACGTACTCCTTGGCCACCAGGTTCATCCCGTCGGCGAACGGGGTCACCAACATCACGTCGGCGGTGCCGTACAGGGCCATCAGCTCGGTGAACGACTGGCTCTGGTGGATGTAGTGGACGACCGGAAAACCGACCCGCCCGTAGTCGCCGTTGATCTCGCTGACCAGTCGTTCGACCCGGTTGCGAACGTCGACGTAGGCATCGACCTTGTCCCGGCTCGGCTGGGCAACCTGCACCATGGTGACCTGGGACGGGTGGAGTTCACCGTCGGCCAGCAATTCACGGAACGCCCGCAGGCGGACGTCGATCCCCTTGGTGTAGTCGAGTCGGTCGACACCGAGCAGGACGGTCTGCGGATTACCGAGCCGCGCCCGTAGATCCCGGCTCGCTTCCATGATCGGATGGCTGAGCGCCGCATCCTGATAGCGGTCGACGTCGATCCCGATCGGATAGGCGTTCGTCCTGATCATGCGACCCTGGAACTTCAGTACGTTGTCATCGACCGAGGTCGTGAGCCCGAGATGGTTGACGACCCCGTGGAAGTTGGCGATCGCCTGCGGTGTCTGAAAGCCGATCAGGTCGCTTCCGAGGATTCCGCTGCTGAGACCTTTCCGCCACGGAAGCTGCTGGAAGAGTTCGCGGGGCGGGAAGGGGATGTGCAGGAAGAACCCGATGGTGAGATCCGGACGGATCTCGCGAAGCATGCCCGGAACGAGCTGGAGCTGGTAGTCGTGGATCCACACGATGGCGCCGTCGTCGGCCGCTTCCGCCGTGGCCTCGGCGAACCGTCGGTTGATCCGGCGGTAGCCGTCATACCAGTGCCGGTGGAACTCGACCGACCCGATCTTGTCGTGATAGAGCGGCCACAGTGTGCCGTTGGACATCCCGTCGTAGTGGTCGTCGAGTTCGTCGGCCGAGATCGGGATGTCGACCAGTTTGATTCCGTCGACCTCGGCTGGAAGGCCGGGGGAATCGTCGACCGGCTCGTCGTCATCGGTCGATCCGTCCCAGCCGACCCAACAGCCTCGTCCCGACTCGGCCAGCGCCGGAGTCAGCGCCGACACGAGACCACCGGGACTGGTGGTCCAACGAAGGTTTCCGTCGTCGTCGGGTGTGCGGCGAACCGGCAGACGATTGGCGACGACGACCAACTGGGGCGATTCGGATACAGCGGGCACACTTCCAACCTACTTGGCGGGACTCAAGTTCCGCGGGAACGCTCGATCTGCTCAGATGAGGTCGATCTGTCCTTTGGATCCGAGTCGGACCGGTCGGCCCACCCCTTCGGCCGCCATCAACTCGCTGCAGACGGCTTCGTTGAGGCCCCTTCCCCAGCTTCGAGCGCCCGACGGGGTTCGGACCGCAACCAACGCCACCGGCGGCTCCGACCGGTGGTGCATCACGGTGTAGCCCTCGATTCGAGCGTCGCCGGTGAAGGCCTCGTCGCCGGGCACCGGCTCGATCCGGTCGGCGGCCGTCTGGGTGTCGAGATCGGCCCACGGATCCGGCGGTGGATCGCTCCGATACAGCGCCGCGGTGTGTTTGGTTACGTAGCCGCCGTTGGCCGTGACCAGTCCGACGCCGGGATCGTTGCGCAGGACCTCGACCATCGCCGCCACCGAGTGGGTCACGTAGTTGTTGAGCGGTCCTCCGGCGAACGTCAGGCCGCCCGTCACGGTCAGGGGCCGGTCCAGACCGAATCCGAATTCCGCCGCCCCGATCTGAACGGCGGAGGGGAAACAGGAGTAGAGGTCGACGTGATCGATGTCGTCGGAGCCGATCCGGCAGTGCCGATAGAGAGCCTCGGCGATCGAACCGATTGCGGGCGACGAGTGCAAATCGCGCCGGTTGGTGACCGCCGGAGTGTCATGGGCGGAGCCACCGGTCCAGGGAAAGACCCAACGATCGCGACCCACTCCGAGGCGCTCGGCCTCCTTGGCCGAGGTCACGAACACGGCAGCGGCCTGATCGAGGTACCAGTTGGAGTTCATGGCCTTGGTGTAGGGAAAGCCGACCATCCGGTTGTCGGTTGTGGGGGTGACGATCTCCTCCGCGGTCATCGGTCGCCGGATCCAGGCGTGTTCGTTGGCCACGGCGACCCGGTTGAAACCGGCCCACAGCTCGCCGAGCCGGGCCCGATGTTCGTCGATCGTCTCACCGTTGGCGGCCCGAATCGCAGACTCGAAAATTGGGTAGATGACAGGTGGCTGGTCGATACCCCTGGCTTCCTCGAACGGCGTCGACATGGTGAGTTCGTGGCCGAGGATTTCGTCGGGTTGGGCGTCGGTCTGCCGGGTCGTGACCAGTCGCTCGCCGCGGGCTCGAAGCTTCCGCCGGCTCCAAATCGTTTCGCCACCGGTGACGACGGCCGCGTCGAGTTCACCTCGTTGAATCCGGGTGAACAAGGTGTTCAGGGCGGCCTGTGGTGCCTGGCCGCCCATCGTGATGAGTGCGGTGCCGGTGTCGGTGATACCGAGTCGGTCGGCCACGAGCCGGGCGGGATCGGTGTAGCTCCAGGCTCCCTGAACGACGGCGATCAACTCGACAGCGCGGGCTGCCGCCGGGGCTCCGCTGTCGGCAAGGGCCGCGGCCACCGCTGCGCTCATCAGCCGGTACGGTTCCTCGGCCTGCGACAGGTTCTCCGGTCGCTGGTCGACCTGGCCGATGCCAACCACAACCGGGGTCCGCGGATCGATCGCCATCGACGCCACGATAGGCCGCCGGGAGGGCTCGGATCCATACGGCCGGTTGATCGCCGGAGATGGAGCGGTCGCCGCCGACACATGCCCGGAGGGCCCGTGGTGCCGTGGGCCGGAACGGCTGCGCTACGATTGGTCGCGGTGGAGCGATGCCACGTTGGTGAAGGGCCGCCGGTGCAGTTGTTGGTTCCGGGCGTGAGGTTGAGGTTGTTCGGCGCGCCTGTCGCCGGGTTCGTCGTTGTTGCGGCCTTTCTGGTCGCTTTCCTCGTCGCCGGCAACCCTGCTGCGGCCACGCCTGGTGCGGGTGCGTCGCCCACGCAGTCCGTTCAAGAGGAGCTCAGCAAGTTCGGGGCGCTGGCTCCGGTCGACATCTCCGATGTCGAGTCGCCGTCCGATCTGGCACCCGATGTGAGCCTGCTCGTCGACAGGGCCGGCTCACCGATCGACGAGAACACGTCCGAGGCCGAGGATCAGGAGGTGGTCGACGACGGGCTCTGGTGGGTCGCGGTGCGTAGCGCACTGCTCGACCGAGCCGAGGTCGGCTCGGTGGCCGTGGATTTCCCCGATGCGGGCGCCACGGTATTCCATATCGGGCTGAACGAGACGGAGATCCGGTCGAGATCGCTCGCCGAGGCCACCGAAGCCCTGGCCGAGCTGGTCGTCAACGAATCCTCCGACGGACCGGACGTGACGGTCACCGCCGGTGGGAGGGCACTCGGTGATGCGTCGATAACCGGCCGATTCGGCACCACCGTAGGGTGGCTGGCCCTGCTCGCCCTGTTGTTCGCCGGCTACGTGGGGTGGAGGCTCGGCCCCGAACGGGGAGTGGCGATGGCGGTGGCCTGGGGCGGTTCGGTGCTGCTGGCGGGCCGCATCGTCCATCGTGTCGTGGGGCCCTTCGACGGCACCATCGCCACCGGTCCGTTGATCGGTGCCGCCGCCGGTCTCCTGTTCGCTCTGGTCGTCGGGTTACGCCTTGTCAAATGGTATGAGAATCCGGACTCCACCGACGGCGCCGATGCCATCCGGCGAAGCCTGGCCGAAGTCGGCAGCGATGTCGTTCTCGTGCTCGGCGGTCTCGTCGCCGTGGTCGGTGTGCTGTGGATCGCCGGCGGTTCGAGCCGGTCCGTGGTCGCCGTCGTCATCGGTGGGTTGGTCGGTGCGGCGTTCACGGCGGCGATCGCCGCCTTCGCGCTGGCTGCGTTGGGGCCCGAAGACGGCCGACCGGTGAACCTGTTGCCGGCTTTCGTGCCGTCGGGCGGTCAGTTGATGGTCGTGACCGTGCTCGGCCTCGTCGGGCTGCTCGTCGTACTGTCGGCATTCGCGTTCCGCTCGTCCGGCCGCGACCTCATCGACTACCGGGCATTGCCGGACGATGACCCGGCACGCATTGTCGGCGATCGATTGGGCACCGGTCCCGGCGATCCCACCGAGGCACTCGTGACGGTGGTCGAAGCCTCGTCGTCCGATGCCACCGACACGTGGGCCCAGGCCGTTGCCACGCTCAGTAACGTGGCCTGGGTCGATACCGCCAACGCCCGGTTCACCGGAGCCGGATCCCGGACCGTCGACCCCACACAGTCGCTGGCGTCGGAGGAGCAGGTGGGCTTCGACTCGGTCGAGCTGGCGATCATCGTGCCTGCGGTACCGATTCGAAGCGCCGAGGGCGCACAGCTTGTCGACGAGGTCGTTCGCCTGGCCGATGAGCGGGTCGACGTCCACGGTGCGGCAGGACCGCTCGGACGGGGCTCGACGACCCTGATCGTTGCCGCCATCGTGCTCGTCGCTCTGGCCGGCGCCGGAACCATCCTCGTGGAAACCGACAACGCCGGTTACACGCTCACCAGCTTCGTGCTTCGCGTGCTCGGTGGCGCGGCGACCGTCGGTCTGTACCGACTGGTGAGTGCCGACGCCTCGGCCGCCGAGACGATCGCCGCGCTGACCCTTCTGGCGGCCGCCGTCAGCCTGTTCGAGCTGGAGTATCTCCACGACCGCGTCCGTTTTGGGGACCGGTGGTCCGCCTCGGCCGGTCTGGTCACGGTCACCCGCTCCGGTCGGTTCGAACCGGCATCCGGTAACGGCTCGAACGGTGACACCAGCGGTGACAGCGTGACCCTCGCCGACCCAGCCTCGGTGGAGACACCACAGGTCGACGAGCCGGCGCTCGGCTCCGATCCTGGTGGCGAAACGCTCGACGTGCCGGGCCGGGCCGCTCTGTTGGCCATCGTCGCTTTGCCGGTGGCCGCCCTGTGGATCTCGCTGACCCGTTTCGTCGGTGGCGGTCCCACGGTTGGTCGGTTCGGATTCGGACTGGCCGTTGCGCTGGTCGTCGAGATCGCCGTCGGAGTCCTCGTGCTGCGCCCGGCGCTCCTGGGTGAGCAGGCCGCCTACCATTCGGTGGCCCGGCCGCTTCGCTCGACCCTGCACACCGGCCAGCGTCGCCAGCGGAATCAGCCGATCTCGGTCGACGACCCGGCCTGGCGCCGCCTCGTCTCGGATCTGTTGATGGCGGAGTTCGGTTTGCAGACCGATCCCGCCGCCACCAGGGTTGACGACGTCTTCCTCGAAGGAACGCCGCTGTTCGGCCAGGCCTCGGAGCAGCACCGCAGCCTCTCCGCCTCCGGGTTGCGGGTCAGTGGTCGGGCGCCTCAGATCAAACGGGTGGAAACGTATCGCGAGGGACCGTCGATCATGGTTTCGGTGACCGTCGACCATCCGGAACGCCACCTCATCGATCAGGAGGGAACGGTCTACGGCGTGCGTCGAGCACAACGCCGCTCCACCATGTTGTGGCTGGTCGGCCACGACAGCGGAGCGGTGCGAATCGCCGAATCGATTGACATGGGGTCGGTTCCGCTGGATGTCGACGAGCCTCCCGACAGCACGACGTTCCCCGAGGTCGCCACGGTCAGCGGCTGACCCGCCCGGGAGCCGGGGATGGGCGGAGAGGGACCCGGCCATTCACAATCTCTCCGGTTCCGGTGGGTAGAGTGCAAGCAGCGCACCGGTACGACGGGAATGCCCGTTCCGATGCCGGGGTTGCCGTCTCGCGGCTCGAACGCGCACTCGTGGCAGCGGCCACCCGACCGGCGGCGAGCCTCGACCGCCTCAAGGGAGAAATCATGGAGATCGCCGACTCGGTACTCGAATTGATCGGAAACACACCGATGGTCCGCCTCCGGCAGGTCGGATCGGGGTTGGCGTGCCCGGTCGTGGCCAAGGTCGAGACGAGCAATCCCGGCGGTAGCACCAAGGATCGACCGGCATTGACGATGATCGATCAAGCCGAACGCGACGGTCTCCTCAAACCGGGTGGAACGATCGTCGAGCCGACGTCGGGCAACACCGGGGTCGGGCTGGCCATCGTGGCCGCCCAGCGCGGGTACAACTGCATCTTCGTCGTCACCGACAAGGTCGCCCCGGAGAAGGTCGATCTTCTGAAGGCCTACGGTGCCGAGGTGGTCGTGTGCCCCGTTGCGGTGCCACCGGAGGATCCGAACTCCTACTACTCGACCGCCGAGCGGCTGGTGGCCGAGACTCCGAACGCGTTTCGACCCAACCAGTACGCCAACCCGGCCAATCCGATCGCCCACTATGAGTCCACCGGGCCGGAGATCTGGCGCCAGACCGACGGCCGCGTCACCCACTTTGTGGCCGGAGCCGGAACCGGTGGGACGCTCAGCGGTGTCGGCCGGTACCTGAAGGAACAGAATCCGGACGTGCAGATCGTCGCCGCCGACCCCGAGGGATCCGTCTACTCCGGTGGATCCGGTCGACCCTACCTCGTCGAGGGCGTCGGTGAGGACTTCTGGCCGGCCACCTACGATCCCGACCTGGTGGACCGGGTCGTCGCCGTCTCCGACCAGGACTCGTTCCTCACCGCGCGGGACGTCAGCCAGCGGGAGGGGCTGCTGATCGGCGGCTCCGGTGGCACCGCCGTGGCGGCCGCCCTCCGGCTGGCGGGCGACCTCACCGCCGACGACCTGGTTGTCGTGCTGATCCCGGACTCGGGCCGCGGCTATCTGAGCCGGGTGTTCAACGACGAGTGGATGGCCGGCTACGGCTTCCTCGTGTCCGAGGCGCCCACGGTCGCCGATGTCGTGGCGGCGAAGGCCGGCGATCGGCCGCCGTTAGTCTACGTCCAGCCCGAAGACCTGGTCCGCGATGCCGTCGACGTGATGCGCCACCACGACGTGTCGCAGCTGCCGGTGGCCAAGGGCGAGATGCCGCTGGCCGCCGCCGAGGTGATGGGCTCGATCGACGAGCTGCGGCTCATGGAGTCGGCGTTCGGCGATCAGAGTGTGCTCGATCGGGCGGTCGAGGATGTGATGAGCCCCAGCCTGCCCACCATCGGCATCGGCCAGACCGTCGAACTGGCCGTCCAGCTCCTCGACCTCGCTCCGGCTCTGCTGGTCCTCGACGGCGGTCGACCCCGCACGGTCGTCGCCCGAGCCGATGTCCTTTCGTTCCTGTCGACCCGTCCCGCGACCACCGTCAGCCAATCCAACGGAGGAAACCCGTCATGACCGAACCCGTCACCACCCGGCCCGAGGATGGCGAAATCCCCGCCGGATGGGGATTCTCCACCAAGGCCATCCACGTCGGTCAGGATCCCGAGGCGACGACGGGGGCCGTCACCGTGCCGGTGTTCCAGACCTCCACGTTCGCCCAGGACGCCGTCGGCAAGCACAGCGGCTATGAGTACGCCCGCACCGGGAACCCGACCCGGACCGCGCTCCAGACCGCCCTCGCCGCCCTGGAGGGCGCCAGCTTCGGGGTGTCGTTCGCCAGCGGGCTCGCCGCTGAGGACGCAATCCTTCGCCTCCTGGAGCCGGGTGATCACGTTGTGATGGGGAACGACGCCTACGGCGGAACGTTCCGTTTGATCTCCAAGGTGTTCGGCCGGGTCGGGATCACCTGGTCGGCCCACGATCTGACGGACCCTTCGGCGCTCGACGCCGCGTGGCCGGACAACACGAAGCTGGTCTGGGTCGAGACACCGACCAACCCGCTGCTCACGGTCGTCGACATCGCCGCCGTGGCAGCCGTCACGGCCCGGCGTCCGGAGGCCAGACTCGTGGTCGACAACACCTTCGCCACGCCGTATCTCCAGCAGCCGCTGGCTTACGGGGCCGACGTCGTCGTCCACTCCACAACCAAGTACCTGGGAGGACACTCCGACGTCGTGGGTGGGTTCGTCGCCACCGATGATGCGGAGGTACATGACCATCTCGCCTTCGTCCAGAACGCCGTCGGTGCCGTACCGGCTCCCTGGGACTGCTACCTGACCCTGCGGGGAGCCAAGACCCTGGCGGTGCGCATGGACCGGCACAACTCGAACGCCGCCCGCATCGTCGAGCTGCTCGTTGACCACCCAAAGGTGCACCGGGTGCTGTGGCCCGGCCTCGAGTCGCACCCCGGGCACGCCGCGGCCAAACGGCAGATGTCCGGCTACGGCGGCATGGTCAGCTTCACCACAGGGAGCCGGGAATCGGCCATGCTGGTCGCCGAGTCGACCGAGCTGTTCACTCTGGCCGAATCCCTCGGAGCCGTCGAGTCGTTGATCGAGCATCCGGGGGCGATGACGCACGCTTCGGCTGCCGGCTCGCCGCTCGAGGTGCCGGAGGATCTGGTCCGGCTGTCGGTGGGTATCGAGGACGCCGACGATCTCGTGGCCGATCTGACCCAGGCGCTCGACCGGATCCCATAGCGACTGCTCACCACTCGAATCGACGTCGACTCACTCGGTAACCCTTGCCTCGAACCGGCAGATTCTGCGCCCACCGGGCGGGCGTGAAATCTCCCCGTTGTCACCGAGGTTGGTGGACGGATGCCCGAACGCGTCTTCTAAGGTGTGCGGATGGTGAATCCGAAGATCGCGGTCGAACCGAAAGCCGGGCGGTACGAGTCGCTCGAGGAGGCGGTGCGGGAGGGTGGAGGCGATGTCGTCGCCGTTGCCGAGGCCGACGCACTCGTGTGGGCCGACCCGTCGACCCCGCACGACCTCCCGAACGTGCTCGGCTCCGCCTCCGGGGTCTCGTGGGTGGCGCTGCCGTTCGCGGGTATCGAGCCCTACGTGCCGTACCTCGACCATGACCGGGTGTGGACCTGCGCCCGTGGGGTCTACGCCCGACCGGTGGCCGAACACGCCCTCATGCTCGGCCTGGCCGGGCTGCGGGGTCTCTCCACCTACGCCCGGGCCGGGACTTGGGCCGCCCCCGAGGGTCACAACCTGATCGATGGCAACGTCACCGTGTTCGGGGCCGGAGGGATCACCGAGGAACTCGTCGGCTTGCTCGCCGGGTTCGACTGCGAGATCACCGTCGTGCGGCGAAGGGCCGAGCCGATGACCGGAGCCGATCGGACGGTGGCGTTCGAACAGCGCCTCGACGCCATCGCCCGGGCCGATCTCGTGGTCCTGGCCCTGGCCCTCACACCGGAAACGAGGGGGCTGATGGGAGCGGCCGAGTTCGAGGCCATGGAACCGCACGCCTGGCTGGTCAACGTGGCCCGCGGCGGTCACGTCGACCACGACGCCCTCCTGGCCGCGCTTGACGCCGGACAGCTCGGAGGGGCCTGCCTCGACGTCACCGAGCCCGAACCCCTGCCCGGCGGTCATCCACTGTGGTCCCATCCCCGGGTTATCATCACTCCGCACGTGGCCAACACACCGGAGATGGGCATCCCCCTCCTGGCCCGCCACATCCGCACCAACGTCGCCCGCTTCGCCGCCGGTGATGAGCTCGAGGGCGTGGTCGACGTCGACGCCGGCTACTGACCGCCGTCGCCGGTGTCGGGTGATCGGCCCGGATTGTTCTCAGTCGGCGTCAGGGATGTGTCGGCCTTCGACCTGGCGGGTTCGTCCCCGAAAATGGGCGACGACCTCGCCGGCGTCGTTGGCCACGACCACATCGGTGATGGCGTTGCGGCCGGCCCGGTGCCGTTCGGTTGCGGTTGCGGTGAGCACGTCGCCCCGGCGGGCGGGGGCCACCCAGTCGATCTCGGCGTTGGTGGCCACTGCGTAGTGGTTGTAGGAGTTCGTGGCGAAGGCCATGGCCGAGTCGGCCAACGAGAAGATCAGCCCGCCGTGGCAGATATCAAGGCCGTTGACCATGTCGTCGCGAACGGTCATCGTCACGACGGCCCGGCCGTAGTCGATCTCGGTGATCGTGATTCCCAGGCTCTTCGATGCAGCATCGTCGGCGTACATCGACTGGGCGGCGTCACGTGCGGGAACCGTCATCCGGACACGCTAGCCGCATGGGCCTCGCACGGCGAGGTTCGAGCGTTACAGTTGGGGACGTGCCCGACGAGTCGGGTACGCTGCGCAACACATCACCCAACAATCGACGTTAGATCCGGCCCCCGGATGGGTACGACCCATGGGTCCCAGCGCCCGGCTGGAACGATCAGGAGGATTCATGAACATCACAGCCCGCTTGCTCCGTGGTTTGGACGCCCTCTTCCCGGCGACCACCGCCTCGGCCCATTGCGACGGTCCCTGCGGCGTCTACGATCCGGCCAGCGCACGGATCGCCGGCGAAGCCGTTCTGTCGATGACCAAGAAACTGCTCGACCTCGACATGTCGGCCGACGGTGCCCACAACACCTACATCCGCTTCGTCAACATCAAGGAGGAGCAGGCCGAACTGGTCAAGCGGGAGCTGAACATCCTCTGGCACGATTACTTCAAGCCGGAGCACCTCGATCAGTACCCGGACCTCCACACCACGTTCTGGAAGGCGGCCAAGCAGGCATCGGCGTGCAAGACCTCAGTCAGCCTCGATGCAGCCAACGAGCTGATGTCGATGATCGAGAACATCCACAACATCTTCTGGGCCACCAAGGGCCGCGACATCCCCTGGTACACCGCAAGCTAGGCTTCGAACCGACGGCGGCCCGTACCTTGTCGCTGCCGAGTCGAACGTTCTCCGCCATCCGGACAGGCGCCCGCCGCTGGTCCGGATGGCGCCGTTTTGGCGGTCCGCCGCAGTGATCGTCAGTCGCCCCGTGATCCGGGCGATCGGGGAGGGCTGGGCCTGGATCCTCGGCCGGCGGCAGCGCATCCGAGTCACCGGAACGTCGATGACACCGACCCTGGCCGCAGGCGAATTCGTACTGGTCGACGAGCGCCGGACGCCCTCGGTCGGCGACGTGGTGGTGGTCCGCCATCCTCACGACGACGAGCTGCTGGTCATCAAACGGCTGGCCGATCGGGGAACCGACGACCGGCTGACGCTTTCGAGCGACAACCCGGCGGCCGGAACCGACAGCCGGGTGTGGGGTCCGGTCGACGCCGACCGGATCGTCGGTGTTGTGACCCTGGTGCTCGACCGGATCATCGACGGGGATCTCGGCTCCCTCGGCGCGAACCGCGCCGAGGGCGTCGACTGACGCGATCGCCGAGTCGCCCCCGGGGGACGTACCGTTAACCTTGATCGGGTGTTGACAGTATCGGGACTGACGAAATCGCACGGGATGCGCACCCTGTTTCGCGATGTCACGTTTCGGCTGTCACCCGGCCGTCGCATCGCCCTGATCGGAGGAAACGGCGTCGGCAAGACCACGATCCTCGAGATCATCATGGGCCTGCAGGACGCCGACGGCGGCGAGGTGTCACGCCCCAACGACTACCGCATCGGTTACCTGCCGCAGGAACTGCTCGAATCGTGGCAGGGCACGGTGCTCGAGGAGGTGTTGAGGGGCGTCGGCGACATCGTCGATCTCGAAGTCGAGATGCGCCGGCTCGAACAGGAGATGGCTGCAACCACCGGAGCCGATCAGAGCGCCGAACACGAGGCGGTGGTGGAGCGTTACGGCCGTCTCCAGGATCGTTTCGAGACCCTCGGCGGCTACCAGCTCGAAGCCGAGGCCCGGGCCATTCTCGGCGGCCTCGGTTTCACCACGGCCGACATGGACCGGCCGCTCATGGAGATGTCGGGCGGTTGGCAGATGCGGGCCGCCCTGGCTCGTCTCCTCCTGCAGAAGCCCGACGCGCTCCTGCTCGACGAGCCGACCAACCACCTCGACGTCGACTCCGTGGCCTGGCTCGAGAACCAGTTGGCCAACTGGCCCGGTGCCATCCTGTTCGTATCGCATGACCGTGATTTCATCGACGCCGTGGCCGAACGGGTGGTCGAGGTCGCCTGGGGGAGTGCGCTCGAATACGTCGGAGGATTCGCCGAGTTCGTCGTGGCCCGGGAGGAGCGCCTGGCATCTCTGCAGGCCGCAGCCGGGCGACAGGCCAAGGAGATCGAACGGGTCGAGCGGTTCATCGAGCGTTTCCGCTACAAGGCGACCAAGGCCCGTCAGGTCCAATCGCGGATAAAGACTCTGGAGAAGCTGGAACGGATCGAGGTGCCCCGGGACGAGGATCTGAAGGTGGCGTTCGGCTTTCCCGAGCCGCCGCGCTCCTCGAGGGTCGTTGTCGAGCTGGACGATGTCACCATGGGCTACGACGGCGTCGCGGTGCTCGAAGGAGTGAACCTGGTCGTCGAACGGGGCCAGAAGCTGGCGCTTGTCGGCCCCAACGGAGCCGGCAAGTCGACCCTGTTGAAGGTCATCATGGGTCGCCTGGAGCCGATGGCGGGCGCAGCGAAGCTCGGCGCCAACGTCGACATCGCCTACTTCGCCCAGCACCAGGTCGACGCCCTGGATTTGTCCAAGACGGTGGAGCAGGAGTTCCGCCACGTCGTCGGGGAGCAGCCCAAGAACCGCAACATGCGAACGGTTCTGGGATCATTCGGTTTCTCCGGCGACGCGGTCGACCGCCGGGTTGGTGACCTCTCCGGTGGTGAGCGCACCCGACTGGCGCTGGCCGAGATCATGTGCAATCCGGTGAACCTGCTCGTGCTCGACGAGCCGACCAACCACCTCGACCTGCCGAGCTGCGACGTTCTGGAGGACGCGTTGCGGGTCTACCCCGGCACGGTCCTGATCGTCAGCCACGACCGCCATCTGATCCGCAACACGGCGGAACAGCTGGTCGAGGTCCGCAACGGGAAGGTGGCTCATCATCTTGAGGTCGACGAGGCGGTGCTGTCACCATCGTTCGACGGGTCGGGCTCGGCTCCGGGCTTGTCGTCGAGGACCAACGGTGGCTCGACCGGGTCGCCCGGTCCGGCCGCGTCGGGTTCGAGTGGCGCCCTGAAGCGACCGGAGGGCGGAGGTGATGCCCGGTCCGGCAACGGGAAGGCCGGTAAGCCCGGTACGCCCGGTCGGGGTCCTTCACCCGACGTTCGTGCCCTGCGGAAGAAGGTGAACCGGTTGGAACGGCAGGCCACCGAAGCCGACTCGGTCGTGAAGGACCTGGAGACGCAACTCGCCGACCCTGAGGTGTTCGGTGACATCGCCAGGATGAACGATCTGGTTGGTAAGTACGAGACCGCTAAGCGGAGGGCTGAGCGTCTTCTGGCCGAGTGGGAACAGGCCGACGCCGAACTCACCCGGGCCCAATCCGCCTGATCGGGCGCATTC